>Ga0307376_10000076_pt1 | contig 152784 bp, 136 predicted proteins | sample TR2MG_FD_202536 | JGI IMG/M metagenome (GOLD analysis project Ga0307376, IMG submission 202536) | Soil microbial communities from Risofladan, Vaasa, Finland - TR-2 | ecosystem: Environmental > Terrestrial > Soil > Coastal area > Acid sulfate soil | place: Finland: Risofladan, Vaasa...
GCCAGCCAGCAGTTGGTCGATTAAATCCGGCGATGGTGCTTTCTTTGTTGCGGTCATGGTCACTCCTTTTTGAAGTTAGGCAGTTTCCTGCCAAATGACCGTTTACACAAAAATTTTTACACCCTCCGAGAGCAGGTCAATGAATTCTCCGCGGAAAACGCACCCTCGCACCTCTTGGTCGCTTAATGCTATTCCGCCAGTATTCAACCGTTCAAAGAGGTCAAAGCGAACTTGAAGATCGCTCTTGTCGTTCAACACGATCACCTTCACCGGGCGATCTTCGAAAGATGTACGAATGTCTTCTGGTAGTTCGTCAAAGGTCGAGCCTTCCAGTTCGGTTAGCTTGTCGAGCTCTGAGAGACGAAGGGAATCAGTACCAAGACCTGCTGCATTCCTAGCATTTCCCTTTCCAATGAAGTTTACAAGCGTGAGTAATCTTTGTAGACCATCAACGACTTCCCACTGGCTCTGCTTATCTGGCGAAAGATTCGTTGCCATGAACAGTGGAGGAACGGGGATGCCAAGCATAAGCGACTCAATTAGCCGCGATTGGCGAACATGATCCCATCGAAATTGCCTTTGGTATACGGGGGCAATCTCGATCCTGTTTTTTCCAACGCGACGTACCAGTTCGTCAACCGTTACGTCGTAAGTATCAAAGTCCACCTTAAGGCGTTGCTCGGCAATTTGTTGTCTCTGCAGCATGGGGTCTTTTTTTGCCATGTCTATTTCTCCGTGTCTTGTATCGCAAAAGATCTATTAACCAAGGACTCTGGCTCGCATAGTATCCAGCTACTGATACGGGCACAATGAAACCTTAAGGTTGAGATGGTTCTGGGTTGTCAGCTAATCTGCACGTATACCTCTATTCACTTTCTACGGCCCAGCAATTTCACACCAGTGGGGCTGGCATGACAGGTCATTCCTCAATCTGTCAGACATTGAGTACCTGAAGTCATGATCGCCGTGCCGATTGTCGGACAGTAACAGTTTCAGGGAGGTCAGAATACTGTGTAAAGCAGCCATAAATGTTATTTGTTAGAAATGGCAGCAATGGCCGAATTGAAGACAGTCTGGAAGTCGGCCAAAACGGTCATTTTAGTTGCCGGAAAGTACGTATACTGTTGTATCCATTACGGAAGTTCGAATCTCTTCGGGCGCGAGTGGCAGAAAGTCCAATAACTGTTTTTACTTGATTATTAATTTCTACTTTGCAGGTAAGATCTAATTTGTATTTGATAAATAACTAATAGCTCATCAACAACCTCAATCACTATCAACCATGACGACATTTGCCGATTTATTCTCATCACTGAAAGATGAGCTTGCTGCTAGATACAGAAGCCCTTTTTGGGGGGCCGCTCTTATCGCGCTAACAGTTTGTCACTGGAAGATTTTCGTGTTTTTCTTCACAGAGAAGCAGAACTCAAAAGATACTATTGCGTTTATTGAAGCAAACGTTTCGGTTACCAGCATTATTACGGCCATAGCCATAACGTTGTGTTATGTCGTCGCATTTCCTTGGGTCGAGCTCGCAATTGCGCGCATAGCGTCTTTTGGAAAACGTTCTCGTAATGATTTTCATATGGAAGAACGTGAGAGGGAGATTGGACGTCGTAAGCTAATCGCTCTACGACAAGCTCAATTGATTGAAATAGAACTTAAGAATAAGACTGACCAATCAAAGCTGGCTGACATTGAGTTAGTCAAGAGCTACCAGAATATGCTTTCAGGAGAAAATTTCGTTAGGTGGATGAAGGATGTTCAACAAGGGGCTGTTAACAGCAGTCTGAGCAACTCAATAAATAACTACCTAAACAAGGTGGACTCAATAGAAGGGAAATTCATTGAACCCACAATCGAGTCGGCCCACGCCAATTTTGTAAATAAAATTTCTACGTTAGCATCAGCACTAAGCGCTGGAAATCTTGACAATCAACGAGTAGAACTTGCTCAATTTTGCCAAAATGCACTTGATTCTCATCAAGTGTACCGCTCCAAAGTTCGTGAACTACTTGGTGTTTGACTAGGCGACGGCTTTTCTGAAATAGTCTGATACGTTGTAATAGAAAAAAGTAGACATTAGGGTAGAGGAACACATATTTCCCAGTGCCCAGATTTATCTCTTCGGGCGCGCCCAAAGAGATTCGAACTTCCGTAATGGATACAACAGCAGACGTACTTTCCGGCAACTGAAATGACCGTTATGGCCGATGAGCGGCCCTTCGATGTGCATTGAATGAGTGAGCGTTCGGGGCACAGTCTCGGGGCAGAGCCCTGAGTCAGCAGCGACGGGCGAGAATCGACTAGCGGCTGATTACTGGATTACGGCTTGGCTCAGCTCAGCTCAGCACGAGCAGATGAAAGACCAATTGGGGAGTAGGGACCGATGGGAATATCTTCTCTTTGCCATCCGGTATTTGATGCTGCCAAATAATACCCCCAGCCATACAAAATCCTCCGGTTCGATTTTAATAAATACCTCCCAGCAATACCCCCAAGGGATTTGGATGCCATTGGATATTACAGGACCTGCATGGAAGGGTAGTACCTGATTTTACAAAGAAAAACACCGTCGCTAGGACGGTGTTGGATGTTGCTGTACTACTAAATTGGTGGGGCGGCGACTACCGAATAACACGCCAAGATCCGTATAAATACAGGCATTGGCTGTTTTTATAAAATGCTGTTACCCCGATAGTTACCCCTCAAAAATATCTGCTGCTCAACTTGCGGCAATCAATTTGCAGCACTTGTTGTGCAACTCAATCGAACTCTGGTTCGCTGGGTGTTGGCGTACTTCGCTCGTAACCCATTGATTTTATTTATACACTCATTATTTAATGAAATTAAATAATTGAATAAAATCAAGATGTTACAAACAATCAAGATGTTACAAACAATCAAGACCTGAAGACCGACAGACTGCTAGCGCTCTACCATAGCAGCTTCACAAATAGCAAAGGGAGCCACCTTGGGGCGGATGGGAAGCGGTCAGATGTGAAGACACCCAACTTCCCGAAAGCAGCCATTCACCAAGTTCCGCATTCGACACTTTGGAGTCGGTCAGTGCGCTTGCCGCGAAAGGCTGTTCCTCGGCCATTGCGGACTATGGCGATTTTATAAAAAAACTGCTGATCTCGCTTTCAGGAATGTCCGGTTTCGTATTTTATGGATTCATCTTTTGTGCGCATCACTAGAGGGGTATCTGGCTAAGTGACTTCACTGGGAATATGCCTTAGACTGACATACTTATTAACGCTGTTAATCAATAGCTTTCAACAAGTTAAAATAGGTTATGCCATTACATACAAATAATCAGCTGCTTATCTCAACATTAGAAGCGATGCCCTTGCTTGATGGTCGTTATGAAGGGATGAAATTCGTCAATTATAATTCTCTAAAAGACGAAAAACGCGGCTGCTTCTCACTAGTATTTCGCGCATTTGACCGGCTAAATCAAAAGACCGTAGCGCTGAAGTTTTACGACATCGACCCTCAACGGATGATGGATATATATAGACAACAGTCATTCCAGAGGGAACATGAAATTCTTACAACACTACTTAATAAGAAGCGTTGCCTTCAATTGGCTTCAGGGCTATCCACCTATAATCTTCAGCTTCTTCTTCCCGACGGAACTACGTTTGCGCATCCTTGCCAATATTTTGCAGTTGAGTGGCTTGATAAAGATATTGATGATTATTTCTATTGCTTGGGGCATGGTTCCTCTGACTCTATTCAGAAACTTCGGATATTTTATGAGATTATTCTTGCTATTGAGGCTTTGCATCGCATTGAGGTTTATCACAGAGATATTAAAGCGGATAACTTGCGAGAGTACCAAAATGCAGTTGAAAGGTTTGTTGTCGCGATTGACCTTGGTACAGCCGCAAGACTCACGTCCGCGAATCTAAGTAGTAATTATACTAAATCAGTGGGTGCACCGATTTATGCGTCGCCAGAGGCTCGATGCGGACTGGCGGGCCATCGGTCACTTGCTCCGTTAACAGATATTTATGCGTTAGGCTGCTTGCTATTTGAACTATTTAATCTCGACTTTTTCTACAGAGAATTGACTCGATGTAATCATCAATATGAAATCATTCTTACAGCGATGACAAGCTTTCTCTATGGCGCTCGTACTGAGGATCAACAGTTAGCTAAGTGGAATGACGCTGTTGCTAGATTAGGCTCCAGTATAAATAGAGTAAGTATAGATAGCGCCGGAAACACAGTTCCGCAAGCAATTGTAGATTTACTTGACGAGGTAGTAGGAGGGCTAACGCATGCTTGCTACTCAAAGCGTCATTCATTAGCGTGGGCGCGTACTCGAATTGGGTCTGCAATTCGAGTACTTGAAAACGATAGAATCTATAAACAGCGTCTTGCGGCACTGAAATTGCGGAGAACCAGACGTGAAGAGAAGGCTAAACATGCTGAGGCGCGCTTGATAAGCTATCTGAAGGAAAAAAAATTATGCTAATACCATCAATTGATTCGCCTGAAAAACCCATTACCGTAACTCCGGCTCCGGTTGAGGTGGTGATAGAGGAAGATGGTGGTGTGGGGATTACGATTGTTCTACCCCCCCTAGAAGATATTCTTGAAATGCAAACGTTAAAGAAAACGCATTTTTCGCTAAAAGAATTTGCCACGCAAAATTGGCACGAACTTGAAGTTTTTATTGGTAATGATTTAAGTGCCCTTGAGGCAAAACAAAAGCGTTTTGGACAATCGCCTATTTACTTAAATCGTCTTGCTAATTTGGCTGAGATGACGGGAAGGAAGGACAAAGAACTCGAGTATCTCAAAGAGGCATTTAGCTTGTCAGGTGACCAATTCTTTAATCACAGAATTGGTGACAGTTTGTTGTCGACACAAAATACTGTTGAAGCCGAGAAGATATTTTCAGCACTGAATTTGGAAACCGATGTATATGCAAACCTTCGGATGGCATTTTTTAATATCCAACGACAACAATTTGACCTGTCGCAAGAGTTTGTTGACCGAGCTTTGCAAATCGACCCTTTGCATTATGGCGCTCGAATGATTAAGGGAGGGCTGGCAATTGTGACAGGGCAGTATGAGCAAGCCATTAGAAACTTTCGGATTGCAGGAGAAGAGCGACCTGGGGTTTCTTCGATTCATACGAATATGGCTATCGCTTACTTATGCCTGCGTCGTCCTTCAAAAGCAATGACCGAGCTTAAGAAAGCAGTTGCGCTGGATCCATTAAATCAAAATGCTGTAGTGCTGTTAGCAGATTTGTCATTTTCTCAAAAATGTGATGAAGATGCTGTTCCAGGATTAAGGTTTCTTCTTAAATTCGAGCAGAAGGAACCAGAAATATGGGCCCGACTTGCAAGAGCTATGCTAAGACTTGGGGACACAAACGAGGCGATTTCATCCCTCAAGCGTCAGGGCAGTTTAGAAGACACTAGTGGCGTTTGGAATAACCTTGGTGTCGCCTATTTACTCCAAAAGAATATTAAAAAAGCTTATGAATCACTGATTCATGCAATGAAAAAAGATACCGAAAAAAGTAAAGTGTATTTTTTGGCGGCCAGGAATCTTGCTTCTTTGTTTATGGAGCATAGGCAATATGCTGAGCTAACAAAATTCACTTCCACAATTCTGTCTGAGGATATCCAGAACCAAACTAGCAAGGATGACGTACTCTCAGATATTTTGGCAATGCACCTGCATTCACTGTGGTCTCAGGGGCTAATGAGTGAATATGTGCGTATTTCTGAAAAGTTACTTTCTCAAACTGATGTTGCGCCTAGGCTTCAGGTCTGGGTGCTTACTGGACTCATAGCACATCGAGCGCTTGAAATTGATGGTGGTCCATCGTCGATTGAGCTGATAAACAAATATATAAATCTGATGAGTCGTTTAGGACCGGAAGATAATGAACGAAAAGAAAGATTGTTAAATAACATTGCCTTTGTCTACGCAGAATATGGAGATTACGAAAAAGCTGAGTGGTATCTCGGTAAACTTGGCGGACAAATTCATACGAGCGCATACCCAACTTCAATTCTTGGGCTAATAAATATGAGGAAGGGGAACGTCGAAAGAGGAGAAAATCTTTATTCTGAAGCTATTCAATTAGCACACAATAAAATTGACAAAATCCGAATTCGGCAAAAACTTAATTTTGAATTTGGAAGACTTTACCTTGAGGAAAACGTATCAAAAGCCAATCGCTATTTAAATAAGGTAATTGCGGAAAAGGGTGGATCGATAGAACTGGTTGCGTTGGCTAAACAATTGCAAAAGCGTATTCCTCATTCCACAAATTAAAGCGCAATCATTAGACGTCCTTGAATGTCCGAAATTGGTAAGTGACGATTCTGAAAAGTTGGAAGCGGTCATTTCCGCAGGATGCGCCGACAGCCGTTTCATAAAATTGCCACAGTCCGCTTTGGCCGATTATGCACAGTTCTCGATTATGTGAAGTTTTGGAACGGGTTGCGCTGAGAAGTAGGAAATATGCGGCGTTGCAGGGTTTAATGCAAATATGAGCTGGGCATAATTTCTGCTGTAGTCTGAAGTGGCAACCACACTTAAGCAGACTATTATGGCCCACACTATTACGCACCGTGCCGCGACAGATGCAAATTAACCGGCTGAATGTCGCCAGACTTGTTGATCGTCTTCCTGAAGACGCAGTGATTATGTGAAGGTCGGAATTTGCGCTAGTCACGGGCAGTCAGCGCTTGGTGCGGATTTCAACCTTCACTTCACATAATCAAGAACTGTGCATAATCGGCCTTATGTGAATATTCACATAAGGCCGAACAGGAGACGGTCGCGCTGCACAGCTTGAACATCGGCTCATGGTACGCAGCGGACGGTCACGCCTCGTACCCCACTGTCAAAAAGCCGTCATTCATAAACGCATCCATCAATATACCTTATCTTTTAGGAAAGTAATGACGGGAGTCCCTTGGGGCGGACGGGAAGCATGGCAGGATGAGCGGGAAAGGAGCAGCGCAGCGCGACCTGATTCGCTGGGTGGGGGGGATAAAAAGACAGAACGCGCAGCGACCAAGCCTGACTCTCAGGGTGGTGCGTGGCAATGAAAAAGCCGGTGCCGGGGGTTTTGTCCGGCATGGTTTTTTTGTTGACGCGCACGACCCGCGCACGGCAGCAGTGGCGTGACGGTGAAGGCGCACTTGGTTCATGCCTGCACCGTGACGTTGCCGCGATAAACAAAATGCACTTCCGCTGTGAACGATACCGCGCAGCGACCACGCCTCACAAAAACAAACCAAAGCGGCGTAGCCGACCGAATAAGCATTGCCTCGCCTTGCCCGTCTCTGCGCGAACCAGCGGGCGATGCAGGGCGCAAGCCAGTGGACCGTGCGCGGGGATGCAGGTTTGCCCAAGGCAAGGGGTGGCAGTGCGGACGGGTGCGGCCATGCCTTTGCTTAACTTGGCCGCTGGGGGGATGGGGGGCGTTAGCGGGAAAGCGCCCCCCACATAAGCCGCGAAGCGACCACAACAAGACAAGACATAGACCGGCACGACCGAGCAGCAAAAAGCGAAGGGGCGACGCAACACCAGCCCCGTTTTGCTGACCCTCGACGAAGGAGATGGACGCTGACCTTGACTTGTGTGGCGGCATTTACCCGCAGGGCGCAAGACATAACGGTCTCTTGTGCGAACCCGAAGGGCGGGAGTTTTCCGGCGCTTGCGCTTCGCATAAGACGCCGTTATGTTGGATACCGCCACACACATAACCGGCGCAGCCGACAACGCCTTGCCCAGAACGATGTGAGGGCGCGGCACGTTCAGGCTACCACTGCACCAGCAGCCTGCGAACGGCGAGCGCTTGATGGCGTAGCGGTCTCATGCATAGCCATGAAGCGCGACGGCGTGAAGCGGCTGCGGCAACGGAGCGGACACACTTGGCTACGGAGCTAAAGCAGAGGGCAGTTTCATCGCCTTCTGCGCTCTGTCCGATGCCAGCGCGATAGCGATGGCGCGGGGCTTGCGGGTTTTTTGCAAGCGCCGTGACTGAGCGGTCAGATGTGGATGGTTAGCCATCCACACAATCAGACAAGGTTATAGATGCGGCGTAAATATTCTGCTCGATTATTTTACGATATTAGTGCAGCTCATCTAGCAGACTGTCGGGCTTTAGGCTTTGCATGAACGCAAGTCATTGATTATATTAAATATTTTTATTTACTCGAATAATGTTCATGTCAATTAAATCAATGAGTTACGAGCGAAGTCCGACAGGCTCCTAGCCTGCATGTCCACACTGGACTCGCGTAACATTTTGAACACTGCCGCAGCGATTTCGTCAGCTCCAGACTGCGCTGCCTGTTGCGGTGTTGCCAAGCCTCGAATGATTTCCCCCTGGCGCTGATACGCCACTTCGCCATAGTTCAGAAATGTCGTCATCACTTTGTCATGTCCGAGGTTCTGGCTCCATGCCTTGAATTCTTCCGGTGTTTTACAAGTGATTTCGCCAAACTGGACTAGTGTGTTTCTAAAGCTGTGCGGGTTGAAATAAGGCAGTCCGGCATTGGTAAATGCTTCTTTGAAAATGGTTCGTATCGGAGACGCATTGCTCCAATGACTACGCTCAAGCCCGACAACTTCAAATTGTTTGGATGCACCATAAGCGATGCGCGTAGATGGAAAAACGGGATCGTCATTACCCCAAAGCAACACATCACGCAGATAGTTCACCCAGTCCACGACTATCTCAATAATTCCATCGCCCACCGGAAAGAAGGTGGTGGTGAAAGTTTTGCTGAATTTGGTTTTTACGTCTCGCGCATCTTGATAGAAACTACCCGAGAGCAAGTCAATGTGCTTCAGTTTCGCTGATGCAATGGCGCTATCCCGTGCGCCGGTAAGTAATGTGAAAGCAACAAGCGCCCGGTTGCGCTGTTCCAGTTCCGTGCTGGTTGGCATTGAGGTAATGACGTGCTTGATCTGCGCCATCGTGGGTGATCGTTGCTCCCGCTTGGCCGTGGCGATGCGTGTGTCTTTTTCAGATAAGTTGAAATACTCTGCATCCGAATACTTGATGCTGGACTTGTAGCCGGTTTCCCTCGATAACCACTGGAAGAATTGTTTGAGCTGGTTGAGGGTGGCGTGCAGCGTCGCCTTGCTCAGTTTCTCCCCGGACAGTTTCGCCTTTTGCTCGGCAAGGTGCTTCTTGAACCCGACCGCCTGTTCAAAGTGAAAGGTCTTGAAGTCACGATGCTTGCCATAGACCTCAAACCTGTTGAGCGCCTTCGCCACCGCGTCCACGGTCGGCTCGCTATGTCGCATGGCTTCTTTTAAATACGCGAAGTATTTGCGCTTGATTCTCTCGTTTTTGGCATTGTGTGTCGTCATGTTTTTTCTCCCTATCTCAAGTCACTATTTACGGTAGGTTGGTTGCTCTCAGCTATGTGTTGCAGTGCTTGCGGTAGCGTGATGTCCATTTGGCTGCGAAACTGCTCCAGCTTGGAAATGCTGATGCGCCGATTCATCATCAATTCACAGTCAGGGCAGATCGCCACCAAGTTGCCGACCGTGGCAGTGACAGGCTGATATTCGGCCATGTCACCGGCTGGCACTTTCGGAGCACGGCAGCGGACGCAATAAATTTCACCTAGCTTGCATGGCCGCTTATTCTTTACCCTTTTCGCCTGAAGGAAGGTAGCCAGCGTCTGACCGTAAAACAGCATCGGCTTTCTGTCATCAATCGACGCTAGCCCATTTTTATGCCAATTCCTCACCGTGTTTTTGTGAGTACCAAACAGGTCGGCAATTTCTTCCACGGAGTAGTTGCGATGGATTTTGACGTGGCAGTGGTTTGGGTGGCGTTTACTCATAATAGTTAGCCGCCCCCGCTTGCTCTGGCATAAGCATCCGCAGTGCAACTCTCAGCAGCTTCATAGTCAGTAACAAATGGATCAATAACAACTCCTCTCTCTGGAGGCTGGTTTTGACTTGGTTTTTCTGTTCTTGACTTGACTAAGGACTCGCCTCCACCTCGACGGGGTAGCCGCGAGGTACTCGACGGGGTACTCGAAACCCCAATATCCACGGCCTTGACAGGGCGATTGCGCTTGCCGTTTGTGATGGCTGAACCACGCTTCCCGCCGTGGCTTTGCTTGCTCTTCCGCTCTTCCAAGTGCGCCCGATAATTCTCCAGCTCAGTGCTGATAATGAAGCCGTCCACAACTTCAAAGAACGGCATCACGGCGGCAAGCGAACCGGCAACTTCGGCAACGGGCAATCCTAAAACTTTTGCCAAGTCGTTGTGGTTGTGTGGGAGCCGCACATTTACCCAACACTCAAGGCGCATCGTGTAAAGCAAGCCACGATCCTGTAGCGTCATGGTGCGGAAGGGTAGCTGTGCCAAGATAGTTGCCGCATATTCTTGGTAAGCTGGTGCATCACGGTTTTGGCTCATCGCGAACCCCTTACGCGGCAGTCTTGCGAGCCGCTTCCAACTTCATCACCAGTGCGCGAATTTCCTTGTCAGTTTTCCCGGCAATGCGCGCCCCGTTGATCGCCACCACTTCGCTGGAAGGCCAGCCCACCGCCCGCGCGCCGAGGCTTATGGGTTTTGTCCATAGCCCTTGCGAAATGCGAAGATAGACCGTCGAGCGGGAAAGACCGGATTCAGATTTAACGGCAGGAAGCCGTAGGATGGTAGGCAGCATGTTTGTACCCCTTTGGGTGTTGTTGAACATGCCGCGATTGGGAACTAGCTAGGGGACTGTCTCGCAACCTGTCTAGTTCATCAGGCTGTAAGCCGCGTCAATACTTGGTGCTGGGTTTCTTCGAGCTAGTCTGTTTCGTTTTGGTTAGCAAATCTGCCCAAGGAGAATTTTTAAGTTCATCCTCTTCTACAGGCGCGTCGTCTTTTACGAGCTGCTTTATTCGAGACTCTGAAATACCCTCTTCCTCTGCAACAACCCGAAGGAATGCCTTGGTTCCCTTTGCCTTCTCCTCACGGATACGCGCCTTGATTCTTTCGCGGCGTGCTTCCTTGGTTTCTGCTTCGGCATCGCCTGCCGGATTGTCCACCAAGCGGGTCAGTGCGGCCTTGTCGAGCGCGAGGGCATTTTTCTCAATGGCCAGCACATCCACAAGCGGGACAGTGTGACCGGCAAGCGCAAGCGTGAGACTGCCCCCGGCCAGCAGTGCGACCGGGCTATTATGTTTCTTCCCTTTGAACGTGCCGATATTCCATTGCTTGCCGTCAGTCGCTTGGGTTGCTGACCTGGGCAATCCAAGCAACCGAGCCAGCGCAGCGGCAATCAATCCACCCGTCACCTGCCACTGTCTCATGCGGTCGAAGCTGACCCTAATGCGCCCCATGTCAACTGGCTTGTCACAGATAATAAAAGCCCGTCCGGGTTTATCTCCCTGCGCCGGATAAACTTCCACGCGCATGATGATGCAATTTTCCTCGCAACCATCGCATTCAATGGTCGCCATCGGTTGCGCTTGCTGTACGAGGCCGCTTGTCACCAATACATCAAGCGCACCAGCAGGCCAGTCTTTCACCTCATCCCAGAAAAAGAAAGCGCCTTTTGCCGGATCGGCATAGCCTGCTCGATCAAGCACAATTTGCAGCGGGTTGGAGTGATTTACCATATGCGCGATTACCGTGTGCGCGGCTCAATACCGGATGCAATGAGCATTTTGCGAATAGTGGCATCTTTACCATCGGGCTTTAAGGAACAGGAATTCGGCCAGTTTATGTCGAAACTCCGGGTGCTGATTTTCCCTGTTTCAGGGTCAGAGGCATAAGTAACCACGATACCCACCTGCGTAATAGTCATTTGTGAAAGCGGAATGGTTGCGCACAATTTATCGCGCAATTCATAGATGGCATTCTGGTTATGAGCCGGGTTCGTCTCAAGGGTGATGCGCTCCTTAGTGCCATTGATTGCCAGCCTGAATTTCTTGATGGCAACACTCTGAATGCCTGAGTCGGGGGAAAACTTGAAGGGTGGATTATTGTCTTGCAGCGGGGCGAGGTCATAGACACGATCATCTTCGACAAATTCGCCAAGCTCTAACCCAAGTATCGTATCGGCAAACAGCGCCCGGACTTCCTTCTTGGCATCTCTGCTGCCCTTCATGTAGAGGCTGATTTTTCCTTCATCCTGCGAATAGACAAAGATGATTTCAAAGGCGGGGTGGCGGGCTGTGCGCTTGAGTGTCGCGCCCTCCCAATCAATGCTGGCATGGGCATAATCTTCCGGGTAGGCAAAGAAATAATCCAGCTTCCCGCGTTTGTAAGGTTCCACCGTACAATTCTTGCCGCGCCCTTCTTTGTTGAAAAAATGATGGCTCAATATTTTTTCAAGGTCTCGAATGTCCGCATCATCTACCCGTGCAGCTGTATGGCTTACTGTCCTGCATTCATTCCACTGGCTGCTGCTAATTGCATCGGCACGGCAAAATGCACTGGCGGCAGCCCAATACTTGGGGCGTTCGAGAAAAACCCAAAAAGCTTTTTCGTGTAAATCCTCAAGCTCACCGAGTATGTCGGCCAGGTTCTCACTATGCCATTCAGCCTCATCCATGATCGCCTTTACGCCACCTTCACAAGCCAGCGCGTCAATCTCTTTGAAGTCCCGCTCCATTTCTCCGCGTTGTGCATCGGGCAAGGATAACCATGCTTGGTAAATTGGCTCGATTTTCGTTTCGGATACTTCGCTAAAGTCGTATTCAGCCAGTACGCCTTGTTTGGCAAAATACCTCATCAGCATGGCATTAGGCGCATGACGAAAAAACGATTTGGGGGAATAGTGCCGTGCCATCTGTTCGCTCCTCGGGTAAAATGGAATCAATCCATTTGAATTATGCAGGACATTACAGTACATTACTGCACCTTCAGTGTACATAGAGCCGCTTGTGGATTGTGCGGTGGTCGACCAAGTGCATAACATCTAGAAAATAGCCAAGAGCACAAGCTATTGATGGACATATTGGTACTCATTACCGATAAAATCAGGACGTAACATGACCGACCAGAACAACAGCAACCGCAGTATCGCCAATTCCCCTGTCCCCGCCGATGAGCGACGCGCACAACTGGCCGCGCTGATCCCTGAAGCATTTTCCGATGGGCAGCTCGATGTTGCCGCGCTCAAGCGTGCATTGGGCGGTGAAGCCATGATCGAAGGTGGCGAGCGTTACGCCCTGACGTGGGCGGGTAAGGCCAACGCCTACAAAGTACTGCAAACCCCTTCTACCGCTACACTGCGCCCGCAGCGTGACTTGTCTGTCAACTTCGACGAAGCACAGCACGTTTTCATTGAGGGCGAAAATTTGGAAGTACTCAAGGTGTTGCAGAAGGCCTACTTCGGCAAGGTTAAGCTGATCTATATTGATCCACCGTACAACACCGGCTCGGATAGTTTTATCTACCCAGACCGTTTTCAGGAAAGCAAGGAAGACTACTTGCGTCGCATTAACGACCTGGCCGACGACGGCACGCTGATGCGTGAAGGCTTCTTCCGCAAGAACAGCAAAGAAAGCGGTCATTATCACAGCAACTGGTTGTCGATGATGTTGCCGCGCCTGTACATCGCGCGGAACCTGCTACGCGAGGATGGAGTGATCTTCGTGTCGTGTGATGACAACGAGGTTCATAACTTGCGTTGTTTGATGAATGAGGTTTTTGGGGAGTCGAATGCATTACTTCCTTTTATTTGGCATCTACCTCGCGGAATCAATGCAGGGCAGATAACCAGAGCACACGAATATCTGGTGGGGTATGCAAGGAACAAAGATTTGCTTGAACGGTTTAAGCGTACAGAAATCGAGCACTCAATTGAGCGGTGCAACAAAAAAATTGATCGTCGACATCCTGCTTCTGTGATCAAGTTTCCTGCGGGTATTCGATATGAAGGGAAAAACCAAACCCTGACGGGGAAGCTCCCAGGTACAGAAGGGGTAGAGATTCTTGGAGAAATGGTTTTTGAGAATGGGAAATTGGCTAAGGATGTGGAAGTAAGAGCTGGCTGGACAATGAAATCAATGATCGAAGATTGGCTAAATGGGAAATCAATTGTAGATACCAAGGGGCAGATTATCGAGGAATTTTTCTTTCGTGAGAATGGAAAGTTTTACTCGAAAAAAATATTGACCAACGATGCGCCCAAATCCGTGCTAACGGATGTTCCAGACACACAAGTTGGCCGCGAGCATGTTGATGACCTCCTTGGAGCCGACATCTTTGAATACCCTAAGCCATATCAACTAATTCAGCGACTGGTTGAGTTGGCGACAACTGGGGAAGACATATGCATGGATTTTTTTGCAGGTAGTGCCCCTACCTTTGAAGCAGTGGTTCGAGCCAATCAGCTGGACAAACAAAACCGTCGAAGCCTACTGGTGCAGTTGCCAGAACCGACCTTGGAAGGCTCTGCGGCAAGAGATGCAGGATTTAATTCGATTGCAGATATTTCGAGAAGAAGAATTTCGTGCGTTATCGACATACTTGAAAAAGGGCATGATCTTGTAAGTAAACCTGAAGTCAATCTAGGTTTTAAATCTTTTCTCCTTTGCCCCTCTAATTTCAAACAATGGCGCGGCGACGGCATCGACACACCGGAGCAACTGGCCGAGCAGATGCAGATGTTTGCAAAATCTGAAAAAGACGGCTCAGTGGTAGAGCACATTCTCTACGAGCTACTGCTGAAATTTGGTCAGGAGCTGTCCACGCCGGTGGAAACGTTGGACGTGGCGGGTGGCAAGGTGTTTGCTATCCATCAACGCAAAATGCTGTTCGTTCTGGACACTTTCACCGAGGCGATGATTCAGCCGATGGTAGACATGAAGCCGCGCGAGATTATCGTCATCGACGGCGTATTCCATAACTCAGACCCGCTCAAGTCAAACCTCGACTTGCAGTGCCGTGATGCGGGCATCAAGTTCACTTGCATTTGAGGATACTACCGATGAGCCAAGACACCAATAAAGGCAAGGATACCCCTATTCTTGCCAATGGAAATATTCCCCCTCTCGTTGAGATAGAGGCTCATCATCAAGGTAGAACTCGAAGACTTCCCGTTAAGTACCAGGGAGACAATGCTAGCAATGAACAAGATGATCTCAAGCAGGGTAAGCAGCTTTTTGATCGTGCAGTTGAGAAATTACTGAGTAGCGAAAATGTCGTTGTCCTGCTTGGCTCTGGCGCTTCGTTGGCGCTGAATAAAGAAAATGCCAAAGTTGCTCCCAGCATGGCAGACCTGTGGGATAAGTGTGAAAAATCCCACGACAAGTTCGACGAAATTAAAACAACTGTTGGCTATAATGACAAGAAAAAGGACATTGAAGCTCTTCTATCGCGCTGCAAAGGTTTTGTCGAATATGCGGCTGATAAAGCTAAGAGCGCGCCTATTGAAGCATTCATAAAAGCAGCGGAAAAAACTATCTATGAACAGACGAATTTTGCTGATAAGCCAGAATTGTCTGGCGATATCGAATCTCTGCACGGAATTTTGCTCGAACGTCTGGGACGTCGTTCTCCCCGGTTGGGCAGACTCAAGGTTTTTACCACCAACTATGACCGCTGCGTGGAAGTGGCTGCCGTGCAAAAAGGCTTCGTGATCATTGATGGATTTTCATTCTCATCTAAACCATCATATAGTCCAGGATGGTTCGATTACGACATCATTCGCAGTAGTGCAGGGCCAGAGGAGCGAGAAACGCGCCTTCAGAATGTTGCGCACCTTTACAAGTTGCACGGCTCCGTGGATTGGCTAGAGGAAGGTGAGGGACGCGTTGTTCGCCGTCCCTTGAAAGATTCTGAAACACCCTTGTTGATTTATCCGCGTAACGACAAATATCAAGCTTCCTATCAGAGTCCTTTTATCGACATGATTTCAGCCTGGATGCATGCACTCAGGCAGCCTAAAACTACGTTGCTGTGTATCGGCTTTGGGTTCAATGATGATCACTTGGTTGCCCCTATTTTTTCTGCTTTAGCCAGACAAGGGGATTTTAATCTTATCCTTGCATCAAGAAGTCTATTCGATAGTGCCAGTTTTAATGGAAAATATCGGAAAATGTTGCGTGACCTTATTGACAACGGGGATGAACGGGTTGCACTTATATCCGCAGGGTTTGCCGATCTGGCTCCATTATTTCCTCAAACCCGTGCTGAATCGCCCCAGGAAAAATTGGCCCGATTGATATACCAAAACGGCGTGATCTCAGCCCAAGGTGGTAAGTGATGCGTGGTCACGACTGGTTCTCTCCCTTTGAAGCGGATCGTAGGATAGGAACTGTCCTGAAAATTAACGCAGATGGCTTGCGCGTGAATTTGCCCGGCGCAGGCAAGGGCGGAGCATCCGAGCATTTCGGCTACCGCATCGGCGCAGGTGAGGTAGGTGAATTTGTCTTTGTGGATTGTGGAAAGCTAGCCTTACTGGGACGTATTGTGGAGGTTGGACTTCTCGAGAGAGAGCGCAGAAGCTTGGAAGGCCCGTTGGACTCTATAGGTGAAAATTGCCCAAGTGGTGCGGTTCAACTATTAACCAGCGTAGATGCAGCAACTGGCGAGGTGTTTCGTGGTGTCAGCCGATTTCCACGAGTGGGTGCGCTAGTTTATAGCGCACATCCTGAATTAGTTTCTCGGGTGGTACAAAATACTTTCAAACGTTCGGGAGATGATGCGCAACTTATACTAGGTGAATTGGCCGGTGATTCTGGTGCAGAAATAAGCGTAACCCCAGAGCAGCTTTTTGGCCGACATTGCGCCGTGTTAGGTACTACAGGCGGTGGTAAGAGCAACACATTGGCTCGACTGGTTGAATTGATTAAGGAGCATGGTGGAAAGGCCATCCTAATTGATGCAACTGGCGAATATAAGAATCTTCCAGGCAAGCATGTTTCAATCGGTGGGGATGGAACAGACGGTATTGAAACAGCTTGTTTTTCCTATTTGAATTTCACCGAATCAGACCTTTTTGCTTTGTTCACGCCGTCACCGCAGGCACAACAACCAAAGCTTACAGAAGCAATACGCAGCCTTCGCCTTGAGCAACACTTACCTGCGGCATTCAAAAAAGATGGAGTAGTAAAAAAAGCAGGACAAAGCTCCGCTGATTTTGAAAATGTCGCTGCCAATAAATCCGCTGAGTTTTATTCTCTTAAGTGGGATATTAATAAACTTGCTGATCAAATTCCAGAAGAATGCCTTAAGCCTCAAAATGCAGATAAGTACGGCGCTCGCGATGATTTCTCTGCTGGTCATTGTGCGAGCCTTGTTTCCAGAATTAGAGTTTTCTGCCAATCAGCGCATTTTGGTTGGTTTCTAAGTGGGAATGCTGACGCTGAATTACCCTCAAAAATGGACAAATTTTTGAAATCAGGCGCAGAGCAGGTGTTAGTGATCGGTCTCAATGAGGTTTCGTTCGAATTTCGGGCACGCGAGATTCTTGTTAACGCGATTGGACGCTATCTATTGAATTTGGCGCGGCAAAAAAAATTCAAAGATGAACCTTTAATCGTATTGATTGATGAGGCGCACCAGTTTCTTAATAAGAAAGTAGGCGACGAAAACTACTCCGTATCTCTGGATGCTTTTGGCAATATTGCAAAGGAAGGACGCAAATACGGCCTACATGTCGTAATTGCAACTCAGAGACCAAGAGATATCCCAGAAGATGTTTTGAGCCAGATTGGAACACAGATTGTCCATAGACTGACAAATCACCACGATAGGGAGATGGTCGAGCGCGCATCCGGGGATATTGATCGGGCGGCAGCACGATTTTTGCCTCTTCTTCGTCCCGGTGAAGCTTTGCTTTTGGGAGTTGACTTTCCTTTCCCGCTTTCCGTTTTAATCAATCGTTCGAAGTCTGAACCTGATTCACGTGGCTCAAAATTTTCCGGTGTGTGGCGCAAATTTTTACAAGACAAAAGCAAAAAGGATGAGGCGTGAAACTGCAATTCGACGCAAACCAAGATTACCAACTCGAAGCCATCCGCGCTGTTGTGTCGCTATTCGATGGGCAACCCGATGCTTCACAAATTTCGGTCGCTCGTGACGATGAACTTTCCAGCCTGAAATTCACTGAAACCGGCGTGGCAAACCAGCGCGTGATTACAGATGAACAATGGCTTGCCAATTTAAATGCGGTGCAGAATGTTCACGGGATCGAACCATCAGCTGCGTTGGAAGTGATGAAGCTGGACGATGGCACAGCAGTTGGTGCATTTCCCAATTTCACCGTGGAGATGGAGACCGGCACCGGCAAGACCTACGTATATTTGCGTTCGGTGCATGAGCTTTCTAAAACCTATGGCTTCAAGAAGTTTGTGATCGTGGTACCGTCGGTGGCTATTCGCGAGGGTGTGCTTAAAAGCTTGCAAATTACCAAAGAGCATTTCCAAACACTCTATGATTATGAATGCATCGAATTCACGGTGTACGACTCGGCCAAGGTAAACCAGCTACGAAATTTTGCACTGTCGAATGCAATTCAGATTCTGGTAATCAATATTGACGCGTTTGCTAAGGATTCGACCGAGCTGAACGGTGGCGCAGATGCAGCAAGGCCAGCAAGAAGAATAAGGGGCAACGTCATCAATCAGGTTCGGGAGACTGGGATTGCACCAATTGAGTTCATTCGGGCAGCGCATCCGATTGTGATTCTCGATGAGCCACAGAATTTGGAGACTGATAACCGCAAGCAGGCTATCGCGCGCCTTGCCCCGATGTGTACATTGCGCTACTCGGCCACCCACCGCAATACCTATAACCTGATCTATTCACTCGACCCGGTGCGTGCTTATGAGAAGGGGCTGGTGAAACAGATTGGGGTCGATTCGGTGATCGAGTTGAAAGATGCGAATCAGGCTTTCGTCGAAGTAGAGGGCTTCAGATCCGGGGCGCGTAGTGTGTCAGCCAAGCTGTCTATCTGGGTAAATCAGGCGCAAGGCCCGGCGAAAAAAAGCGTGACCGTCAAGAACGGAGACGATCTCTATGCGCTTTCAAATCAGCGTGAAATTTATCGTGAAGGATTCATCGTCAACGAAATTGACGCGGGAGAAGGTTTCATCACTTTTGCCAACGACGTGCGGGTTCGCGTAGGCAGCCCGCATGGCGCGTTGACTGACGCGATTTTGCGTTTGCAGGTCGAGGCTACGATACGCCGACATTTTGAGAAGGCGCAGAAGCTGCACCCACTTGGTATCAAGGTGCTATCCGTATTCTTCATTGATCGTGTGGCGAACTATCGCGCCTATGGCGAGGATGGCACTGTCAGCAAGGGTAAATTTGCCGAGTGGTTTGAAGAGATTTACGAACAGTATCGGGCAAAGCCGGACTTTGCCGGGTTGCTGATGCATGAAGGGTCGCGAGTTCACAACGGCTATTTTTCTCAGGACAAACGGGCGGTATCGCCTTTTGAGACGCTGACTGGCAAGACCAACGCGGATGCCGAGGCCAGCACATTTGAGTTGATTATGCGCGACAAGGAACGGTTGCTGGATATTGCCGAGCCGCTGGCTTTCATCTTTAGCCATTCCGCATTACGCGAGGGCTGGGATAACCCAAATGTGTTTCAGATATGCACGCTGGCAGAAAGTAAATCGGACATAAAAAAACGGCAGGAAATCGGGCGGGGTCTTCGACTGTGTGTGAACAAAGACGGGGAGCGAGTATTTGATCGTGCGATTAACCGGTTGACTGTGATTGCAAACGAGAGCTACGAGGATTTTGCCAACCAGTTGCAAACCGAGATGGTCGAAGCGGGAGTGAAGTTCAAGCGAGAAATGGTTCAAAACGAGCGCGACAAAATCACGGTGCGACTCAAGAAGGGCTACGATACAGACAACGGATTCTTGGCACTATGGGACAAGATTCGGGCGAGAACGCGCTACCGAGTCGATTACGATACTGGTGACTTGATTGCTAAGGCGGCGAAGCGAATTAAGGAAAAAATGCCGAACATCGAACGCCCGAAAGTTGCATTGACACGCGCCGATATTATTATCAGTGCTGCCGGGGTAGATGGAGTACAAACCGGCTTTCGTACCCAGACAATGGAAGCAAAATATGTGATGCCGGATTTTGTTGGGCAAGTACAGGCAAAGACCGGTTTAGCGAAGTCCACCGTTGCGCGCATTCTGCTCGATTCAGGGCGACTTGCGGATGCCATCAACAATCCCCAGGCATTCATCGACCATGCGGCGGAAGCGGTGGGCGCAGTGAAGCGCGAGGTATTGGTGGATGGCGTCGAGTATTTTAAGGTCGATGGATTGGCCTACGAAATGCGACGTTTTGAGGGTGACGACCTGATGGACGTGTTTGCATCCAACGTGGTGGCGGTTGAGAAACAAGAAAAGACGCTGTTCTCTCATATAGTCATTGATTCTAACTCTGGCCCTGAACGCAACTTTGCGCAGGCATGTGAGGATAATGATGACGTGCTCTTCTACATCAAACTACCGCGTTGGTTTCAAATTGATACGCCTGTTGGATCGTACAACCCAGACTGGGCGCTGTCCTATCGCAACGATAGGACGCTGTATTTTGTCGCAGAGACGAAGAAGACAGGCAGCGGCGACCATGTGCGGCTTGATCTGTTGCGCCCGATTGAAGAGCTGCGCATCGAATGCGGCAAGCGGCACTTCAAGAATTTTGAGGAAGTGCAGTTCAAGGTAGTTAGTTCGCTGACAGAGTTGGTGGGGTGACCGAGGGCGAGTTCTCGTTGAAGTGAAATTTGGCGGTTGCCCGCAAGAAGGCGAGGGTGGGCAGTGCTTAATGTAAGATGTGATTGATGTTTATGGAATCTTCAAAGGGGATAAGCTTATGAACGTGGTATCCGTTATTAATTACAAGGGTGGTGTTGGTAAAACAAGCCTTACTGCGAACCTTGCTGCGGAACTGGCATTCCGTGGAAAGAAAATTCTTCTATTGGATTTAGACGCTCAAGCAAGTTTGACATTTTCATTGATTACACCTGACGAATGGAAAGATAACTATGCAGCAAGTAAAACGATCAAGAGTTGGTTTGACTCATTTGAGCAAGGTTCTCCAATTTCACTTAAATCAATCGTGCAGTCTCCTTCAAGAATTAACAGTAAATTGGGATCAGCGGGCGGCAAGGTCGATGTGATCTACTCACATCTCGGCCTGATTAACGTTGACTTGGAATTAGCGACAAATTTGGGCGGAGCTACGCTAGCGCAAGCAAAGAAGAACTTTATTTCTGTACATCGGAGGTTGATAAACGGCCTCGCTGAATTTTCGGTAGATGAGTACGATCTCGTTCTAATCGACTGCCCGCCAAATTTTAATATAGTCACCAAAACAGCCCTTATCGCCAGTGACTTCATGCTTGTCCCAGCAAGACCAGATTATCTTTCTACGCTTGGTATTGAGTATCTAATTCTTAGTGTGACCGGTCTTGTGAAGGACTACAATGATTTCGCGGAGCTGGCACAGGGTGAGAAGATTGAGCTTGTAAAACCTAAGATGCTCGGCGTGGTATTTACCATGATTCAGGAATACGGTGGTGATCCTATGGCAGCTCAAAGAGCCTTTATGGGTAAACACCAAACAGCGGGGCTGTCTGTGTTCAAATCTTATATTAAGAGAAACGATACAATGTTTGCCGATGCCCCTCAATACGGTGTACCGGTAGTTCTCAATCGTTATGCTTCAGGAAGCCATCAAAGTGTTGTGGATGGGCTAGAAGAGGTGGCGACAGAATTCGGTCAACAGATGAAATGGTGGAAATAACCGATAGGGATAACATGAACAAAAGAAGCGAACTTGCAAAAATCCTGCGTCAACTAGCGGACTATATTGATAGTCAGTCATCAGACGAAGGTCTTGCTTCGATATTTAAACAGGCCTCGACATTGATGCACACGGAACCCCGTCGCATAAAAAGTCAGGTTAAGTCTAAAGCTCCGATAGACACAGAATACCTTCACAAAATCGCAGGCCAACTTATTGAGTTGCCATCAAGGGAGGCTGGCGAGGCTTTGCTGAAAGAGAAAGTTGCAAATAGACCAATGTTAGAATCATTGGCGAGATTGCTGCAATTGCCAGTGCAGCGGGATGATAACGTAGAGCGACTACGAGCGAAGATAGTTGAAAACTCAATTGGATCGCGTCTTCGGTCAAATGCTATCCAAGGAAAAAACTAGCTGTGAAATAAATGATAAGGCGTGAGGGTGAATTCTCCTGTGTCAGCAGATAACTGCCTGTCATCCCACTTGCTTGTTGTGAGTCAACCCATCAAGCCACTTGCCCGCGCAGTGGTATCACTTCCGCCCCCGCCTTGAGCTTGTCCAGATAATCCGCCCATTGCTGCATCATCTTCCGGCGTTCGGCGAGGTGTGCGGTGCGGTTGTATGCGCGCCCGTTGGGATCGCGCACGGCGTGTGCAAGCTGGTGTTCGATCAAATCAGGGCGCACCCCCAGCACTTCATCAAGGATTGTTCGCGCCATAGCCCGGAAGCCGTGCCCGCTCATTTCATCTTTGCCTATTTCCAATCGCCGCATGGAGGCGAGAATTGCGTTGTCGCTCATCGGACGCCCGTTGCTGCGCGCCCCCGGAAATACATAGCGCCCATTGCCTGTGAGTAAGTGAAGCTCTCTAAGGATTGCCACCGCTTGTGTCGCCAGGGGGACAATGTGTTCTGAATCGGTCTTGGTTACGTGGTATCGCCATTCCGCAGCATCAAAGTCAATATCCGCCCACACGGCATTGCGAAGTTCGCCGGGGCGCACAAAAACTAGCGGTGCAAGGCGTAGCGCACAGGCAACAGTGAGGGTGCCTTGGTAGCTGTCGAGTGTCCGTAGTAGTTCTGCCGCTTTAAACGGTTCTGTCACAGCCGCGAAGTGTTCGCCTTTTACTGGGGGGAGGGCGCCGCGCAAGTCGCCGGATGGGTCGCGGGTTGCGCGCCCGGTCGCAATCGCATAGCGGAATACCTGCCCGCAGTTGCCCAGCGCCCGGTGTGCAGTTTCCAGCGCGCCACGGTTTTCAATGCGGCGCATCGCGGCCAGCAATTCGGGGGCGGTCACATCGGAAATTGGTCGCCCACCAATCCACGGGAAAATGTCGCGCTCGAATCTTCGGATGATACGGTCACCGTGATGCTCCGCCCAATTTGGGGCGTGTTTGCCGTACCACTCGCGCGTGATTACTTCAAAGCTGTTCGCTGCACGATCCTGTTTTACTGCTTTCATAGCCTTGCGGTTTTCGCCGGGGTCTATGCCATCAGCCAGCAGTTTGCGCGCGTCTTCGCGCCGCTGCCTAGCATCTTTAAGCCCCACGTCGGGATAGACCCCAAGGGATAGCAGCTTTTCCTTGTCGGCGAATTTGTAGCGGAATCGCCACCACTTACCCCCGGTTGGGGTAACAATCATAAACAGGCCACGCTCATCAAACAACTTGGCAGGTTTTGCGCCGGGTTTGGCATTGCGGATTGCGGTATCGGTCAGGGGCATTTGGGGTAACTCCTTTTTTAGTTTTGGGGTTACCCCTAAGAGTTACCCCTGTAAAAAGCTGGATGCTGTAGGACGATGTTACCCCATACCGGACGATAAAGGCAAGAAAAAACCCGCACTTAGGCGGGTTTAAGGATGTTACTGGACTTCTTAAAACACTCAATTGGTGGAGGCGGCGGGAATTGAACCCGCGTCCGCAAGCACTCTACAGGCAGTTCTACATACTTAGTCTAGTTATTTAATTTTATCTGGCAGACGCCAACCGACAGGCTGCTGACAGACGAGTTACCTTAGTTTTAGGACTGTACAAAGTAACCCTGCACAGCACGATTCCATGTAAATGACCTCACTCATCGCGACCTTGCGGTCTTGAGCCCCTCCATGGACAGCAGGGTGTGAGGTCTAACCGACTAAGCGGCTAAAGAGTACTTTTCGTCGTTTGCGACTATTGGTTTTCCAGCTGATTTACGAGGTTGCGGGTCCTCGGTATGCCCTACACTGCTTTGCAACCCACGTCGAAGCCAGGTCGCCCCCGGTATCGTTTCGGTCTGCTACTTATCGTAGCTTCGGTTCCGGCTAAAACCACATCTCTGCCTGAATCAAAACGTATCGAATTGTAACGTATTAGTCTGAAATTTGTAGCAGAAGTTCCTTGCTAAACCAAAATATCAACAAACTAAACGAGTGACTTCTTTTCCGGCTATTTTTCAAATTCGACAACATTTGAGTTCAGCGGGTTCCTTTTAGCATTGAATGCGCGTTTGGGTATGGTCGGCGAAGGGGATGACTTGTGCAGTATTGGTGACAAGTTCCTTTGCCTTGCCAGGACCCAATTCTGCGTTGAGTTGGGTCTTGTATGCTTTGAAGAAATCATCAAATAATGTCCCCCCATACACGCCTGTCGCATAGAGTTCATCTGTCGCAGGATCGTGTTCCAATGAGATTGCTGACAGGGGACCAACAGCTGGGCCAGATAGAACCTTTGCACCTTGGGCCGGATCGTAAACACTATTATGTGCACAGCAGGTAATAACGCCGGCGCGCCCGGCAACTTCGCTCTGCTTGGCGTTGTAAGTAATCAAGCTCACATCTTTGCTGGGGTAGGCGAGTTGATGGGAGCAGATCGCGTTATACGAAACAATTGATTTATTGCTCCCTACGCCACCACGCCATTCGTATTCAGTACCGTCGCTTGTGGCTAATTTGCTATTACTGGCCGGCTTTTCCAGATTGATCAGAAAACAGGGGGTGCTGGCATAAGGGTAATGAAATATGTATGCCTCGCTGCCATTCAGGGAGCTGGCTTTGATTGCATTACCCTGTTTATCAACAAGTTTTACCCGAGAATACGCAATTAATTCGGCAGCCTGCGTTTGTTGCACAAAGCAGGGGGACATCGTACCTGTCACCGCGACAGCGCTGCAAATTTTAATGAATGATCTTCTATCCATCCTTTTTCTCCTAAAAAATGGGGGCACAAAGCCCCCTTTAAACTGATTGCCAGGTTAGCTTGGCAGCTTAGGCAAATAAATCGCGGTAAATACCTTGCGCCCACTCAAGAGTAGCACGACCTTTAGCGGCATCGCGATTTTCAAACATTTTGGTGTCGCCAGAGAATCCAAATGATTTCTTCTTGTCGTCAAAGACATACCCGGCATCAACGCTAATACCTTCCATCGGAGAGGCGTTGACCATCGAGAAGCAAATTGTGCGCGGACTTTCCCAGTTGATTGTCTTGCCCTGAGCATGAGCTGCCAGCACTTTGGCAACATATTTGCCTTCGGTATTTGCAGTGTTCGCGCTCTTTGAAAATGGCATAGGGCGTGAATCACCCGCTACATAGACGCGCTCGTCACCGATGATGTTGTATTTAAAGCCATCAATATTTGCCTCTTTTTGAGTGCTCTTGGGGTCGACCAGACCGAATGTCTCCAATAAACGTGAACCGCGCACACCCGGATAGATTGCTGCGTCGTCAAATTTGAAGCTGCCAAACTCGGTGTTGAGGGTTTTCTTGTCCAAATCAACGCTCTTGATTTCAGCGGAAGGATGGTACTCGATGTAATCCTTGTACAACTCATCGAATGCGGCGTGAAATCCCTTGGCTTTGATCGTGATATCGGGGTTGTGGTCCAAAACCAGCACTTTGCCCTTGATATTGTTCTTTTTGAAATACGATGCAATCATGCAAGCGCGTTCATAAGGCGCGGGTAGGCAACGGTAGTTACCGCCCGGAACCGTTTGAATGAATGTGCCGCCTTCGAAGCCGTGTATTTTGTCGCGAATGGTGACGTGTTCAGTAGGCATGGTCCAGCCGGCAGGATAGTTTGTGCGCAGCAATGTTTCGGTTTCAGGATCCTTCACGCCGATTCGGCTGTAATCATAGTCAATGCCAGGCGCAAGCACGAGGTAGTCATAGTCTATCTCGCCCATGTTGGTGATGAGTTTGCGGCTGTTGCGATCCAGTCCTGTACAGGTAGCATTAAAGAAGGTGTAGTTGTTATTCTTCGCTGCATCAAGGAAGCTGTGATTGGCGAGGAAGCCGAGGTCAATGAGGTCGGCATACCATAAGTTGCTGGAGAAGCAGGAAGAGTACATGTCACGTTTTTCAACCATGACCACATCAAATTTGGGGTAGGCCTTTTTTGCATATTTGGCGATTGTCAGTCCTGAAGTGCCAGCACCCACGATGACCAAACGCGGACCTTTGGCCTTAGGCAAAGAAGCTTTGGTATTTACGTTGAGCGACATTGTCTTCGCCTCGGCATTGGTTACGCCCAGACTGGCTGTACCGACTGCGAGCGTCGCGGCGGCGGCTCCGCTCATTTTGAAAAAATCACGTCGGCTTAGTTTTGAATTTTGATCCATGATGTAGTCATCCCCTTTGTGGTTGCTATGATTGAAAGATGTAACTTCGATTATGGAATAAATAATCGTATGGTAAACTCAGCAACTACCATGCCAGATGCTAGGTATGTTGGCCACAAAAGGCTTTGGCGTTAACTCAGCGCTAAACTTAAATGCCAAATTGGCATACATTTCTTGCTTTGTCATGACACCGTGTCATATCTGACAGATCGGGATAGGTCAGTGATCGGTGTATAAAAAATTAAGCAGCAAGATTGATTAAGGTGGGCTGGAACTCGGTTCTTATAGGCATTGAAAAAAACCAATAATTTTCCGCAGAGTCTTCAATCTCCGTACAAATACAAACTGTGCTCACGGCTGAAACATTTCGGCATCAGCATGAGTAAGCAGCGGTGGGGAAGAGAATGGGGAGAACCAAAGAGTCACGAAACTATTTTCGCGTCTGTAGTTAATTTGACATAATATACATTATGCGAACTGGGTGATATATAGAAAGAAGCCAGAAAACCCGTAACAACCTAAATAAATAATTTATCAATTCTGCAGCCTACTCAAGCTACACCGTATCCGTGCGTTTCCATCTCGCTGCACGCTTGAAATACCTGAATAATCGCCCATTGCCTTTGATCAACTTCACAATGGATTTGATTCTGTGCATGATTCGCTGGTAACTTTCCCAGCTGTCCAGATATGCATGTATTCTGTTGCGGTACATCATCACCCGGTCGTGGAAGCGCCTGAACCAGTTCAGTTTCAGCAACGCTGGTTTGGTTAAATTGAATATTCGAGAGAAAAACGCCATGCCAACCAACTTGGCGGTTAGAAACACCAGGCTACCCAGAAACACGTGCCCCGTGGCAATGGCATGCAAACCGATCAGTTTGGCGGGAATCAAGGTTGCGCTCGGTAACAGGAATACCAGCATTGCCGAATAGGCAGACAACAATGAAATGCGTTTTTCGAGGGCGTGAACTGCATGGATCGCGCCTAACCTGGCCATGAATCGGCCTGTGACATCCCAGATGAATTCTTCGAGCAGGAAGAATAGCGCGAGTAGCCAGATGCAAGGAACCAACAAGATGCGCTTGATCTTCTTCAGCATAAGTTCCTTTATCTGATTTGACCATCCAATAAGTAATTAAATATAATCAATAAGTTGGATATATTTAATTAATCCTGTTTCTACGCTGTGCTGACCTCTCCTGCCTCAAACATCATCTGCGTTTGCTGCCGGATCTGGTCGCGCTGCGACTGCCACAGTTTACGCAAGGCATCGGTATTCAGATCGCGCTCATCCGCTTCGGAAATGAAATCAACCTCGCCATTGCCATCGGCCTCGGTTCTGGTGACGCACCATTCCTTGGTAAATTCGCTCTTGATTGCGCCGGCATGCTTGGTTGGCATCGCACAGATCAATTGCATGCCCAAGCTGTCGCGGATAAATTTGATCACGTCATGGGCGCGGCGCTCGTCCATTTTGGCAAAGGATTCGTCATTCACCAGTAATTTCAGGTTGATACCCTTGTCAAAATGCTTGAGCCGGTTGGTGACAACGGCGGCCCGGATAATGTACGCCGGCGTTTCCAGCTGGCCACCTGAGCCGGTTCCCCATTCGGACAAGGGCACGCGCGAGCCGATATCGGACTCTTTCCAGATTTCATAGCGGCGATAATTGCGGTAATCAGCCACGCGTTGCAGCTCCTTCAGCGCCTTGTCCTGGTCGTTGGACAGCAACAGGCCAACCAGCTGGTCGCGTACCGCCAGATTGGCAGGGCTCAGATCGGTGGTGCCAAACAGGTCGCCACCCGATTCCTGCGCTTCAGACAGGTCATAAGCCGCACTGAAAAAGTCATAATAGGCCTTGAATTCGGGCACCCATTCCGACCAGTCGATGCTGAATTTATCGGTGCCAAATTTCAGCCTTTCCAGTTCGGTATTTAGTGTTTTCAGGGTACGCACGCCGATATCCACGGTATTGCGGATCTCATAACAGAATTGCTTGGTGAACACATCGCGGAAGGAAATTTCCGAGGTACGCAGCTGATCGAGGTTTTTAACCAGACCGATTTCGCGTTGTACATCCAGTTGGTCACGCACCTTGCCCGCCAGTTGCACCAGAGCGCCATAAACCGGAGAAAAATCGTCGCTGCGATGGTCCAGGCTATGGCCCAGATTGAGCTGTTCATCCGTTCTGGCATGACGGTTGTAATCTGCAATTGCTTCACGAACGTCGCTGTTGGACTCCGTCGCCATCAATATTTGCTGCTGCACACGGCTTTGCGCCTGTTGCGGTGTAGTGTCGGCTTTTTCAAGCAAATCAATGACTTTTTGTTCCAGTGCAGTGTACGACAAGGCTTCGTTCAACACACACAGGTGTTTAAGTCTGGCGACATCATCCTCAACCTGCTTGCGTTTTGCCTCAAGGCCGTATTCAACGCGGCCCAATGTTTGCCCCAGCAAGGTCAACCTGCCATCGTAGCTGCCGATGCGCTGACTGGCCTGCTGTACGGCTTTGTCCATGCCCTCTATCTGCATCTGCAGAGACAGTTTTTCTTCTTCCAGCTTGGTCACTTCGTCCAGATTAAGGCGTGACAGGTCCGCATAAGCAGATTCTATTTCTCGCACGGCGCGATCTAGCTCGGAAATATCGCCAAAATCCGGCAGCTTCACGGCACCGGCCAGCGCCAGCAAGCCCTTTAGTAGGGTCAACTGGGTTTGCAGTTCCTGCAACTGGGTTTCAGTCACGGCATGATCCGATATAATCCGCTCAAGCGCTTGATTTTGTGATGATTTCCCGAATACCAGCGAAGCAGCATTGCCGGTAAACATGGTACGCGAACCGGAGCCCTTGCCGTCTTTCATCACCCCGCGCGGTGTTTTACTGAGTTGAGCTGCACTTTCAACCTTGACTACGCTGCCATATAAATCAACCAGATAGGCCTGTGCCACAGGATGTTCGGCTTTCAGTTCGTGGATGATGGAATCGGAGGGCACACGTTCCGGCTTTGCATTTTTCAGGCACAGCTTGCCCTGCACCACACTTGCGCGCAAATGACGTGTTTTAACAAATTCAATGGCTTTGGCTTCCCATTTCGCATCGACCACAAAGTTGAAACGGGCCGCGCCCATATAACCTTCAATCGCTGCTTGCCAGTCTGGATGGGCCGGTTCGATGAGATCGCAGAGAACCTGCGCATTTGCTTCAGGTAATTGAGTTTTAAAAGCTTTCAGGGCTACGCTGATATCGCGGGGATAGTCCGCACCACCCGCCGCCAGATTGGATTTTCGTTCGGCAAGCTCTTTTTCGCGGCTCTGGGTAGTCTCAACCTCCTGCCTTACCTTCTCGATTTGCCCGTGCACCGCAGCCACAAAGCTATCCTGTGTACCGGCAATCACTTCATGCAAATCGGCATATTTGTCATCCAGGCTGGCTAATTCCTGCAACAGGGTCAGCGCAGTGCGCGGAAATTCTTCAGATCGGATATCCAGCGCCTTAAACTTTTGCTGCAACACGGTAAAGGACGCTTGGCTGGAACGTGCTAGTGTATCGGCGACGACACTGCCGGCTTCGCTCAGGATGCGATGGGTTAACGGGAACTGCATGCCGGTAATGGTTCTGGCGGTGGCTTGCAGTTTGTCGGCGGCACCCAGCGACTCAACCAGCGCCGAAATGGCATTTTTAGTCGCCAGTCGAGCAGCATTAAGGCGTTCATCGATGCGCTGCTTCTGGTCTGCGGCCGGGATGCCGCTCAACCGTGCGGCTATTTGCACCAAGCTCGCGTTGCGGGCTTTTTTATCGAGCTGCAAACCGTCTATCAGTGCGGTTTCGTCGGCAATTTTCCGCTTGAGATCAGAAATTGTCTGATTGTCAGCAGCTAATTGCGCCTCGTCTTCCTGCAGCCCCAGCCTGGAGGCAAGCAATTGATATTGTGCTGATAATTCAAATGCATTGGTCACCCGTGCGGATGCGCTGCTGATTTTTTCCAGACGGGCTACATTGTCCTTGAGACGCTCGCCTTCAACCCTGAGGTTGTGCACTTGGCGCATCAGATCGCTGATTTGCGAAATGCGCTGCAACAGTTGTTGCGGGTCATGTTCCAGGATCTGGGTTTTAACCAGTTCGTCCACGCTGCCTATGGGTTTGTGCACGATGGACTGGCTCCAGGCCTTGGCGGCCAGCTCCGCTTCAATAAAAGAAACCGACTTTTGCCCACGGAAGCGGCCATACAGTTGGCACAGATACTCGCGTTTGGCATCACGGAAGCTGGTTACGTTGCGGTATTTTGCCTTGAGATGGCTTTCAATCTTCTCAACAGCAATCACTTCAAGATTGTCATCGACGGTGCGCTGCATCAAGTCGTCCAGATGCAGGCTGACGCCATCAATGATGAGCAACACCAAGCGCTCGGGGACCGCTTGCCTGCGGCCACCAGATCCATCGACGCGAGCGGCAGCGGCGATCAAAGCGGTGAATTCTTCTCCATCCTCCTCGCCTTCGCTGGGCTTGAACACCGCCGCGATATAGCCGTGCGCACCATCGGGACGGGCAAACAGGTTGTCTTCCGCCCCGGTGATATAGGACCACAGGGTACGTTTGGATTTGCTGCTGCGAGAATTCTGGCTGACTTCATCCTGCCCGGGGTTGTAGTTGAAAATGTTCTGATAAGCCGCGGTCATCACGGTCTGCAATGCGTCAAGCATGGTCGATTTGCCGGAGCCGGTTGAGCCGGTCAGCAGGGTCATATTACCCATGGGATATTCGTCAGAGCGCAAGGCGCCCCAGTTCACCAGGATTAGTTTTTCCAGCTTCACTCGGCCACCTCTTCATTGTCTTCTTTGGCTTTTTCTGCCTCGGCATTTTCTTCGGCCTCGCCCTGCTCTGCTACTCCTTCAGCTTCGAGTGCTGCAGCCAGAGCGTCCTCGCTGATAATGCCCAGTATGGTCGGGCGTATCGCGATATAGGCATCTTCATCCTCAAATGCAAAATTTGCGCCTACATGTATCAGGCGATGGCGCTTTAACTCCTTGATTAAACGCTCACGGTCACCAGCCAACTCGGGCAGCACGCGCTTCAACTGGGTTTGCTGGGTCGCTGCGAGTTCTTCAAAGCGGATCATCACCTCACCACTATCAGTAAGTCGCCCTGCCCCCTCGGCCAGCCCCTGCTGAAACAGAAAGCGCAAGGTCAGCGCCGCTGCAACAAAGTCTGCCGACAGCTTGCTGCGCAGGGATGGTTGCGCATCGATATCGTCATCGGCCAGACCCGGAATCTGTGCTCCGGGCGCATACAGGCGGAAAAACTCATTTTTCAGGTCATGCACCAGACGGAATCCGGCCACCGAGAAGTAGTCGACCAGCAGTGCTTCGATCCGGCGTGCATCGTCGTAATAGCGCTGTTCCACGCCATCTTCCTCGCGCACGATGATGCCCCAGGCAAATAGTCGGCTCGTTATTTCTTTAAAGCGGTCGAGCTTGAGATTTTGCCCTTCAAGCTGCTCTTCTATTACATTAGTCAGATTCATGCTGCATTAGTCCGATTCATGGTTATGTTCTATTTGGTAATCACTGCCTGAGTAAAATTCAGTCACCAGCTTGTTCGGCAATTTTCTTGCCTTGAGTATGCCTTCGCGAGAACCTCTAACTGCTTCAACGGCTTGCATCGCCTGCAGCACATCGCGCGCAGTTTTAATTGGCATGCTGGAAAGCAGGAATGGCCGACCGCGCAGCTTCAGTTCATTGTGCAGGGCAATCACGACATCCTCGTTGGACAGTGCAAAACCCGATGCTTCAGCGCGCTGTAGTGCTGCGGCCAGGCGTGCTTCACGGCTGACCTTGGGTTGTGCGGTTACAGTCAATGCCTTGCGGCGCTGCGATGCGCTGCGCAGTCTGAATGATGCCGGGTCCAGCAGGCGGATTTCCGAACCCGAGATAGATGCACCGATGCGGGTCAGAAACTGGTTCTGCGCGACACCTTCCAGTTTGGCTGTCCGGCTAATTGCACGGCTATAAGCGTGTCGGGTCTGCCCGCCGCGCAGCATCATGGCCTGCTGCACAATATTGGTGGCTTGGCGCATATAGGTATTCATCGCCTTGATCAGCTCGGGCTGTTTAGTGGTACAGGCCGCTTCGACCATTTCTTCTATACGGTCGAGCAGCCAGTCATAGCTTGAGTTGCCACTGCGTTCCTGTACCGCCCAGCGCGCAACTTCATTTAATTGAGCATTGAGGGTGTTTGTCTTGTCGTCTGCCAGGCCTCTGAGTTTAGCCAGTGTTTCGCGTATTGCCTGGCGGTGGCGCTCGATGCTGTCCGCTGTCAGTTGTTTTTTGAACTCCTTCTCAAAACGGTCAAGGAAATCCATAAACTCATCCCAGGGGGTCTGAGATGCTTCCACCATCAGGTGGCGTACAAGTTCCTGAAAATAATCAACACCTTCCGCAAGATCGCTAATCACTTTTTCAGCATAATCATAGGCATCTATCAAGTCGTAGGCATCGCTATTGCGAAGCGTAGCCTCCAGTGAGTTGCGGCAGCTGCGCACATTGCGCTGACGGCTGCGGCTACGCGGACGGTCCAATACCCATAATGCTTCGGCAAACAATTTTCCTGCACGCGAGAAGCGATAGGCAGTAACCAGCCCTGCCCGATCGCCGAACATTTCCAGCCAGCCATCGCGCAGCAGGCTGCGAAATACCGCACTGCTCAGCTCAAGCACATCGCCCGATTCAATTGCAGCGAGTTCATCATCGGCTGCCACCGCCTCCGAATTGACGACACTGGACATGCTTTGTACCACTGGCAACAGAATGTCGCGTACGTCATCCCGCGTCAGGTTATGGGAATAATCAGCACCCGAGCCATGCAGCCGTTCATATAAGGAACGTAAGCACGCGACGACAAGCTCTCTGCGCTTGCCGTTTAGTGGCCTGAAGAAATTTTGTCGTTCGGATTCGTAAAACACTTAATTATTTGATTTTAATTAATAAATAATTTTCTGAAGTTAGCGGACGTGGCCTCTCCCACTTCCTCAACTGAAATACCGCGCAGCTTGGCAATTTCCTCCGCCACATGTTTCACATATCCGGGTTGATTTAGTTTTCCGCGAAACGGCACGGGTGCCAGATAGGGCGAGTCGGTCTCAATCAGCATGCGCTCGAGCGGAATGCGAGTCGCCACCTCTTTGATTTCAAGTGCCTTTTTAAATGTCACGATACCGGAGAATGAAATGTAGAAATTCATGTCAATCGCAGCCAGCGCCACTTCCAGGCTTTCGGTAAAGCAGTGCATGACGCCGCCAATCTTGTCGGCGCCTTCTTCCTGCATCAGGCGCAAGGTATCGGCCGAGGCAGAACGTGTATGTATAATCAAAGGCTTGCCTGATTCAACCGCGGCGCGTATATGGGTGCGGAAACGCTTGCGCTGCCATTCAAGATCGCCCGTCAGGCGGAAGTAATCCAGCCCAGTTTCGCCAATCGCCACCACCTTGGGATGCCTGGCCAATCTCACCAGTTCTTCTTGGGTGGGCTCGGTCTCCAGTTCGTAATCCGGATGCACACCTACTGAAGCGTAGATGTTGTCGTGCTGTTCTGCCAGCGACAATATCTGAGGAAACTTTTCCAGATCCACCGAGACGCACAGCGCATTGCTCACCTGATTGGCGCGCATCGTGGCCAAGACCTCGTCGAGATTATCAGCCAGCTCGGGAAAGTTTATGTGGCAATGTGAGTCTATAAACATGAGGTTAGGTGGTACGGGTGGTTAATAGCATCTGTTGGTAGGCCAGTAGGATGGACTCAAACAGCAGCTTGGGATTCAGGGGGTGGAACGCTTCGCGCTTGGCGACCTGCAATTCTTTAATATAGCGCAGCAATGCTTGCACGGACAAGTTCTTAGATAAACTCCCTATTAAATCAGTTTGTTGTGGATTGTACCTGATCGCGCCCGCCATTTTGTAGCTGGCCAAGTCATAGCACCATTGCTGCAAAAATTGAATTACCTGTACAGGTGCAGCCTTCTGTAACTGCTCTGCCAACGCAAGGGCGTCAAACTTTGCAGACTGTTTGACAGCCGCTAGCAGCAGCTTGTGCTCCTCTGTGCCGGCGCCCTCGCCTGCATTGTGCAAGGCCGATAAAGGGGCAAAACCCGTTTGCGCCAGCGCGGTTTCGGGATCTGCCACGCCCTGCTGTTTAAGCCAGGTGGCGCCTTCTTCGCGTGTCGGCATCGGCACGGCAAAGCTCAAGCTGCGGCTCAGAATCGTGGGCAAAAGCTGCTGTGGCTTGTGCGTAACCAATATAAACAATAACTTGTCGGTCGGCTCCTCAAGTGTTTTGAGCAGTGCGTTGGCCGAATTGCTGTTCATCGCTTCCGCTGGGTGGATCAAGACTACGCGGTAGCCACCGCTATGAGCCGACAAATTGACGAAACTGGATAAAGCGCGTATCTGATCGACTGAAATCTCGCGCGAGGCTTTTTTCGCTCCTTCCTTTTCCGGCGTGTCATCGGCAGTTGAAAGCGCGTCCGGTTGGATCAGACGAAAGTCGGGGTTGGATTCCTGTGCAAACCAATGACAGGAAGGACAGCTTTGGCAGGCTGAACCAGAAGCTTGCGGTGCTTCGCATAAGATGGACTGGGCAAAGTTGACGGCCAAATCCAGCTTGCCTATGCCTTCTGCACCCTTGAGCAACAATGCATTGGGCAAGCGTGCGCGCAACCCCTGCAAGCGCTGCCATATATCACTCTGCCATGGATAGAGCTCTTTCATATCAGATAGATGCAATAATTTTCTCTAAGCTAGCTTTAACTTCTGCAGGCGATTTTTCAGCGTGAACAACAGCATATCGCGCAGGATTTTTCTGGCTGCGAGCCAGATAAGCGTTGCGGACTTTTTCAAAGAAGTCGCTTTTTTCCTGTTCAAATTTATCCAGCGCAACATTGGTTAGTGCCACATTTTTGCTGAGCCTCTCACGCGCCACCTCGACCGGAATGTCAAACAGTAAAGTCAGGTCGGGCTGCAAATCACCCTGAACCCAGCGCTCTAGTTGCTCCAGCTTATCGACTGGCACGCCCCTGCCGCCGCCCTGATAGGCAAAACTGGCATCCGTAAAGCGATCTGAAATGACCCAGGTTCCGCGTTGCAGTGCAGGTTTGATTACCTGCTCGATATGTTCACGCCGCGCGGCAAACATCAGCATCGCCTCGGTCTCGGCATGCATGGCTTCATGCAGCAGTATTTCACGCAATTTTTCGCCAAGAGGAGTGCCGCCGGGTTCCCGCGTCACCAGTAAATCAATGCCTCGTGCACGCAGGGTATCAGCGAACCAGTTCAGATGGGTGCTTTTGCCCGCCCCGTCCACGCCTTCAAAGGTAATAAATCTAGCCACGCTCATTTGATTTTCAATTGATAGCGATTTACCGCCTCGTTGTGTTCACTCAATGTGCTGGAAAACTGCGAACTGCCATCGCCGCGTGCCACAAAATACAAGGCATCGCTGTTGGCCGGGTGCAAGGCTGCATGCAGCGATTCTTTGCCCGGCAGCGCAATCGGGGTTGGGGTCAGGCCATAACGCGTGTAGGTATTGTACTCGCTGTCCTTTAGCAGATCGCGCTTGCGAATGTTGCCATCATATTTGTCACCAATGCCGTAAATGACGGTGGGATCAGTCTGCAGCCTCATCCCTTTACGCAGACGGTTCACAAATACTGACGCTATCATCGTGCGATCTTTTGCCTTGCCGGTTTCCTTTTCAACAATCGAAGCCAAAATTAACGCCTGATACGGTGATTCCAGCGGCAGGTCCTTGTCCCTGGACTCCCAGTTTTCCTGCAAATGCCTCTGCATCGTGTGATAGGCACGTTTTATCAACGCCAGGTCACTTGAGCCAGCAGGAAAATTGTAGGTATCGGGGAAAAACAGGCCTTCGGGATGTTTTTCACTCGCGCCTATCCGTTGCATGATTTCCGCATCACTCAAGGACAGGCTGTCATGGCGCAGTTTGGGAGCAGCATTCAGTGCTTCGCGAAACTGTTTAAAGGTACAGCCCTCAATAATCGTCAAATCACTCTGAGCAACACGCCCCTTACTGATGATTTCCAGCAACTCATACATTGAGACGGGCTTGGTCAACTGATAGCTGCCATACTTGATTTGTGCCGACAGCCCCATGCTGCGCCCCAGTAAAATAAATACTTGCGCATCATCCAGCACGCCTATCTGCTTCAATTGATGGGCGGCACTTTTCAGACTGCTGCCTGGTTGCAGGGAAAAATCTACGGGTAGCGCCGGGATATCCAGAGGGCGCGATACATAATAGGCCGATGCGCCAAGCAACAAAAAAATTAGCAGTAACAGCAATCCAAACAAACGCTTAATGAAACCCATTGTTCAACCAATCTTGAATTTGAAGTGAAACTGGAAAATGCTTGCTACTGAAACGGTGAATGTCGCGCACCGGCCATAGACCAATCACACTGTTTACAACAAATATTTCATCTGCTGATAATAAATCATCCATCTGTAATTCTGCCACTTTGCAAACCATTCTGTGCTGTCTTGCATAAGCAATCACGCGATCACGCTGCAATCCGGCCACGCCGCACTTGGATAAATCAGGTGTGTAAAGCTTACCATCACGCACCAGAAACAGGTTGCTACGCGTGCCTTCGATGACATGCTCATCCTCGTCAAGCAATATGCCTTCGGCAATATGCTCATCATTCCATTCCGCTGCCGCAAGTACGTTTTCCAGACGGTTCAGATGCTTGATACCTGCCAGCCGGGGTTGATGACCCAAGCGCAGTTTGCAGATATACACACTAATACCTTGGGTGGCGTAAGAATCTGGATATTCCGGGACGGCAGAAACGCTCAGAATACGGGTGACCTGCGGGTTGACAGAAGGTGCATAGCCTCGGGTAGCCGGACCACGTGTAATAACGATTTTTGCGATAGCGTCAGGCCGGGACTCGACCAACTGTTCCAACTCTGCACCAAGCAATTGAATAGACGGGCATACTATGCCGAGTGCATGACAGTCATGCTGAAGCTTGCTGTAATGTTGTGGCCAGAGAAGTGGCTTGCCCTGACGAATCAGCAGGGTGCGAAACACACCGTCCCCATACATCAGACCACGGTCGCTTGCATTAATGGAATCGCCCGGCAAGCCGTTGATTATCATGGCACACCGGTATTAAGCATGGGGCCGGGCGAAGATGACGTTAAACCTTGCGGAACACCAGAGTACCGTTGGTACCACCGAAACCAAAGTTATTATTAACCGCCACATCGATTTTCATCTTGCGAGCTGTATTGGCACAGTAATCCAGATCGCACTCCGGATCCTGTTCAATAATATTGATGGTTGGTGGTGCAATCTGATGATGAACTGCAAGGGCGCAGAATAAAGATTCGATACCACCTGCGCCACCAAGCAAGTGACCCGTCATGGACTTGGTCGAGCTGACCACCATCTTTTTAGCGTGATCCCCAAATGCGAGCTTGAGTGCCTCGGTTTCGTTCTTGTCGCCCAGAGGTGTAGAAGTACCATGGGCATTCACGTAATCAACCCGGTCAGGATTCAAGCCGGCATTCTTTAATGCATTGATCATGCTGCGCTTGGGACCATCGGTGCTTGGCGCGGTCATATGATAGGCGTCGCCGCTCATGCCATAGCCTGCCAGTTCAGCGTAAATTTTTGCACCGCGTGCCTTGGCATGCTCGTATTCTTCCAGCACCAACACACCGGCGCCCTCGCCCATGATAAAGCCATCGCGCTCTTTGTCCCACGGACGACTTGCGGTAGTGGGATCATCATTGCGTGTAGACAGCGCCTTGGCCGAAGAAAAGCCGCCAATCGCCAATGCAGAAATTGTTGCTTCAGAACCACCGGCCACCATGACATCCGCATCACCGTACTCAATGATGCGTGCGGATTCGCCGATGCAATGTGTACCTGTGGTACAGGCGGATACCATCGCCAGATTCGGGCCCTTTAATCCAAACATAATGGATAAATTGCCGGAAATCATGTTGATGATGGAACCCGGAATAAAGAATGGGGAGATTTTTCTTGGACCACCGCCAAGATAATCATTATGCGTGTCCTCGATCATCGGCAAACCGCCAATGCCGGAACCGATATTCACGCCGATACGCTCGGCATTTTGTTCAGTTACCTCGATACCGGAGTCTTTGAACGCTTCCATTCCGGCAACCATACCGAAATGAATGAATCTGTCCATACGACGAGCATCTTTGGCTGGCAAAAACTGTGTAACGTCAAAATCTTTTACTTCGCCCGCAATCTGGCAAGCAAACAGACTGGGATCAAAATGCGTAATCCGTCCAATGCCGGACTTGCCGTTCACAATATTTTGCCATGTCTGGGCGACACCAATACCTACTGGCGATACGATACCCAAGCCTGTAATAACTACTCTACGTTTAGCCAAACTTAACTCCGCTTACGAGAAAAAACAATATGAAAACCATAAATCAAAGATGCCTCTAAAATTTCAAAGTTCTGGACGAAATTTGGACTCTAGAGGCATCTAAAAAACGGGATCTATTACTTGGGATGCGCGTTTACGTAGTCGATCGCTTGCTGTACGGAAGTGATTTTCTCTGCATCTTCATCAGGAATTTCGCAACCGAACTCTTCTTCCAGCGCCATGACCAGTTCAACTGTATCCAGTGAATCTGCGCCCAAATCGTTTACAAACGAGGATTCATTTTTAACTTCTGACTCGTTTACGCCCAGTTGCTCGGCTACAATTTTTTTAACGCGCTTTTCAATATCTGACATCTTTATTCTCCCTACTTTAGTTAAAGTTCCAAAACTTCGCTATTCTACCAAACTTGTACCAAATTCCAAAATGGTACGAATCTTATTCCATGTGCATACCACCGTTGACATGCAAAGTGGCGCCCGTGATATAGCCCGCCCCGGCTCCTGCGAGGAATGCAACGGTGGCGGCAATATCTGATACCTGTCCCAAACGCTTCAATGGCACCTGTTCAACCAGTTTGTCGCGCTGCTCCTGCGACAGCTCTTCGGTCATATCAGTCGCAATAAAACCAGGGGCGACGCAGTTAACTGTAATGTTACGGCTGCCCACCTCGCGCGCCAGCGATTTGCTGAAACCAATCATACCCGCCTTGGAAGCGGCGTAATTGGACTGGCCTGCATTGCCCATGCTACCAACGACCGATGAAATATTGATGATACGGCCGTGACGCGCTTTCATCATGCCGCGCATAACACCTTTGCTTAGCTTAAATACCGAGGTTAGATTGGTGGAAATAACACCATCCCACTCCTCATCGCTCATGCGCGCCAGCAAGTTGTCTTTGGTGATGCCGGCGTTATTCACCAGAATGGTGATCGCAGTGCCATATTGCTTGGCAATTGCATCGAGCACTACTTCGACCTGCGCGCTGTCATTAACGTTCAGTGTCATACCTGTGCCTTTTATGCCAGCGGCATCCATATAAGCGCCAATGGCTTGCGCGCCTTTATCTGTGGTTGCAGTGCCGACTACAGTTGCGCCCAGCTTGCCCAGCTCAAGTGCAATGGCTTGGCCGATGCCTCGGCTGGCACCGGTAACTAATGCGATTTGTCCCTGTAAACTCATAACTCTCTCCTAGTTCAAGCCAGCGCAGCCAGCACTGTGTGCAAAGCAGCGCCATCATTCAGCGTCAAGGCTTGCTGGTTGGTATCGATACGCTTGTTCAGTCCCACTAAAACCTTGCCTGGTGCGCATTCCACGTTATGCGTTATACCCTTCTTGCCAAAGGCTTGAACGGTTTCAACCCAGCGTACCGGTGAATACAGCTGACGTACCAGCGCATCCTTGATGGATGCAGCATCGGCATAGCTCTTCACATCCGCGTTATGCAATACAGGCACGGCAGGCGCCTGTATTGCAACGTTGTGCAGATAGGCACGCAGTTTTTCAGCAGCCCCCTTCAACAGGCTGCAGTGCGACGGCACGCTCATCGGCAGCATCAAGGCGCGCTTGGCGCCGCGTGCCTTGGCCAGTTCCATGCCGCGCTCAACTGCTGCCCGGTTGCCGGCAATGACGATTTGGCCGGGTGAGTTGTAGTTTACGGCTTCCAGTACTTCATTCTGCGCAGCTTCTTTGCACACTTCGCGCACCACCTCATCTTCCAGACCGAGAATCGCGGCAATACCACCCACGCCTTCAGGCACGGCTAGCTGCATGCATTCGGCGCGATAACGCACCAGAGGCAAGGCATCGGCAAACTTGAGCGCGCCGCTCGCCACCAGTGCGGTATATTCGCCCAGACTGTGGCCGGCCATCATCGCGGGTGCCGGTGCATTCACGCTCTGCCATGCGCGGTAAACCGCGACACCGGCAGCCAGCATGACAGGCTGCGTATTTACAGTGGCGTTCAAGTCGGCATCGCTGCCCTCAGCCACCAGCTGCCACAAGTCCTGCTTCAGCACATCGGAGGCCTCGGTGAAAGTATCGCGCACCACGGAAAAATCGGCGTAGCCGTTCATCATGCCGCGCGACTGCGAACCCTGTCCGGGGAAAACTAATGCGTATTGAGTCATAGTGATTTATTCAGAAAAAGAAGTTTACCAGCGTATCAGCGCTGCGCCCCAGGTAAAGCCGCCACCGACAGCCTCCATCAGCAAGTGCTGTCCGGGTTGGATGCGCCCGTCGCGTACTGCGGTATCGAGTGCCAGCGGAATAGAAGCCGCAGAGGTATTGCCATGAGTAGCAACAGTCAGTACAACCTTGTCCATGCCCAGACCCAGTTTTTTAGCGGTTGCTTCGATGATGCGAATATTGGCCTGGTGTGGCACCATCCAGTCGATATCGGAGCCCTGCATCTTGTTCTCGGCCAATACCTCTTCAGCCACTTCGCTCAAGGATTTGACCGCAAACTTGAACACGCCCTGACCGTCCATTTTAATAAAAGGCTCACCTTGAATCTTGCCGGCGTTAATTTGCCCTGGCGCACTCAACATGCAACGCTGGCTGCCGTCAGCATGGAGTTTTGCGCCCAGAATTCCCGGCTTCTCACTGCGCTGCAGAACAACTGCGCCTGCGCCGTCACCAAACAACACACAGGTGGTGCGGTCTTCCCAATTCAGGATGCGGGATAGAACTTCGGTACCAACCACCAGCACATTGCGCGCCTGACCGCCGCGTATATATAAGTCTGCCGTGTTCAGCGCATAGATAAAACCGCTGCACACCGCCTGCACATCGAAGGCTATCGCGCTTTTGATGCCTAGTTTGTCCTGCAGCACACAGGCGGTACTCGGAAATATATGATCCGGTGTGGTTGTGGCGACAATGATCAGATCAATGTCGTTCGCGCTGATGCCTGCGGCTTCTATTGCACGGCTGCTTGCGCGAAAAGCCAGATCACTGGACATTTCACCTTCGGCAGCGACATGGCGTTCTACGATGCCGCTGCGGCTGAAAATCCAGTCATGGGTCGTATCGACCATTTTTTCCAGGTCGTAATTCGTTACCACTTTGGCGGGCAGATAACTGCCCGTACCGATAATTTTGGAATGTATCAAAGGGTTGCCTCTGCTAATTTTTTGCTCGCCAAATGCGACTTTTCAATATGCTCACTGATATAGTGCAGCATCCCACCGCGCGCTTCTTCAGCCGCACGTTCGATCGCGCAAAGGAATGCAAATGAATCGGCCGAGCCATGGCTTTTCAGCACGATCCCCTTTAGCCCGAGGAAGCTGGCGCCATTATAGCGCCGGCTGTCCACGCGGCGCTTGAAGCCGTTAAGCACTGGCATCGCAATCAGCCCTGCCATTTTGGTGAAAATATTGCGTTTAAATTCTTCATTCAGGAAGACGCGTATCATATGCGCCAGCCCTTCTGTAGTTTTAAGCGAGACATTGCCCACGAAGCCGTCGCAAACCACCACATCAGTAACGCCTTTGAAGATATCGTTACCTTCAACGTTGCCGTAGAAATTCAGACTGCTTTTACGCAGCAACTCAGCCGCCTGCTTCACGACTTCATTACCCTTAATATCTTCACTGCCGATATTGAGCAGACCGACGGTGGGCTTCTCTTTATGCTCAAGGACTGCAACCAAAGCACTTCCCATGATGCCAAACTGCAACAAATGTTCAGCAGTGCAATCCACGTTCGCGCCCAAATCCAGCATGCAGACCTGCCCCTTAATAGTCGGCAGATAGGAAGCAATTGCCGGGCGATCAATACCAGGTAGTGTTTTCAGCACATAACGGGCTGTTGCCATCAGTGCACCGGTATTGCCGGCACTGACACAGGCGCCAGCTTCACCGTTTTTCACGAGATTAATGGCCACTCGCATCGACGAGTCCTTCTTGCCGCGCAATGCCAGTTGTGGCGACTCATCCATTCCGACTACTTCGCTCGCGACGTGAACGCGCAATTGCGAGCTTGGCATCTTGAAGGAGCCCAACTCAGCTTCAATGGCATCCGCCAGACCAACCAACACGATCGTGTCATTCGGGTTTTTACGCAGATAAGCTAAAGCAGCGGGGACGATAACTTTCGGTCCATGGTCACCTCCCATTGCATCAATGGCTATTGTGATATCCAACAGGCGTTCCTTTTATACCGGGTATGATTACCGGAATTCATGAATAAATGGCAACAGAAAAGCGCCCTATCTACAGCAAGAAGAATAGGGCGCAGTCATTGCGTATTAAAGGGGATTTAATCAGCCTTGGTTTTGACAACTTTTTTGCCGCGATAATAACCACTCGGGCTGATGTGATGACGCAGGTGCATTTCGCCAGTTGAAAGCTCAACAGCCAGTGATGGCGCTGTCAGGAAATCGTGCGCACGGTGCATACCACGCTTCGATGGAGATTTTTTATTCTGTTGAACTGCCATGATTACTCCTTAAAACTAATAATAAAATTACTTCTTCAATCCGGCCAGCACCGCAAACGGGTTATTTGACCGATTCAAACCTTCCACTGCAATTTCGCATTCGCCTGAAGCATGCTTGGGTGCAATCGGCAGACTCAGCAGCAACTCTTCCTCAAGCAATGCCAGCACATCAAGACGCTTTTCGGCGGGAATATTATCCACCTCATCATCTTCAATATCAGTGCCTTCTGTTTCCCCCTCAGAAACCAATCTCAACTTCGAAACCAGCTTGATCGGGTAAGGCAAAGCGTTCAAGCAGCGCTGGCAACGCAAATTGCACACACCATCCAGAATCAATTCTAACTGCGGCTTGCCATCCCTGCCTGTCAAACCGCGCAGTGCATAACTGACTTTTCCTTCAGAATCAGCCAGGATATCAGCCATTCTGGACAATTCAGCCATTGGCACCTCACCGCTCAATTCTCCACCGCGGCGGGCAAAGTCCAAGCTATCGATGAAAGGCCGTGTAAACATAAGCCGCACATCATATAGATTTCGCCCCTATCTGTCAAAGACTCCTGTGTAACAAACGAAGCTATATCACTGACAAATTTCAACAACTTTGTCCTGCAGCATATCCTGAAGCCCAAGCCCACTGAAAATTGTAGCCCCCCAGATGCCCGGTTACGTCCATCACCTCGCCGATAAAGAACAGGCCCGGCACATCATTAGCCTGCATGGTTTTAGATGACAATGCATGCGTATCAACACCGCCGCAGGTCACTTCTGCTTTTGCATAGCCCAGTGTACCGGTGGGAGTGATTTGCCAGTCATGCAGTGTATCGGCTAACAACTGCAGGTCACTTTCCGAATAATGATTGAGAGGCTTGCTCTCTGCAAAATGGTTTCCTGCCTGCTTTTGCGCTGACCAGTACTTAAACAACGCTTCAATAAAACGCTTGGGCAAATAATGCGCCAAAAAATTATTGAGCAACATCGTGTTTCCGCGCTGATGTGCAAATATCTCATGCATATCGTGGTCGGGCAGCAGATTGACGTGCAGTGGCTGACCATGCTCCCAATAAGAGGAGACTTGCAGGATGACTGGGCCGCTTAGCCCGCGGTGGGTAATCAGCAAGTTCTCACGGAATGCCTGCTTACCAAAACTGACCACTGCATCCACTGAGACGCCTGCCAATTCTGCATAGCATGACCATTCTTCAGGATGAAAGCTGAGTGGTACCAAGCCGGGTTTCAGCTTGGTGACAGGAATACCAAACTGCTGTGCAATTTTGTAGCCGAAGGGGGTGGCGCCTATCTTGGGAATCGAGAGACCACCGGTTGCGATCACCAATGACTGCGTATGGAACTTGCCGCGGCTGGTGTGTACCTCAAAATCCTCATGTCGCGAGACCTCTTCCACACTGCAGGGCATCAAAAACTTCACTCCCGCCGCATCGCACTCTCGTTTGAGCAGCGCAATAATTGCTTCCGAACCATCATCACAGAATAACTGCCCAAGCTTTTTTTCATGAAAGCTGATGCCATTTTCATTCAGCCAGTTGATGAAGTGCTGAGGGGTATAACGTGCCAATGCCGAACGGCAAAAATGCGGATTGGTGGAGATATAGTTGTCAGGCTTGGTATTCAGGTTGGTGAAGTTACAGCGCCCCCCACCCGAGATACGGATTTTTTCGGCCAATTTTGCCGAGTGATCGAGCAGATAAACCGAGCGGCCACGTTTCGCAGCCTGGATGGCGCACATCATGCCTGCGGCTCCGGCGCCGACTATCAACACATCCACTTTGCTATTCATTGCGGGTATTCAGCGTAAAACCGGCTATCGTCATGCGCCCAGTTCCAGCTGCTTCCACAAACACGAGCCTTTGCTTGCCTTGTCTATATCTACAAGCTGCTGAATATGAAGTGATAATTCTTCATCGCTAGCCTGTACCACACGCACAGTCAAGCGAATCCTGTCCCCTGCTGCCACTATGGTCAGATCCTCATGTCCAACTGTCTCATCCCCCAGCAAGCTCTCCTGACCACGGGTCATTGCCAGATAAACTTCTGCCAGCAACTCGGTATCCAGCAACGCGCCATGCAAGACACGATGCGAATTGTCGATCATGTAACGGTCACACAGCGCATTTAAATTGTTCTTCTTGCCCGGGTGCAGGTCTTTTGCAACTTTCAAAGTGTCGATCACCGGATTATCCAACAATGGTAATCCGGCTCTGGCCAATTCGGCATTCAAGAATCCCATGTCAAAAGGTGCGTTGTGAATGATCAACTCGGCACCGCTGATGAACTCTAAAAAGGCAGGCGCAATCTCGGCAAACTTGGGCTCATCCTGCAAGCGATCCAGAGTCAATCCATGCACGCTGGCAGCGCCTTCGTCAATTTCACGTTCAGGATTCAGATAGCGATGAAAACTTCGATCAGAGACTTTGCGGTCACTCAATTCGATTGCAGCAACCTCGACCAGGCGATGGCCCTGATTGGGGTTGAGCCCCGTCGTTTCCGTGTCCAGTACAATTTGTCTCACACAAATTCCTTATTAAACAATTGGTTGCCTATTCATAAATTCCTCAATCCCGCGATTAGCCAATTGGTCTGCGCGCTCATTTTCAGTATGCCCCGCATGCCCTTTTACCCACAGCCATTCGATTTGATGCACGCTGGTCGCAGCATCCAGCCTGCGCCACAAGTCTTCATTCTTGACCGGTTGTTTAGCCGCAGTTTTCCAGCCACGCTGTTTCCAGCCATGTATCCATTCGCTGATACCTTGCTGCACATATTTCGAATCGGTATGCAATTGCACCTGACACGGCCGCTTCAAGGCCTCCAGTGCCGCGATCGCCGCCATCAATTCCATACGATTATTGGTGGTGTGTGCTTCTCCACCGCACATTTCCCGCTCTTTTCCATTGGTGCGCAACAAGGCTCCCCACCCGCCCACACCGGGATTCCCCTTGCAAGCGCCATCGGTGAAAATCTCGACTATATCTTTACTCATTCTTTTGTTCGCGTCCGTTCCATTGTGTTGCGGTTGAATTGAGTATTCGCTTCCTTATTTAATTTGGCGGATACGGGGAGCAGTTTTCTCACCAGTCTCCCATTCCAATTCGGCTTAATCAAGCGCATTCCCGGCACCCGCTTTTTTGCATGCAAAAAATACACTCCACCCACCATAGACCACCAATGATCTCCTGCTGGCTCAAATAGTTGTGAGCGTTTCAGGAATGCAGAGCCGGCGAAAGGCGGCACATAACAGGCAAAGCGCACTTCCATCACTTCAAAACCCAGCAAAGCCAGCCAGTCTTTCATGCGAAGCAGGGAGATGAATTTTCCGCACCATGGATAATCTGTCTTCTTCCTCAAAGCCCCCCGTACTCCCCACAAACTGAACGGGTTAAAGCCGCTGATGATCACGCTTCCTTCCGGGCGCAACACACGCTCCACTTCACGCAATATCTGGTGCGGATGCGCACTAAATTCCAGCACATGAGATAGTAATACCAGATCAACGCTTCCAGTTTCAAACGGCAACTCCTCCGCTTCCAGCCATACATGCACCCCCGGCTCTTTACCTGCCTTGATTTGCAGAGGGATGCGGCTACCACGCAACAAATTATGCCGCGGCAAACCGATCTGCACGGCATTAAATCCAAAAATATCTCTCACTGAGCTATCAAAAAATGTCTGCTCGCTCGTCATGACATATTTTCCCTGCGGCAATGCAAACCATTCACTCAAAGTTTTTGCAGTTGACATACCGTTATATTTCAATCAAATTGACTCAGGATAATCGGTAAAGAAAACACCATGATGAAAATATTCCCCATACCCGCATTTGAAGATAACTACATCTGGATAATTCACAACGAACAGTATGCCATCGTGGTTGATCCGGGTGATGCCAGCCCGGTTATCAGCTATCTGGATGCCCACCATCTCAAGCTGACAGCCATTCTAATTACACACCATCATCGCGATCATATCGGTGGCATCGAAGATTTGTTCGAATTATATAACAGCCCGGTATTCGGGCCACGCCTAGAAAAAATACCTCATATGTCCAATCCCTTGGGCGAAGGCGACATAGTCGAAATCAGCGAATTAAACTTTCGCATGAAGATTATCGACATTCCCGGACACACCCTGGGCCATATTGCCTACCTGTGGGAAGGCGGCATGTTTTGCGGCGATACCCTGTTCACATGCGGCTGTGGCAAAATATTTGAGGGCACCCCTGAACAGTTGCACCACTCCCTGCAACGCCTGGCCAGCCAGCCCGATGAAACACTGGTGTACTGCACCCATGAGTACACCGAATACAACACCCCTTTTGCGCTGATCTGCGAGCCGGGCAACACCGCGCTCAAGCAGCGCGTGCTGGAGGCTGAGGCCCTGCGCGGGCAAAACAAACCCACCGTCCCCTCCACTATCCAGCTGGAAAAAGCCACCAACCCCTTCCTGCGCTGCAACGAACCCGAAATCATTCATCACATCGAACAACAATTTGGCATCAAACTGCCCGCAGGCGACGAGCAGGCTGCGTTTACCGCCTTGCGAAAATGGCGAGACCTTTTCTAACTCGAGATTAAGTTGCAGTATGGAGCGTTCTGGTTTATCCTGCGCGCCCTTCGGAGAGGTGGATGAGTGGTTTAAGTCGCACGCCTGGAAAGCGTGTTTGGGATAATATCCCAACGGGGGTTCGAATCCCCCCTTCTCCGCCAATGATTTTAACATTAACCCGCATTGCTATTGGCTTTGCGGGTTTTTTGTTTCTGCCAATCCTTTCTTTAAAAAATCGTTGATTGCCCCCACTTGATCTAACAGATGGCTATTAATTAATTCATTTGCCAAAAGGATAATGCCTACGCTTACATATTCCATGTGGTTAGTGTGAATCAGGTGATGGCATTTGTCGTTCGGCTTAAATTTAAGTGATTCTATTTCAGGACAGGAGGAGGATATGAGCCAGCCCAAAATACCTGCCTGGAGCCCGGCGGAACTGCACCACTACCTCAACAAGGGCAGCCCGCTTGCAGTGCTGGACTTGCGCAACCGGGAAGAATTCGATGCCTGGAAAATCGAGGGCAAAGGGCCGCTCAAGACCATCAATCTGCCCTATTACGACCTGCTCGACCTGAATGAAGCGGATGAGGAAATCGCTGCTGCGGTGGTCCGCGCAATCCCTGAGCGACTGCAGGACAGCCTGCCCCGGAGCGAACCCATCTTGGCGATATGCGCCCAGGGCAACACCTCGGCCCACGTTGCCGAGGGACTGCGGCGGCTAGGCTACCAGGCATTTAACCTTGAAGGCGGCATGAATGCCTGGGGCAATCACTATGAAATGCGTACCATTGAAGAAAGCCAGCGGCTCACCCTTTTCCAGATCAGCCGCCCAGCACGCGGCTGCCTCAGCTACCTGCTGGCCAGCGGCGGCCAGGCCATGGTGGTCGATGCCGCGCGCCACATTGAAGTCTACACCCGCATCGTCGCCGAACGCGGCTGGCGCATCACGACTGTGCTAGACACCCACTTGCAGGCCGACCATCTCAGCGGCGGAGTCGCCCTAGCCAAGGCAGCGGGGGTGGATTACTGGCTACATCCCTACGACAGTATCCATCCCGATGACCTGCTGCCGGCGACATTTCCTTTTCGCTATCTGCAGGGCGAAATGATCTTCACCATGGGTGAGGTGCGCGTGCGTGCGCTGCACCTCCCCGGCCACACCCTGGGAATGACCAACCCGCTGGTGGACGAGCGTTATCTGGTGACTGGCGACACCTTGTTCATCAACTCGATCGGACGACCCGATCTGGGTGGCCGTGCCAAGACCTGGGCTCCCCTGCTCTACCGTTCTTTGCAACGGGTGCTGGCCTTGCCCGAGCATAGCATCGTGCTGCCGGCCCACTTCAGCAGCATGCACGAGGCTGATGATCAGGGCTGCTACCGCGCCCCCATCAGCATCCTGCGCACCCGCAACGAGGGCTTGCTCATGTTAAGTAAAGGAGTGGAGGCTTTCACTGCCTATATCCTGCACAGCCTCCCAGTACATCCGCCGACTTACGACGACATCCGGCGCATCAACACCGGCCTGCTGCAGGTGGACGAGGCCAAGGCCAGCGAACTGGAGCTGGGAAGGAATCAGTGTGCCCTTTCGCATGACGCTACAGGGCAGCGACAAGCTGCGTAGAAAAGCCGCAGGTCTGTGGAAAAAGCGTTTCGGCACAGCATAGGAAGAATTTGATCTTCTGATCATGCAGCAGATCGAACAGGGTGCCGATGACAACCGTGAGCGCCATTACAACGATGTAGCCCTGCAGGACGGCAGGGCTCAGAACGGATTGGTAGTGAACATATTACCTCCCAATACTAGCTTGCGCCCTTTTAATGTGGCCGTGGCGCCTGATCTTGCAGGCAAGCCTGCTTGCGGAGTTACGGTTTTCTCAAACGCTTTGCCGAGCTGCTGGATTTGTCCAACAGCAAGCGCGCTTGTTTTTCGGCTCTCTCAATTTTTACCGTCAATGCTTTTTGCACCAATGCAAAAAAACTGATCAGACCCTGTTGTGGATAATCATCCATCACGCCACTGTCTTGAAAGAATTCAGCAATCCATAACGAATCCAGTTCGTCTTTGCCAGTCTCTTGCCAATATTCCGTAGCGGCGATTTCGACATAATCCGACAGTTTGCGCATCGATCCTCCCGAATGTCATGTCATGATTTGCCCAATTATTTTTCCGAATGGGATGGGTTTAAATATTTTACAAACCAGGCAGCTGCTTGGCGGGCCACCTCTTCCAATGTACCCGGCTCGGAAAATAAATGGGTAGCACCGGGGACGATGACTAATTCTTTGGTGCAGCGCAGGTGTTCGTAAGCATCGCGATTAAGCGTGATCACCTCGTCATCCCAGCCGCCTACCAATAACAAAGTGGGGGATTTCACCTTTTCCAGCACATTAATTCCCGCCATATCGGGTCGTCCGCCACGCGACACAACGGCGGCTATCTCCCCGTTCGAAAGTGCCGCAGCCTGTAATGCTGCGGCAGCTCCAGTACTGGCGCCAAAGTAGCCGATAGGCAGGTGCATGGTCTGGGATTCATTTTTTATCCAGCTTGTTGCGGCGAGCAAGCGGTGTGTAAGCAGAGGTATATCAAAGCGATTAGGATAGTCGGCATCTTCCTCAGGGGTGAGCAGATCCATCAGCAAGGTGCCGATGCCGCTATTCTGCAGCACTCGTGCAACATAGTTGTTGCGCTTGCTGTGACGGCTGCTGCCGCTGCCGTGGGCAAACAACACGATGCTCTTTACATTGCCCGGCAGCTCCAGCATGCCTTCTATGTGGACCTGACCAACTTGAATGCGTTCGAGTGCAGCTACTTTGCTATCCATGACAGACCTCCGTCTTTATTAGATTTGAACTCTATTCATCGCAATGGGAACACGCCTTCTCCCGAAAGTGCCTGCGTGGGAAGAAAAGTACCCCTTTACTGCAGCGCCGCAATCAGGACATGTTGCATCCTGGGTCATTCGATACTGGTTGATCTGATACCAGTCGCGAACGATTAGCGCCGAATGGCAATCCGGGCAGAACGTTGTATCGCCTTCCTGGTTATGCACATTGCCTGTATAGACATAGTGCAAACCCTGCAACATGGCTATGTTGCGCGCACGATCCAATGTCTCAGGTGGTGTGGCAGGAATATCCGGCATTTTGTAGTCCGGGTGAAAGGCAGAAAAGTGCAAGGGTACATCGACCCCCAGTTCCTTCTTGATCCACTGGCACATGGCGCTAATTTCCTCATCCGAGTCGTTTTTACCCGGGATGAGCAGCGTGGTGATCTCGAACCATACGTCGGTTTCGTGCTTGAGATACCGCAGAGTATCGAGCACCGGCTGCAAATGCGCACCGGTCAGCTTGAAATAGAAATCTTCCGTGAATGCCTTCAGGTCGACGTTGGCCGCATCCATTTTTGCATAAAAATCGCGCCTCGCTTGATCATGCATATAGCCCGCCGTCACTGCCACGGTTTTGATGCCGCGTGCATGGCAGGCATCCGCCACATCCATCGCATATTCTGCAAAGATGACCGGATCGTTGTAGGTAAACGCCACGCTCTTGCAGCCGTATTTTTCAGCCTCCAACGCAATCGTTTCCGGTGATGCCTGATCCATCAGGCTATCCATGTCCTTCGATTTACTGATATCCCAGTTCTGGCAGAATTTGCATGCCAGGTTGCATCCGGCGGTGCCAAACGACAATACGCTGCTGCCTGGGTAGAAGTGGTTGAGCGGTTTTTTCTCTATCGGATCGACACAAAATCCGGATGAACGCCCGTAAGTGGCAAGTATCATCTGCGCGCCTTCGCGCATGCGCACAAAGCAGGCGCCGCGCTGGCCATCCTGCAGCTTGCAGTCGCGCGGGCACAGATCACACTGGATGCGACCATCATCGATAAAATGCCAGTAACGGGCTGGATAATGTGAATTCTTCATCACACCCCCTGTCTTTCAACAATGGCATCTGCACTCGCCAGGAGATCGCTCTCCTTCCATTTGCTCACCGTGTAACAAGAAAGCCTGACTTCTTCCGCCCAGAAATCGTGCGGTAATCCCGCCTTGTATTTAAGGTGGCCCATGAACTCAAAAACATCGGGAAGTTGCTCCCATACCTGCGGCAAAAATGTGCTGCGATTACGCCCGAATTCAAATACAACTCCGTGAACGCCGGGTTTTAACTGTGACAGGGCTTCCTGCTGCCCTGAAAACTGCAGTGACTGCATGGCGGAAAGCAATGAAACTTCAACTTCTGTTCTATCCAGTTCTGCAGCTTTCAATGCTGAAAAGCGTGGATCACGCAGAGCGGCAGCTTGCGCATTAGCCTTGATATCAAGCAGCAACGGGCGGTACGCTTCCAGCGTACCTATACAACCTCGCAACTTCTGGTTTTGCGTAAGTGTGACAAAACAGGCGCCTTGCTCCTGCAGCCAGGCTGCATTTTCATTTGCCTGATGAGTACGACCCAGCGCACCGGAAATTGCGGATCTCGCAATCGATAATAATATTTGCCCTTGTTCCATAGGCAAAGTCTTACTGGACATTTTTTTGATCCTCCATAAATGAAAATGCTGCGTAGCCAACTACTCGGTCTTTATCCCCGGCAGTGTCCCCCGAGTTACGCAAATCCAGCAGTTGGGGGCGCAACCTATGTCGTTTCGCCGCCAGCAAAAAACCGTTGATCGGCGTACCTCCGCAGGCTTGTTCGTGGCTCAGCTGGCCGCGCATGTCGAGTATGCTTTTTACCGAATCCTGATCGACTGATTGAGCCACCCTGTAGGGTAGAAAATGTGACAGGTCTGAACTGATCACAATCAAAGTTTCCGGACCGCCCCACAGCCTGTCCAGCACCTCTGCCACTTGCTCCGGGGTCGCATCGCCAACGGCCAGAGGCAGCAGCTTGAAATCATCCAGTATCGTTTGCAGAAAAGGTAATTGCACCTCCAGCGAGTGCTCCATGGCATGGGCAGCGGAACTTGTTACGACCTGAGGCATATCAGCAATGGATGCAATGGCGGCTTGATCCAGTTCGACCTGCCCCAAGGGCGTTTCAAATGCATCCACCCCAGGCAATGCCAGACCCCTTACGGGCACCCGATGCACGGGGCCCAGCAATATCACGCGGCGGATCGTCTCTCGAACCGGCGCCAGGCGAACATAGGCTGCCGCAGCAGTCGGTCCGGAGTAAACATATCCCGCATGCGGAACAATAATCGCCTTGGGTATATCAGTATGGATTGAAGGCTTGGCTTCACTGAAAAACAAACCGATATCTCTCTCCAATACCTGTTTAAGGTGAGGGTAAAAGGTACCGGCGACAGCAGAGGGTCGAACACTATACATATTGGCTTTCCAACAGGAGAAAGTTATCTTTGAATAAATGAGGCTTGATAATTGATTATCAAGCGAATATAAGACTTCTTATCCAGCGATTGGTTGCACCAGTATCGTATTTTTATGCCGCAACTGCTGTGTGTGCGTCTGCTGCGTCCTGCCAGTGGGAATATGTGTTTGATTTCATGCAGTCAAGCATGTGCTGCGCTATCACGCAATATTTCAATCACCTCAGCATCCTCTACTTGGGGAAAATCCATGTAAAACTGCCCCACCGCCATGAAATACTCGGGCGTCAGGAGGCAAATGACTTCGTCGGCCATGGATTGCACTTTTTCAAGCGTATCAGGCGGCGCCACCGGTACAGCGCAGATGAGTTTGGACGGATTTCTTGCGCGTAAACTGTGCAGCGCCGAGATCATGGTGGCACCTGTGGCCAGCCCATCGTCAACGACAATGACGATGCGCCCGGCTGGATCGATCGGTGGCCGGATGGGCGTATATTGGCTACGGCGTTTGCGGATAATTTCCATCTGCGTTTGTTTTTCAGACTCGATATACTCCTTGCTGGCGCCGCTGGATCCGGCATGCGGCGAAATGTAGGCCCAGCCGCTTTCATCGATAGAACCGATCGCAAGTTCCGGCTGGAAAGGCGCGCGCAGTTTGCGCACCAGTACGACATCAAAGCTGCCGCCCAATTCGTCTGCAACAATCTTTGCCATCGGCACCGCGCCGCGCGGAATGGCCAGAATCAGCGGATTTTGTCCGCGATATTTATTGAGTTCTTCAGCCAGTTTCATTGCTGCATCATTGCGATTGCGGAACATGTTTTTCTCCTCACGCTTTTCTCACAAAACTAATCAGACAAAGACTGCAAGCAGATTACCCAGAGGATGGCTGCAACAGCTCTATCTTGAACTCGCCTTCGTAAGGCGGGACATTGCATTCAATAATATCCGATGGCGCCACATCCAGCCTCACGCCGGCAATATCGCTGCGCACTGGAAGCTTGGTTGCGCCACGATCCACCAGTACCGCCGTGCGAATTTCATCGGCTTGTTTACTGGCCAGATATTCCACGGCGCGCAGCATGGAGTGTCCCCGATACATGACATCGTCCACCACTACAACGGTAACTCCGCTTAAATCAAGCGCAATGTGATCGGGACTCTCGGTGAGTTTTGTTTCAGGATGGAGCAGTTTCAAATCGTCGGCGTAACGCTTGATCTGCAAATTCATCAGCGGGATATTTGCATGGATGAAATGACTGGAAAGCTTTTGATGTAGCATTTCAGCCAGCGGCGCACCACGCCGGAGTATGCCTACAACCATAATGCGTTCTTTGCCGACCAGCAATCCGGCCAGCTGCAGCACCATGGCGTTGAGCACCTCGCCCAATTGCGAGGAGTTATAAAGGCAGGTTCGCACGCCTGTTGGTTTTGCTTCCACTCATGCCCCCTGAAAAAAAATTAGCATCCCTCGATAAACCGTACCTATGCCGGTTATGTCAGGCTAATTCCGACCATTTCAATGTGAGGCTTGATGTTTTTGCGGAGATATCGTTACTCTTCAATCGTTTTCAGCTTGTTTTTATTAAAAAGCTTTGCTTGCGCGCGACGGATACGCTCCATGCGGCGTCTGATTTCATCGGAATCCATCCACACATCTGACCCTTTTAAAACATCCTTGATTTCGGCAGGCGTCAGGAAGGGCTGGCAGGTGCGCGTCATAAATTTTTCGAACCAGCTGCTCACTGCATGTACTTCTGCCTGCTGCTCATTTCCTCTGCCAGCGAAGCTCCCGGAGTAAATGTGAAACAATAGCTGGCAGTTGTCATGCACGACCCATTCATCGCCAGCCAAAAATATGAATGCGCCCATGGAATAGGCGCGCGCCTCCAGTACGGTCACAATATTGGCACTGGAGGCCTGCATGTTATTGATGATCTGCAGGCCGGTATCGAAATCCCCTCCCGATGTATTCAGATGCAGGTAGATGAGGTCGGTATCGATCGCCGTGCGCAAGGTGTAAAACAGCTCCGTATAGTAGTGGGACTCCAATATATTGCCACTGAGATAGAAAGAAATTTGGCGTATCGGAGACTGTCTTTCATAGCGAATCAGCCCGCGGAATACTTCTGTTTTGGGCTCTTCGGGTTCTTGCTGAGCCTGTGAGGTTGAAAGTGTGCCTGACATGATCCGTCCCTCTGTTAAGTTAGTGACGCCATCATTTCATATTGGGTGTGTTTTTACCAATCCAATCCATTTAAAATTGGCCGGCTTCCAGCATCCGATTTGCCCGCTCCCCCTCATGAAATAGGCCGCAGCAATGGACAATATCGCCAAACTCCCGTATCGTATTGAACTATTTTATTAATTTCAGCCCGCTCGTTGGCTGGCAACGTGCCAACGCTGCAACCAGAAAAAAACATCAAGAAGAAAAAACTCCAACAAGTGCTCATTCATCCATCTCATCCCCACCTGCTCAGCTCGTGCAGCCAGAGCACGGAAGCCAGCTCCCAGTCGCCACATGCTTAAACTTCTCGTCAAAATCCTTATTACTGTTGCGATACTGGTACTTATCGCGCGCAGCATCGACCTGACAGCAGTTATCGGCGTGGTGCGCGGCATGCAGCCAGAATATTTAGTGTTGGCCTTGGTCATGCAGCTATTAAGCGCTGCCCTGGCTTCATATCGCTGGTACCTGATCATGCGCCGCCTTAAATTTGAACAAGGTCCGGTGTTCTATCTGAAAAGCTATCTGAAGGGCAGCTTCTTCAACCAGGCTTTGCCGGGCGGAATAGGCGGAGATGCGTACCGTGTGCTGGAAAGTGCCACGCTGGGCAAAGGCAAGAAGGCCGCTTTCTACGGTGTCTTGCTGGATCGGTTGCTGGGCCTGATCGGGCTGCTGCTGCTCAACCTGCTGGCAAACGTGGCTTACCCTGATCTGTTGCCCGCCGCCATATTCCATCTTCTCAATGCCATTGCCTTGGGCGGCATCGCCGCGGTGGTGTTATTTGCCATGCTGGGCAAAATAGATCGCTTCGCGCATTACAAATTCACCCGGCATCTGCACGAAATATCCGCCGACATGCGCCGCGTTTATCACGATCCAAAGGCCATAGGCTTGCACAGCGTGATCTCGGTGCTGATTCATTTTGTCTCCATGCTGGCAGTCTATTTTATCGGTACCGGCATAGGGCTTAATTATGGTTTGCTCACCTTTCTGGTGCTGGTGCCGCCTGTCATGCTACTGACGATTGCGCCCATTTCGCTGGCCGGCTGGGGGGTGCGCGAAGGGGGCATGATCGGTTTGTTTCTTCTGGTCGGCGCAGACAAAACCCTGGTTCTATCCATGTCCGTTTTATATGGCCTCGTGCTGTTGGCCGCATCCCTGCCCGGCCTCTATCTATTTTTAATGAGTCGACAAAAAAAGTGAGTCAAAATGAACGTTGATCTGATGCGCAAAGTAGATTACTACGCGGGTGTACCACTGTGCTTCTTAGCCACCTTTATCGTTAAATTAAGCAATCTGCTTAGCCAGACAGGCAAACCCAAGCGCGTGCTGCTGGTAGAACTGTCGGAGATGGGGAGCGCCATTCTGGTCGATCCGGCCATGCAGAAGCTGAAAAACGCGGCCGGCGCCGAATTGTATTTTGTCATCTTCGACAAGAACAAGCCCAGCTTGAAACTGCTGAACAGCGTGGAAGATCAGAATATTTTCACCATCCGTGAAACCGGCATCTTGCCTCTGGCCATGGATACGCTGAAGTTTTTCTGGTGGTGCCGGAGCCGCAAGATTGACTCGGTGATCGACCTGGAACTGTTCTCGCGCTACAGCGCCCTGCTCACAGGCTTGTCTGGCGCGCGCAACCGGGTGGGCTTCCACGCATTTCATAATGAGGGGTTGTATCGCGGCGCCATGCTCACACACAAGGTTTCCTACAATGCCCATCAGCACATCGCAAAAAGCTTCGTCGGTCTGGTGAATGCGTTGCTGTCGGAGAAGGCAGAGCTGCCCTACTCCAAAACCATCGTCAGCGACGATGAGATCAAGCTGCGTCAGGCCCATGTAAGTGCGGAGCAAAAGGCCGCCATACTGGCCAAAATCCGCGAGGACTACGCTGAATTTGATCCAGCTAAACAGCAAGTGGTGCTTATTAATCCCAATGCCAGCGAATTGCTGCCGCAGCGCCGCTGGATGAAGGATAGATATGCAGAATTGATGCGCCGGATTCTGGCACACAGTAATACTGCTGTGGTACTGATCACTGGTGCACCCGCAGAGCGCGCCGAGGCCGAAGCGCTTCGCACAGCGGTTGGAAACTCGCGCTGCGTCAATTTTGCCGGCCGCGTGAAGTTTACCGAATTGCCCCCGCTTTATTCCGTGTCGCTGCTGATGGTCACCAATGACTCGGGGCCTGGCCACTTTTCATCGGTTACCCCGCTCAAGACTTTTGTTCTGTTTGGCCCTGAAACGCCAGCGCTTTATGGCTCACTCGGTAACTCAACAGCTATCTATGCAGGTCTTGCCTGCTCTCCCTGCGTGAGCGCATCAAACCATCGCAAGACCGCGTGTATCGACAATGTCTGTCTGCAGGCTATCACCGTGGATAAAGTATTCAATTCCATATCCTCTCTGCTGCCAAAATAATCGCAATATATTTATATTAAACAAAGCATTATTATTTCATAAAATTTAGAATCAACAAGGAATAACGAACAATGTCCGAACAAGCCAACAATTGGGAACAAGGCGTACTTGAAAAGCTCGCCTTTTCCGCACTGCAGGAACAGCGCCGCGCTCGCCGCTGGAGCATCTTTTTCAAGACGCTGACCTTTAGCTATCTGTTCATCTTGCTGTTTTTATTTATGGGCTGGATCGACCACGGCGAATCAGCATTGTCTACAGGCAAGCACACAGCGCTGATAGAGCTGGATGGCGTCATCTCACAAAACAGCGCGGCCAGTGCAGACAACCTGATTGCCAGCCTGCAGGCTGCCTTCAAAGACAAGGGCACACAGGGCGTGATTCTGCGCATCAACAGTCCGGGCGGTAGCCCGGTTCAAGCCGGACTCGTCAATGATGAAATTCGCCGTTTGCGCGCGATGCATCCGGATACACCGTTGTATGTTGTCGTGGAAGATATATGCGCATCAGGGGGATATTACATTGCTGCGGCAGCCGATAAAATTTTCGTCAATAAGGCGAGCATCGTTGGTTCTATCGGCGTACTGATGGATGGCTTCGGCTTCACCGGTACGATGAACAAGCTGGGGGTGGAACGACGTCTGCTGACCGCAGGCGAAAACAAAGGCTTTATGGACCCGTTCTCGCCGCGTAATCCAAAACATGAAGCATTCACCAAACTGATGCTGGGTGAAATTCACCAGCAGTTTATCAGTGTGGTGAGAGATGGCCGCGGCAAGCGCCTTAAAGAAACGCCTGAAATATTCAGCGGCCTGTTCTGGAGCGGACAAAAGAGCATAGAACTGGGTCTGGCGGATGAAATCGGCAGCCTCGGCAGTGTGGCCCGCGATGTGATTAAGGCAGAAAATATTGTCGATTTCACCACACGTGATGGCTTGGCCGATCGTCTGGCAAAACGTTTCGGCGCGGGCGTAGCCAGCGCCTTGCCTGATTTTACTTCACAGGCTGCTGCCAGCTTCAACCTGCGTTGATCTCACAATTGGAAGTGCAATCTTGAACTTGGCAAACGCATTTAAAGGGACACTGCTGGCCACCCTGGCCATCAAGCTCCTGCTGGCCTGGCTCGTGCCACTGTCTGGAGATGAAGCCTATTTTGTGCTCTGGGCAAATCACCTGGATTTCGGCTATTACGACCATCCGCCTATGGTGGGCTGGTTCCTGCACCTGATGCTGTATGTCGGCAGCGCGGAAGTTTTACTGCGCCTGCCGGCGATCTTGACTTCAATCATTATTGGCATTGGCATCTACCACCTGCTCAAGCCGCTGGATGAATCCAAGGCTGCGCTGATTGCAATGCTGTTTCTGGTCTCACCGATCAATATCTTGAATGTGCTGGTGACTACCGATACGCCGCTTATTTTGTTTGCGTTTTTCTCCATTGCCTCGCTGTACAAGGCGCAGCAGCACAACAAATTTTCCTGGTTTGCGCTCTCCGGTATCTTCTTTGGCCTGGCATTCCTGTCAAAATATTTTGCTGTGCTGCTCGGCCTGTCGTATCTGGCATATTTTATTTTTTCGGCGAAAAATCCAAAAAAATCAAAAGGATTTATCCTGCTTTTTGCGGCATCGTTGCCTTTTGCGCTGATCAATATTTACTGGAACTACACCCATTGCTGGGACAACATCCTGTTCAACCTGTACACACGAAACGAGGATGCACAGCTTTCATTGCGCACCGTTGCCATGTTCGCAGGCGCGCAGCTTTATCTGATGACACCGCCGCTGGTCTGGTTCCTCTATAAGCACCGCGAGGCGTTCTGGCAGAAAATCAAACGAGACCAGTTCAGCATATTTCTGTCCATCTTTGTTGTGCCTATTGCCGTCTTCGCGCTATTGTCGCTCAAGAAAACAGTGGGCCTGCATTGGGTGCTGGCCTTTTATCCCGCGCTGTATTTGCTGATTTTCCAGATTCTGCCACGCATCGCACTGGAAAAAATGCTCAAGTTCATGCTCGGCTTTACTGCGCTGCATTTGCTGGCAATTGCAGTCATTGCATCGTTGCCGATGGAAACCTGGAAACAGCACAACCTTTATGGCGGCATCGTGTTCATGTTCGAGCCGGAAAAAATTGTCGACGTCATCCGTCCCTATGATCAACAAAATTTCCTGCTGGCAACTGATGGCTACTCGCCCTCTGCCACTATCTCCTATCACTACGGCAAAGAGTTTTTCGTATTTGGCGAAGGCGGGCTGCATGCACGGCAAGATGACATGCTTACCGATTTTCGACCATTCCAGGGCCGCAATATCCTGATTCTGTCGAAATCCGCACCCAATATGCAGGAATACACGCCCTACTTCAAGCGCGTGGAAACCCGAATTTTTACGCTACGCGACACGAATTTCCATCTTGTGCTGGGTTATGGCTTCAACTTTGAGCAATACAAAGAAGGCATACTGAGGCCAATCAGAAACAAGTATTACAGAATACCCGCCTACCTTCCGCATGCATCGTGCTACTTTTGCGAAAAATACTTTCCCGGAGAATGCAGCCCAGCGCTGAAATAACATGCCTACGCTCACCAAACCCATTTCCGGCTGGGGACGCTACCCCGTGCAATCCTGCGAGTTGGAACGCCCGGAGCGTTACGCTGATTTGCATCCAAATACAGACACCCTGATTGCCCGCGGACAGGGGCGCAGCTATGGCGATGCATCGCTAAATGAAAACGGTCGCGTGATTCTGACCGAACGCATTGACCGTATGCTCGAGCTGGACGTCAAGCAAGGCATACTGAGGGCAGAAGCCGGCGTGACCCTGGCAGACATTCTGCCTGTGATTGTGAAGCAGGGCTGGTTTCTGCCGGTTACGCCCGGCACCAAGTTTGTGTCGCTGGGCGGCTGTGTGGCAGCCGATGTTCATGGCAAGAACCATCATCATGATGGCTCGTTCGGCGAACATGTGCTTGGCATCGAGTTGATCCTGGCTGACGGCAGCCGAAAAGCATGCTCCGCGACAGAAAATTCCGACCTGTACTGGGCCACGGTGGGCGGCATGGGACTCACCGGCATCATTGGCGAAGTGACCCTCAAGCTGATTCCCATTCAGACTGCGCAGATGATGGTGCGTCACCATGCGGCTAATAACCTCGAGCAGCTGTTCCAGCTATTGCAGGATCCGGCTGTCGACGATCACTACAGCGTGGCCTGGATAGACTGCCTGGCGACCGGCGATCAGTTAGGGCGGGGCGTTGCTATGTTCGGCCACCATGCCTCCAGCAGTGAGTTTACCGGAGCGAATCCGCTTGTCAGCAAGCCTAAGCGGAAGCGCTCCCTGCCCTTCGACTTTCCGTCCTGGGCACTGAATCCACTGACTATCAGCGCTTTCAACAAGCTCTATTACTACCGGGAAAGCCGCAAGAAATCTCCTTTCCTAACCGATTACGACAGCTATTTTTACCCGCTGGATGCCATCGGGGAGTGGAACCGCATGTACGGCAAACGCGGCTTTGTGCAATACCAGTGCGTCATTCCCGAGGGCAATGCACTTGCCGGCATGACCGCCTTGCTGAAAGAGCTCTCCGGCAGCCGCCGTTCTTCCTTCCTCGCAGTGTTAAAACGCTTTGGCGCAGAAGGCAAAGGCCTGCTGTCCTTCCCTATGCCCGGCTATACGCTCGCGCTTGATCTGCCGATACGCGACAAGGGCCTGTTCAGCCTGCTGGAAAAACTGGATCACATCGTGCTGCAACATGGCGGGCGCGTATATCTGGCCAAGGATGCGCGCATCTCGGCCGAGTCCTTCAGAGCCATGTATCCGCGCTATACAGAGTGGCTTAAGGTCAAACAAGTCATCGATCCCTCGAATCGTTTCAGCTCCAGCCTTGCTCGCAGACTGGAGATAGGCTGTCTGCATATCGGAGGGGACGCCAAATGAGTGAAAATATACTGATACTCGGCGCCACCTCGGCCATTGCTCGTGGCACCGCTGCCGCCTTCGCCGCACGCGGCGACAACCTGTATCTCGCATCGCGCGATGTGGAAGAACTGCAGCGCATCGCCGCCGATTTGCAGGTGCGCTATGGCGTCAAAGTGTATTACGGATCTTTTGATGCGGCGGACACCGACACTCACCCTGCTTTCTTTCACTCTGTACTCAAGGAGATGCAGGAACTGAACGGCGTCGTGCTGGCCTTCGGCTTGCTGGGTGACCAGCAGGCCGCACGCGAATTCAGCGTGGCCGAGAAAATCATCGCCAGCAACTTTACCGGCGCGGTATCCATCCTGAGCATTTGCGCCAATTATTTTGAACCGTTAAAGCGCGGTTTCATCATCGGCATTTCCTCGGTGGCGGGCGATCGCGGCAGACAGAGCAATTATGTGTATGGCGCAGCCAAGGGCGGATTGAGCCTGTATCTGCAAGGACTGCGCAATCGACTCTTTCCAAGCGGCGTGCGTGTTGTCACGATCAAGCCCGGCTTCGTCGATACCGCCATGACGTTCGGCCTGCCCGGGCTGTTTCTGGTGGCCTCGCCGCAGAACATCGGCAAGCAGATTGTGCAGACACTGAGCAAATCGGCGGATATTGTTTACCTGCCCGGCTTCTGGCGCTTCATCATGCTGATCATCAAGCATGTGCCGGAAGTTGTTTTCAAACGGATGAAGATGTGACGCAGCAGCAAACTGACAAACCTGTTGTTGCTGCTTTCGATTTCGACGGTACCCTGACCCGCGGTGACACGCTGTTTCCGTTTTTGCTGCACGTGGCTGGCCCGTTCAAATTTTCCCTTAAGCTCCTCACCTTGCTGCCTACGCTTACTTTCTATGCGCTGGGCCTGATGCGCAACGATATTGCCAAAATCAAAGTATTGCGCTGTTTCCTCGTCAATATGGAGATGACGACCCTGCAACAACTGGCTCTCGCATTTGCAGAAGGGAAATTACCGACTTTATTGCGCACTGAAGCAATGCAGCGCCTGGCATGGCACAGGGAGCAGGGCCACCGCTGCGTGGTGGTCAGCGCCTCGCTGGAAATATACCTGCGCCCGTGGGCGAGCAAGGTGGGCTTCGATGATGTGCTGGGGTCGCGTCTGGAGCCTCTGGATGGCGGACGTATCAGCGGAAATTTGCTGGGCGAAAACTGCTTCGGCCCCGAAAAAATGCGCCGGCTTGAAGCCTTGTTGGGGTTGCGTGACGGGTATACCCTGTATGCCTACGGCGACAGCCGGGGCGACAAAGAGTTATTATCAGCCGCGGATTATCCCTTTTACAAATCATTTACCAATCAAGGACAATACCAGTGATTGTTGATTTATTGCGCCTGATGCGCCCCCACCAATGGGTCAAAAATACCTTTGTGCTGACCGGCTTGCTTTTCGGTCACGCCTGGCATAACCCGGCCCTAGTGACTCAGGCCCTCATCGCCTTTGTCGCTTTCTGCCTAATTTCCAGCACCATCTACATTTTCAACGACATCGTGGATATTGAGCAGGACAGGCACCACCCCAACAAACGCAAGCGCCCATTGCCTTCCGGCAAACTGAAAGTTTCTGCCGCGGCTATCTTTGCCCTGGTGCTGGGTGCAACAGCCTTAACCCTGGCTTCCTTCGCCTCAACCACCGTCGTCGTCATCCTGCTGATTTATGCGCTGATGAACGTGGCTTACTCCCTCAAGCTCAAGCATGTGGTGATACTCGACGTGTTCATCATCGCCACTGGCTTTATGTTGCGCATTCTCGCCGGCACCCTGGGGCTGGGCATTCCGCCCTCGCAATGGCTGCTGCTGTGCGGCTTGATGGTGACGCTGTTCCTGGGCTTCAGCAAACGCCGCGCAGAAATCATCGCACTGAGCGATGATAAATCCGCACACCGCAAGGTGCTGCAAGACTACAGCCCAGTGCTGCTGGACAAGATGATCGTGGTCACCGCAGCGGGATTGATCATGAGCTACAGCCTGTACACGATGAACCCCGAAACCATCCGCATCCACGGCACCGCAAACTTGATCTACACCGTACCCTTCGTCATTTATGGCGTGTTTCGCTATATCTTTTTGCTGCACCATCAAAGCCGTGGTACAGATACGGCCAAAGACATGGTGCGCGATCCGCATTTGCTGATTGTATTGCTGGGCTGGGCGATTACCACCATCGCACTGATCGCCCACTAATGAGCGCAAGCCATACTCATCCTGTGATGCAGGGCTGGCGCTTCCGTGCGATGCTGCTGATCGTGCTGCTCAGCGCAATCGGCTATCTGGCGTTCTCGCTGTGGGGCGGCTGGCATGAAGTGGTTGCAGCGCTGGGCAAGGTTGGCATTGCCGGCACCCTGATTGCGCTGTCGCTGTCGCTAGTCAACTACCTAGTGCGCTTTGTGCGCTGGCAGAAATTTCTGGCAAAGCTCGGCCACGCCGTTTACTGGCCGGAAAGCCTGCGCATCTACATCGCCGGCTTCGGCCTCACCATCCTCCCCGGTAAGACAGGCGAAGCGATACGCAGCGTGTTCCTGAAAAAACACCAAGTTTCCTATCCAGAGAGCCTTGCCGCATTTTTCTCCGACCAGTTTTCCAACCTCATCAGCATGATGCTGCTGGTATCGGTCGGCCTGTGGGCCTACCCGCAGGCCCAGCCCGTCATCATCGTGCTCGGCGGCATTATTCTGGCGGTTCTGCTATTTCTGCAGCAAAGTCAGTGGCTTAAGTCGCTAGAAACCTTCGCGCAACGGAAATTTCCCGCCAAATTTTCACAGCTGATTACATCCAGCATAGAAATTGTGTTGCACTCCAAACGCTGCTTCAGCCTGACGATGCTGCTGTATGGCATTTCTCTTGGCCTGATTGCGTGGGGCGCTGAAGGCGTGGCGTTCTATTACATCATGCATTTGCTCGGCAACGACATGGGTTTACAGACAGCGCTGTTCATCTACGCTTTCTCCATGCTGGTCGGCGCAATCAGTTTCCTGCCCGGCGGGCTGGGTGGTACCGAGGCGACCATGGTGGCATTGCTGATGCTGAATAATATTGATCAACCGCATGCGGTAGCGGCGACGGTGCTGATCCGCTTGGCTACATTGTGGTTTGCGGTGGCGCTGGGAGTGATTGCGATGACGTTGCCGGAAAGAAAAACAAAAAACTAAGTTTATCGTTTCAAGCTTATGCCTGCTTTGTGCCCAATAAAAAACGCATTGCGGCATTGCATGACCGGGCGTTCAACGGACAATCTCGCCAATCGAGCAATACGTTGCCGTGCGCAGTGCTAGCTGTCGCGGATCCTCCAAGTGCACAGCTCATTGAGGACGTATGCGTATCCGATTTCGGCTTGCGGATCGGCAAATCCAAATGGATCTCCTGTCCCCGGCGCGCCGAAGGAGCCAGGAGAACCGAAGGGGTTCTTGGATGGGGCTTTGAGAAGCCGAGCGAGAATGGCACCTACACTTTCAGGGCTCCATCGCGGAATCGAATCCGTCAGTGGTGCGGCAGGGGCGCCACGAACTGCCGGAGCGTATCTTCTCGCCATCCGAGCTCTTTTCCGCCGGTGGTTGACTTCGATTCAGCTGTGAGTGGTCAATTTTGTCGTCCAGCGCCTCGTTAGCCGTCGCAGTCACTAACTGGGCCTGGGCCACTTTCCTCATCTATGCCCCAGCAATTGCGCAATTTGACTTGTTGAATCTCCAATTCTTTTCAGAACTGCAACATGAGACCAGCCGACACTAAGTCTATGTCGATGCCTTCCCGTCCCCCAATGCCCCGCCCGATGTTCCTGAAACGCTCCCATTCCAGTCGTGCCCCCACCATCCCAGTTAACACCCACTGAAGACCTGCACCGTAGTTCACATCCGTCTGAAGTTCGGTCCTGCTCACTCTTGTGATGTCTGTCCCCTGAATGACCTCGGTGAACTTCGCATCAGATCGAAATGCTCCCGCCTTCGCGAACAGCGAAAAGCCTTGCGTCACCGGCCAGTGAACGATGGCGTTCAAGAAGGCGCCACGCGCTGTAGCCGTGGCATGGATCGGGAAAGGTGGCGATGGTGTGGTTCCTGGGGGAGCTGCAACAATGGTAGTGTTAAACCTGGCTTCGCCAAGATCGACGTAGCCAGCTTCTGCTGCAAGGAAGCGGTTGAAGCGATAACCTGCATAGGCCTTCCCGGCCCTGTCCTGCTTTTCCAGCGTGGTTCCGCTCGCCGTGAAGCCGTCATCGAGCAAGAAGCCGGTCTCGATGTCAGCCGGCGAAGCATTAATGGAGCTCTGCCCCGCGCTCGCGCCCAAGTACCACGACTGGGCTGAAACGGTGAGCGGCAGCAGGCTACCGGCGACCAGCAAGCACCGCAGAGACCAAAAGAAGAAGCGACTGGCGCTTATGCTCATATGGATCTCCCTTGCCCTCAGAATATGACCTGCCGGGGTAAAACGACAACGCTTCCAGCGGTACCGTTCACTGCAGAAGGGCCTTGAGATCTGCAGTGCCGGCTCAAGGACACCCCTAAACACAAGCATTAGCACATTTCTAAATATGGCAATCATCTTGATCTCCTTCTGCATTGATTCCTGATACTCCTTCTGGTCTTGCTGTGAGTGTTCTGTGCAGACAACAGGCAACGCATCACATGTGTCGCAAGCTACAGTCGCTGAGCACGTGCGATTAATCTGGAGCGAGCGGCCTCGCCCGTGCTACTCCTTGGGCGGCGCTTCTTGAGGCTCAATACTCTCAATCTGGGGTATGCCTTTGCGCGGATGCTGCTTGATGATCCGCTTCAACGCATCGTCCTCCCAGAAGCCATGAACGCCGCTTTCCTGCCCCCCGAGTTCCATTATCTCGAGCGGTTCGGGCGGTTGCTGCCCGACCTCACCCCCGAAAAGCTCAACTTCGGCCGCAAGCCAATCATCAAGATCATGGCCCGGGACAGGGTCACGTTTCACGTACCGAAAATACGCGGCCTCCCGGATCATGTTCTCGCGTTGCTCGGGACTGATCTTTCCTACTGGAGGAACAGTACGGCCTCGTGGAGTAAGCAACGCACTTGTCTTTTTAGGCATACCAGTATCTCCCGTAGTTGATCAAAAATAAGATATCAGCTCGTGTCCTCTATCAGGAATAGCTTAATCAGCCACCTGATATGTCTGATAATGCATGGTCGAATGTCGCACAATATTGGACGCCAATTTCTGTCCGTTGATTTTAAAAGGAGTGATATACCTAAACCACTCACCCCTTCCAAAAATACAACACCACCGCATACATCGCAACGTGAGCTTCTTTATTTACCGTAATGGTCTGACTTGGATACGTCAATACAGTTAATTGCTAATATGCTTTTCCAAAGAACTGCTTTGGGAAGATTTCTTGAATGGCTGGTTTTAGCCATGATAGCGACTCTTGAAAAATCTACTTAATAGCCCATCTTCTGTTTATTGCAGTGTGAAAAGCACTGATGGCCAATGGGAATACTGAGTGAACTGCTGCAGGAAACATCGAACATTGCACATGTCCATTTCCGCTGCCCCGTTGTGGCACGTGTCTTGCCTGGGCAAAAACGACTCACTGGTTATTTGTCTTGAAAAAATAGTTGTCTAAGATTGGCATCGCTTTGCTTAGGCAGTTGTCCTTCCTATGACGTTATTAGGGGTGGATAGTCATGGATGTTTCATCGGTCACTTCATCTTCAATCATGCAGCCCGGCCTTTTTGCCATGGCGAGCGTTCAGCCTGTTACGTCTTTGTTCAACATATCCGCGACGACAGGCACAAGCAGTGTCGACATTGTCGACATTTCAGGTCTGGGACAATTGCTTTCGGTGTCCTCAATATTTGAAACTGCGATATTAAAAGCAGCCGCAACCAACAAAGCCACCTTCTTCACTGTTGTGGCCGCCACACAATACTTTGTCGACGCATTTAATAGCTTTATGCAAAGCGACAGCATGCAAAATTCGTTAGATGGATCGCTCGGCAACCTGTTCATACAGGTGCTGAACACGCAGACGACAGCGAGTTCAGGTAACAGTAAATCGATCATCGCCAGCCTGTCCGAGGTCGGCGTCAATCTTCAGGCAGCTACGAGTCAGAACGGTGCTGGTCTGATGACTATCGACTTCAAGACGCTGCAATCTGCATTTAACGCCGACCAGCTTGGAACTATCTCGCTGCTGGCGCAATCAATTCAGTCAATTGGACAACTTGCCGCAGAATTTACGAGCCTTTTCACCCAGTCGAACAATCTAACGCAAAGCTCTCAAAGTTCGCCTAACGCGGCGATATTTAACGCGTTACTGGCGGCTACTGCGTCAACAGAAACGACCGCAAGGACAACAGCACCGATAGCGACAGCGACAACAACGACGGCTCCGGCAGAGGTAGAGGCAGCGGTAACGACAGTTACAGCCGCAGGGGCGGCCGCGGCGGCAGCTGCAACAATGGCCGCAGCGGCAGCAACGACAACGACGATAGCTCCGGCAGAGGTAGCGGAATCGGTAACGACAGTTACAGCCGCAGGGGCGGCCGCGGCGACAGCTGCAACAATGGCCGCAGCGGCAGCAACGACAACGACGACAGCTCCGGCAACGGCAACGACGACGGCTCTGGCTCCTGCGACGCTTTCCGCCACCGAGCCGGTAGCCACGCCTGAATTGATAGCTACACCAACAGCGACTGTGTTGCCGACCACGACAACGTTACCAACAACGTTGGTAACCGTTGCAGCTGCGCCAACGACCGTCGCGACACCTCAGAATTTCATTAACCCAATCATTGATGCAAGCAACCCCGCGGTCGCTGCGGCCATCGCAGCCTATCACGTGGCCGACAGGATTTTCGACAGCAGCAAGCATTACGAAGTGCTCCCTACATCTTTTCCTGGCTATAGCGAAATCCGGCCCGTTGCGCCGATCCAACCAGTCAGGCTCGACTTGTATGCATGAGTACTTTTAGCCAAAAATTGACAATATCCCAGTTAGAGAATGAAAGCATGGGAATGGGAAATTCCTATTCCTGAATATTCCATAGAACGCCAAGGGCATAACTTGGATAAGGGAGTGCTTTAGAAGATTTCTTGAATGGCTGGTTTTGGCCGACATGGCACATTGAATACTTGGCTTACCAATGGGCGTTTACAGATTGAGGCAAACAAGGTTCGAAAATGCTGAATTAGTATTCAGCTTCGCGGACTTGCGGCATACCCTCAGATTCCCAACGTCCAAAGCCGCCCGCCAAGTTTAGGACATTTTTGAAGCCCATCATCTGCAATACGGCAGCAGACATGGCAGAACGGCCGCTGGTGGCACAGTAGAGAATGACCTGCTGGTCACGGGCGCCGGATAGAGATGGGTAGTGTTTGGGATAGCTCGTGTCGGCGGCGGCTTCGATGATGCCGCGCGGTACGAGATGCGCGCCTTCAATATGGCCATGTTCATACTCAGAAGGCTCGCGTACGTCGACCAGTAAAAAGTTTTCCTTGGCATCCAATTTAGCTTTGAGTTCTGCAGGTGATATCTCGGTAATGCAGGACTTGGCTGCGCGCACGAAGTCCATCAAGCCAACAGGTTTTTCGGGTTTGTATGTGTCATACATTGCAATGTTCCTCCTTCATAAGTTGTGTGGTGTACATATATTTTTTAAGTACGCATCATATTAGATGCTGAGGTTGGCAGCAAATGACCTTGTGACAAGTGTTCGCTAGAGGGGAAGAAAATCCCCACTTGGTGTCGTTGGAACCGGTCAACACTTAAAGCAATTAACTACAGCATTGGCTTCAGTTTCTGCATCACCGTCTTCAAAATTTTAGGCTGCGCCTCTGCCGTAGGATGCAGATTATCCGCCTGGAACTGTTCTGCCGCTATTCCCTCCAGCATAAACGGCACCAGCGCGATACGATGTCGTTGCGCCAGTTTTGGATAAAGTGATTTGAACCGCTTTGTATAATCCATGCCGTAATTCGGCGGCAGTTGCATGCCCAGCAGCAGAACCCTCGCTTGCGTGTTCTGCGCCTGCCTGATCAGCATATCGAGGCTCTTTTCGGTCACATCAAGAGGCGTACCACGCAGGCCATCGTTGGCGCCCAGTTCTATGATCACAATGCTCGGGTGATGCTCCTTTAACGTGGCGGGCAAGCGTTGCACGCCGCCACTAGTGGTTTCACCGCTGACGCTGGCGTTAATCACTTTATAATGCGGATGTGTGTGCTGCAGTTCGGCTTGCAGCAGGCTGGGCCAAGCCGCTTCACGCGGTATGCCGTAGCCTGCCGAGAGGCTATCGCCGAATACAAGTATGGTAGATTGTGCGTTGCTGACTGCGGGCAGCAAGCCTGCAATACTGAATAAAAAAATTCGAACTAGTTGAGAGGGTTTCATGGCATCCATTGTGCAAGCAGTTAATTTGAGCAAGCAAGTCCAAAGCGGCGGGCAGCCTCTGCTGATCTTGCAGGATGTGAATTTTAACGTGGAGGAACGCGAGAGTCTTGCCATTTTGGGCGCTTCCGGCTCCGGCAAATCCACCCTCCTCGGTCTGCTCGCCGGGCTTGATGTGCCCACACATGGCACTGTGATGCTGGCTGGCCACAATCTGTTCGAGTTTGATGAAGACCAGCGTGCGCGCCTGCGTGGCCGGCTGGCCGGATTTGTGTTCCAGTCGTTTCAACTATTGCCTGCCTTGTCCGCGCTGGAAAATGTGATGCTGCCGCTGGAGCTGCAGTCCGTGCCGCGGGCACGCGAGCTGGCTGAAGAAGCATTGCACCAGGTGGGGCTCAGCCTGCGTCTGACCCATTTGCCCAAACACCTGTCCGGCGGTGAGCAGCAACGTGTCGCACTGGCGCGAGCCTTTGTCAGCAAACCCAAAATCCTGTTTGCCGATGAACCCACCGGTAATCTGGATGCTGCCACCGGCGCGCAGGTAATCGAACTGATGCTGGAACTCAATCGTAACCAAGGCACCACCCTGATACTGGTTACCCATGATGAAGCGCTGGCACGACGCTGTGACCGGCAGTTGCGGCTGAGTGCGGGTCAGGTTTTGCAGGGATGATTGAAATATGGGCAATGTGATCAAACTCAATACAGTAAGACGCTCACGCCTTCAAGATAAAGCCAAGGCTGCAACGCTGTGCGGTTCTGGCTTTCATAAATGGAAGACCGTGATCGATAGTCGCTTTGATGTGCGCCAGGGCAGACTGGTGACGACAGAACGTTGTGAACGCTGCCATGAAGAACGGACGGTGCTGAAATGAGAATGAACAACGTCAAGCTGTCTGTTTCCATGCTGGCACGTGACTGGCGTGCCGGCGAATGGCGCGTGCTGCTGCTTGCGCTTGTGCTGGCAGTGGGCAGCATCAGTACCGTGGGGCTGTTTTCAGACCGTGTGCGCCAAGCGCTGCAACAGGAAGCGCATAGCCTGCTGGGGGCAGACTTGCGCATTAATTCGATACACCCCATCCCGCACGCCTACCGCGAAGAGGCGCAAAAAAGAGGTCTGCGCGTAGTCAGCACCGCGACCTTCCCCAGCATGGTGTCAAACGCCAGTGAAAGTCTGCTCAGCGAGATACAGGCGCTTGAAAACGGTTACCCTCTGCGCGGAATAATCGAGATTGTAGATAGCACTGATAGCAACACACTCGACAATGGAACAATACATGGACATACCGCGCAAGCAGTACCTGCCCGCGGAACGTTCTGGGCAGATGAGCGCCTGATGCGGCGCATGGCGGTGCAACTCGGCGACGAGGTCAATCTAGGCACGCTGCATTTGCGTCTGGTTGCACGCGTGATTAAAGATGTAGACCAATCCGTCAGCTTTGCCAGCGTCGCGCCGCGCCTGCACATCAACCTGGCTGACCTGGCTGACAGCGGTCTGGTGCAGGAAGGCAGCCGCATCAACTACCGCCTACTGGTGGCGGGCGACAGCGCGCAAGTCGACAGTTTCCGCAACTGGGCTCAGACGCAGATCAAGGCCGGCGAAAAAATCGAAGACGTGCGAGATGCGCGCCCGGAGATTCGCCAAGCCATGGAACGGGCAGACCACTTCCTCGGCTTGGCCGCGCTGATGGCCTTCGTCTTGGCGGGCATTGCGATGGCGCTGGCCGCACGCCAGTTTATTAGCCGCCATCTGGATTCCTGTGCGGTGATGCGTTGCCTGGGGGCGACTCAGGCTCAGGTTTTGCGCATTTTCCTGTACCAGTTTCTGCTGCTTGGCGTTGCCGCCGTGATGCTAGGAGGCCTGCTGGGATGGGCTGCGCAGTCATCTTTGGTGCAAGCCGTTGAGGCTTTGCGTGCAGCCAATCTGCCCGCCCCCGGCTGGCTTCCGCTGTTGCAGGCTGCTGCCAGCGGCATGGGACTGCTGCTGGGTTTTACCTTCCTGCCGCTGTGGCAGCTGAAATCAGTGCCGCCGCTGCGGGTGATACGCCGAGAACTGGGCATACCCTCGGCCAATACCAATCTCGTGTATGTGTCCGGCGCAGCAGTATTGTGTGTGCTGTTCCTGTGGCAGGCGGGCTCCGTAAAGCTCGGTCTGACGGTGCTGGGCGGACTGGCAGCGGGCCTGCTGCTGTTCGGCATGATCGCCTGGTCCAGCTTGCGCCTGCTGGCCGCCCTGCCCTTGGGCAACCGCCAGGTGTTCGCCAATCTGGCCCGTCACGGGCGCGGCAATGCGGTGCAAATTGTGGCGCTTAGCCTCGGCGGTATGAGCTTGCTGCTGCTGACCTTGGTGCGCACCGAGCTGATGCAGAACTGGCGCGAGCGCCTGCCACCGGACGCGCCCAATCGTTTCATTGTCAACGTGCAGCAGGACCAGCGCGAGCCGGTGCAGCAGTTTTTCAAACAGAAAGAACTCGCGCCGCCCAGTTTATTCCCGATGGTGCGCGGCCGGTTGATTGCAATTAACGAGCGCAGCATTAAATCGGACGACTTTGCCGATTCGCGTGCCCGAGCCCTGGTGGAACGCGAAACCAACTTGTCCTGGTCTGCAAATCTGCCGCAAGGTAACCAGTTGGTCCAAGGCAAGTGGTGGTCGCCGCTCGTCAATCCATCGCGCGCGCCGCTCAGAGAAATTTCAATCGAGGAAGGCCTCGCCAAGACCCTCGGCATCGCCATCGGCGACACGCTGACCTATGATATTGCCGGCAGCGAATTTAGTGCCAAGGTAGTGAATCTGCGCAAGGTGCGCTGGGACTCGATGCAGGTCAATTTCTTCGTCATCGCCGCGCCCGGCCTGCTGGAAAATCATTCAACAAGTTACATCAGCAGTTTCTATCTGCCGCCCGACAAGGTGCGCGCCGGCGACGCGCTGATCAAGGCATTCCCCAACCTGCTGGTGATCGATACCGAGGCCATCATTACTCAGATGCGCCACATCATGGATCAAATCGCGCAAACGCTGGGGGCAGTTTTCCTGTTTACCCTGTTAAGCGGACTGGCTGTGCTGTATGCGGCGCTGATTGCCACGCAGGACGAACGTATCCATCAATCTGCCATCCTGCGCACGCTGGGGGCAGACAGCAGTTACCTGCGTCGCCAGCATCTCTCCGAGTTTGCGGTGCTGGGGGCACTCAGCGGGCTGTTTTCGGCGGCCGGCTCTGCTGCACTAGGCTGGGTATTGGCTAACTATGTGCTGGAGATTCCATTCGCGCCCCCTGCCCTGCTGTGGCTGGTGGGCATCAGCGGCGGCATGCTGATCGTGATGCTGTCCGGCTGGCTGGTGACGCGCAGAGTGGTGAAGCTACCGCCGTTGCAGGTGCTGGCGGCATGACATAATATGCATGCCAATATTTCACAACATCAGACCGATATCCATACCATGAAAATACAAGCTGTTATTTTATCCGCCGCACTTGTTCTATCGGCAGCGGGCTGTGAACAAAAAGCCGATCAGGCTGCAAAATCATCCGCACCCGAAAACGTGATCACACAAAAGATTCAAGAGCCTGCTGAGCAAATCAAACAGGCAAAAAAGGCCAATCGGGAACCTGAACAGACCTCCCAAAAACGCCCGGTTGCGACTGAAAGTAGCGACAAAATCGCTCCCCCACAAACAACCGAACAGTCCTTAACTGAGATCTCGACTTACGGTCGGGAAGTAACAAAGACGCAAGTATCCAAATCCAGAAATCGCGCACAAGAAGCAGAAGATGACATGCTGCGCGATTTGGCGCAGCGCAAATAGCATTGCAGTTACACTTTTCACTAATAGCGGCTAGCGCATTTCGATTGGAGATACACCTCATTTGGAGCGGACACTGCCCGCGATCAAGCCGCGCCAGCCTTCGGAATTTTTTTCACCCATACTCTGACTGACGGCAATTACGACCACAAGCCTCCCCTAGCCTTGCGACACACAAGCATTTGATTTTATTTAAAATTTAATTATATTCAATCAAATAACGAGGACTTATTAACGTGAACTTCACTATCAAAAGTGGATGGTCGGCTGATATACAGCGGTGCTTTTGCATAACATTATTCGCGTGCCTTATTTCTGCCTGCACTCCGCATATTTCCCCTCCTGCAGCAATTGAATATACCCAGGCACCTACAGATTTTCCCGCAGCCTATTATCTTCAGGCTGAAACATCGGGCTCAAATGTGCTGCGCATTGATGCGCTCCGCTCGCTTGTAGCCATCACCGTGCGTAGAGGCGGCGCGCTGGCACGACTTGGACACGACCATGTTGTCGCAAGCCACGATCTAACAGGCTATGTGGACATCACAGCTGGCCGGGCAGACCTTTACGTGCCACTGGAGCGGCTATCCGTAGATGAGCCTGTGCTCAGGGCTGAAGCCGCGCTCACCACGCAACCATCTGCAGATGCTATCGAAGGCACGCGGCGCAATATGCTGGATAGAGTTCTTGAATCCGAGCGCTTTCCCTTTGCACTCATACGCGTTAACCGTAGCCCTGTTGATCGCTCGAAGTTAGCCGTTGTGATCACCCTCCACGGAACGACGCATAATTTTGAAATTCCGGCTCAAATCGTAACCTTGTCGAATGGGATTGAAATTAACGGAAAGATGGAATTTGATCAAACCGATTTCGGCATCACGCCTTTCTCCATTCTGGGTGGCGCATTACAGGTGGAGGATCGTGTGGGTTTGCGCTTCCGGATATTCGCCGTAAACAGTTAGCCCGGCTTTATTCCATTGCACTATGAACATCGACCGCGCGTGGTTGTTTGGCCGGGCTGCGCAACAGAAAAATCAGCGGCACCGCACATAGCGTGATCCACATCATCAGGCGAAAATCCTGCAGATATGCAAGCGTTGCCGCCTGCCGCGTGACTTCGCCGTTGAGCGCCATCAAGCCCTGCTCGCTATCCAGTTGATAGGCGCCTGCTTCGACCGCCTGCCGCAATGGCAAGCTGAAAGGATTGATGTATTCGGAAAAAGCGGCGTGATTGGCCTGTACGTTTTGCGCCAGCTTGGTAATCACCACCGAAATGCCGATACTGCTGCCGATATTGCGCATCAGGCTGAACAACGCCGTGCCTTCGTTGCGGTAACGCGGCGCTAGTGTGGAGAAGGTGAGCGTGGACAAAGGCACAAACACAAATCCCAGGCCAAAACCCTGCATCATGCCGTTGCGCACGATATCCCAGCCGCTGATATCCGTATTGAAGTAGGTCATTTCCCACAGCGACAACACGGTGAGCGAGAGTCCGAAAAAAATCAGGTTACGCGTGTCCACCTTGCCGGAGAGTTTACCCACCAAAAACATGGCGAACATGGTGCCCACCCCGCGCGGCGTCATGATCAGGCCGATCTCGATCACGGGATATCCCATCAGGCTTTGCATGAACGGCGGCAGCAGCGCCAAAGTTGCCAGCAGGATAATGCCGACAATAAAAATGGCCAGCAGACCCAGCGAGAAATTGCGGTCCTTGAACAGTCCCGGCTCAAGAAAAGGATGCTTATGCGTGAAGATGTGGGCAATGAACAGATACAGGCTCAAGCCGGCCAATACGCCCTCGATGAGAATTTCACGGCTGGTAAACCAGTTGAGCGATTCGCCGCGATCCAGCATCATCTGCAATGAAGCGATCGCCAGGCTCAGATAGGCGAATCCCATGAGGTCGAAGCGGCGCGAGTGATCGATCTCCGTTTCCTTGAGATAAGCGCTCAGGCCAAACCAGGCCAGCAATCCCAGGGGCAGGTTGATATAAAATACCCAGCGCCAGCTGTAATTTTCGGTCAGCCAGCCGCCGAGCATGGGGCCGAGTATCGGGCCTATCATCACTCCCATCCCCCACATCGCCATCGCCGAACCGTGCTTTTCTTTAGGGTAGCTGTCGAGCATCACGGATTGCGACAGCGGCACCAGTGCTGCACCAAATATACCCTGCAGCATGCGGAACACGACGATCTGCGACAGATCCTGCGCCGCGCCGCACAACATCGAGGAAATGGTGAAACCAATCACCGACCAGATAAAAATCCGCTTGCGGCCGAAACGCGCCGTGAGAAAACCGGTGAGCGGCATAAAGATCGCAGACGCCACGATATAGGAGGTTAGCACCCAGGAAATCTGGTCCTGGGTGGCGCTCATCGAGCCTTGCATGTGCGGCAAGGCGACGTTGGCGATGGTGGTGTCGAGTGCCTGCATGATGGTGGCAAGCATCACTGACAGCGTGATTAAGCCGAGATGCGGGATTGCCTCCACACTTGAATGTGTGCTGCTGCCCATGGCTTAAAGGCTGATACCCAAAATCCGGCGTCTATGGCCGGTATCGATTTCCACCCACGAACTCAACCCTGCACGCAATGCAGGCAAAGTGGCGGCATCCAGGCGGATACGCACAGGCACGCGCTGTGCAATCTTCACCCAGTTCCCGGTGGAGTTCTGTGCAGGAATCAACGAAAACTCCGCACCAGTTGCCGGTGACAGACTCTCGACTACGCCCTGCAATTTGCTGTCTGGGAAGGTGTCGATGCTAATCTTCACAACTTGACCGGGATACACATAGGTCAGGTCGGCCTCGGTGAAATTGGCTTCGATCCACATATCGTCAGCGACCAGTATCATGGCAATACTCCCGGTCGAAATGAATTGCCCGACCTTGGGCGGCTTGCTCACCCTGCCCCCCATGGAAGCGCGCACCTCGGTGTTGGACAAATCCAGCCGCGCCTGTTCAAGCTCGGCCAAGGCAGCATGATAGGCAGACTGGCTCTCAACCGCCGTGTCGGGGTTGCCGCCCAGCGATTCCGCGATGCGTTTCATCTCCTGTTCCAGCAGTGCAATTTTCTGCGCGTTCACATCGGTGTTGTGTTTGACATCATCCAGCTTGGAGGCCGAAATGAAATTTTTTGACGCCAGATCGGATTGCCGCTGCTGATCCTTCAACGCGTATTCATAATTGGAGCGCGCCAGTGTGATTTCAGCCTGTTTTTCGCGATAGCTGATTTTCAGCGCAGCAAGCTCGTTACGCACCTGGTTCAGTTTTGCTTCGGCTTTTGCCACAGCGATACGGAACGGCGCCTGCTCAAGACGATAAAGGATTTGCCCGGCTTGCACGGCCTGATTCTCCCCCACCATGACCTCCTTCACCGCCCCCGACACCACAGCACTCACCGGCACTTTTTGCGCCTTGATGTAGGCATTGTCGGTTTCCACGTAACGCCCGCCCAGCAGATAGACGAAAAGGCTGATGAGGCCCACCAGAAAAGGTACAGCGACCAGCAACAAGAAGCGTTTATTCTTATGTAACGGTTGCTTTGTTTCATGCAATTGATGGCGATGACTCATGATATGAACTCCTGAAAAGATTGAATCGCGGGTTTAACGCGCTATAAGGTTATCGCGCACGGTACGCAAATTTGAGAGCACCTGTTCCGACTGCTGCTTGCTGAGTCCGCGCAACATGTCTGTCTGTATGGTTGCCGCAATCTGCTTGACTGCAGCCAGATGAGGTGCAGCCGCCGCGGTTAGGAATAACTGGTGAGCGCGCCGATCTGTCGGATCCGGGCGGCGTTCTACCAACCCACGCTGCGCAAGCTGGTCTAGCAAATGCACCAGTGCGATCGGCTGCAACTCCAGCAGCTCAGCGAGTTCCACCTGGCGGATGCCTTCCTTGCGCGAGATGCTCACCATCACGCGTGCCTGCGGGAAAGTAAGCTCGCTGCCTTCCATGCGCTGCTGAATAGCACGTCGAAGCAAACGCGAAACATCTGCCAGCAGAAATCCAAGGCTATCCGTATTCATTAACCTCACCCTAACTTAGTATAGTTTTAATACTATATATATAAAATACAATATTGACAAGTGCCCGCACTTAATGAACCTGCACCTTAATGAATATGGTTTGCGGGTTTTGACATAACGTCTTTGGCAGGATGCGAGCGGATAACACAGGGAACGATCTGAAAATGAAACGAACAAGACGTCGCTCAGGGCCAGAAAGCCTCTGAGGGATCAATACCAGAGAATGTATTCACCTGCGCAGGAGCTGGCAGACTGTGCAGCTACTGAAAATGCAGCTTGTTAGCGGGAAAGCTTAAGCTTTTGTATCTGTTGCGACGGCACGCTACTTCCGGCCACCGCCACGCCAGATGGAAATCAACAGCCAGATGCCTCCAACGGCAGCGGCAATAAATCCGAGCATACCGAAGGAAAAACCACTCTTTTTGGCAGCCCCATGTTCCACGTTCATGACAATGGCCGAGCCGACGATCAGTGCCGCCGTGACAATGCTGAGGGCGAGGCGGCTGGCAGCGCGGTCAAGACGCTCTCCGAACTCCTTGAGGGGAATGACATCGATCTGTATCTGCAGCTTGCCGCGCCGCGCAGCCCGCAGAATCTGGCGAATATCCTGCGGCAAGCCGGCAATAAGACCTAGTGTACTGCTCAAGTTGCGCCAGCTGCGCTTGGCGACCTCGCTGGGCGCTGCGTGGGAGAGCAGCGCACGCTCGAGTAAGGGCGCGGCCTCGCTTGCGATATCGAAATCCGGGTCAAGTTGCAGCCCCAAGCCTTCCAGAGTAATGAAGGCCTTGATCAACAGCGCGAGGTCTGGCGGCAGGGCTAGGCCATGCTCACGCAGAATGGTAACGAGATCTGACAGCATTGTGCCGAAGTTGATCTCTTTGAGCGGAATGCCGCGATATTGGTCAACGAAAACATCGATCTCTGTCTGCAGGGTGTCGCCTTCGGCATCGGTGCCACCGCTCCAGTCGAGCAACACGTCGGCGACCGCCGCCGAATCATGGCTGACAAGGCCGTGTAGCAGCAGGGTCAGCTGGTAACGCCGCTCCTCTGAGAGACGCCCGACCATGCCGAAATCGATGAAGGCGATGCGGTTGTCCGGCAGGTAAAAGACATTGCCCGGATGCGGATCGGCGTGAAAAAAGCCGTCTTCGAGGATCATCTTCAGCACCGCATGGATGCCGCGCCTCGCCAGTACCTTGCGATCCAGCCCTGCGGCTTCCACCGCGGCCAGATTGCTACCGGGGATGCCATCGATATATTCCTGCACATTAAGTCGCTCAGAGGTCCAAGGCCAATAAATAGCGGGCACGACAAACTCGGGGTGGTCGGCAAAATTGGCGGCGATGCGTTCAGCGTTACGGGCCTCGGTTGCAAAATCCAGCTCGCGGTGCAAGGACAGGGTGAACTGGCGCACCACCTCGCGCGGCCGATAGCGGTGCAGATCAGGCGCTTCTGCTTCGATAATCTCGGCCAGCCGCGCCAACAGGCGCAGGTCGGCCTCGATGACAGTCTTGATACTGGGGCGCCTCACCTTGAGGATGACCGCCGTGCCGTCCGCCAGCCAGGCGCGGTGAACCTGGGCAAGCGAGGCTGCCGCCAGTGCCTGTTCTTCCACGCGGGCAAAAATAACCTCGGGTTGCTCGCCCAAGTCCGCTGTCAGCTGCGCGCGCAGCTCGTCAAACGGCACGGCGGGTGCGGCATCCTGCAGTTTGCTGAATTCAGTAATCCATTCTGGCGGAAACAGATCAACGCGGGTGGCGAGAATTTGCCCCAGCTTGATAAAGGTCGGGCCCAGCTCTTCCAGCGCCCGGCGCACACGGGCCGGCGGCTCCAGCCGCGCAAGATCTTCCGGTGCGCGCCAGTGCAGCACTTTGCCGGCACGTTCCAGTACCCCTGCCAGGCCAATCCGGCGCACCAGATCGCCAAAGCCATAGCGAATCAGGACAGAAGCGATGTCTTGCAGTCGACCAAGATCACGGACGGCGCTGATGGCTTGCCAGAGCATAGTGGTCCGCTACTTCTTTTTGTGGTGAAGGTTTTTCGCCTGGGCTGCCAAGGCTTCGGAAATCCCTGCAAGAAAACCGGAGGCCGCTTCAGCAAGGTTCGCGCTTGCGGCAAGCGCCGCATCGGTGCCCGCCGCGGCAACCTCGCGCAGCGTCCGCCCAAACTTTTGTTCCAGCGTTGCGATCGCATCCGTCACTGCCGCACCTGCCGTGGTGCCGCTCGCGCGCGCATGTTGCCACAGGTCATGCAATATCTCTTTCGCCACGCCGGCAGAACCTTCGGCAACATCCTTGATCGTATCCAGAAACATGTTCTCCATTGCGCGCAAATCGTCAAAAGACCGTTCCAGGTCCCGCTTCCCGTAGTCACGCAGTCGCCCCGCCGCTTCCTCGATCGCGAGCTTGGTCGCTTCGGCCGACTTCGCCAGCGCATCGTCAATACCGGCCAGCGCCTCGCTCAGCGCGGCGCGCGAATGCTCCCCGGTATCGGCCACACCCAGACTCGCGCCCTGCATCACCGCGCGCACCACCCGCCTCATCTCCTTCGCGTCCAGCCGCACACGTTTCAGCGCAGCCAAGGTTATGTCGCGCATCGCATCGTGGATATTTTCTCCGTGTTCGACGGCCGCCCGCGCCTCTTTCGCTTCGTCGCTCAGGTTTTCTGCATTGTCTGGATCGGTCATGTCACTCTCCTTGGTGATGTTTCATGGGAATGCTCATCGGGATTATTTTCGTCATCGACCGGCGTCGCATCCCCCTTGCAATCCCTTTCAGTGCCTTACTAACTCGGGGCAGTTTAAATTTTTACAAGCACGCGATGCAGCATGCAGGGATAATTGCGCATGAACTCAATTACCGCCCCTTCCTTACCGCCTGCAGCAAGCGCCGCCGGACTTTCTTTCAACGAACTGCCGCTATCGCCCGCAATTCTCAGGACATTGCAACAGCTTGAATACCATACGATGACGCCGATACAGGCGGCCAGCCTGCCGATAACGCTGGCCGGCCATGACCTCATCGCGCAGGCGAAAACCGGTAGCGGCAAGACGGCTGCATTCGCGCTGGCTTTGCTTACCCGCCTCAATCCGCGTTACTTTGCTGTACAGGCCATGGTGCTGTGCCCCACGCGCGAGCTGGCCGACCAGGTGACTCAGGAAATCCGCCGTTTGGCGCGGTTTGAAGACAACATCAAGATCCTGTCGCTGTGCGGTGGCACTACCATGCGCCCGCAGATGGCCAGCCTGGAGCACGGCGCGCATATTGTGGTCGGCACGCCGGGCCGTGTCCTGGATCATCTGCAGCGCGAAAGCCTCAAGCTAGATGCGCTCAACACCCTGGTGCTGGACGAAGCCGATCGTATGCTGGACATGGGCTTTTATGACGACATGGTTTTCATCGCGAAGCAGTGCCCGCTGGAGCGCCAGACATTGATGTTCTCGGCCACCTATCCCGATGGAATTTCACGCCTGGCAAAGCATTTCCTGCACAATCCGCATGAAGTGAAGCTGCTGGAAAAGCACGAAACCACCAAGATACGCCAGCGCTACTATGAGGTAAGCAATGAAGATCGTCTGCAGGCCGTCGGCATCCTGCTCAAGCACTATCGCCCGGTCAGCACGCTGGCCTTCTGCAACACCAAGCAGCAATGCCGCGATCTGCTGGAAGTGCTGCATGCACAGGGCTTCCATGCGCTGACATTGAATGGCGATCTTGAACAGCGCGAACGCGACCAGGTGCTGATCCAGTTCGCCAACCGCAGTTGCTCAGTGCTGGTGGCAACCGATGTGGCCGCGCGCGGCCTGGATATCGCGCAACTCGAAGCCGTCATCAATGTCGATGTCACACCCGACCCCGAAATTCACATTCACCGCATCGGTCGCACCGGTCGTGGCGATGAAGAAGGCTGGGCGCTGAGTCTATGCAGCGCATCCGAGATGCGCCGTGTCGACAACATCGCGAAAGAGACAGGCATCGCACCAGAATGGCACGAACTGGCCGAGCTGGAAATAAAAGACAATTCACCGCTGCTGCCGCCGATGGTGACGCTGCAGATACTCGGCGGACGCAAAGAAAAAATTCGACCCGGTGACGTGCTGGGTGCCCTCACCGGCGAAGCGGGCTACACGCGCGAGCAGGTCGGAAAAATCACGGTGACCGATCAGTCCACCTATGTTGCGGTCACGCGCAACATCGCTCGCGATGCCGTGCGCAAATTGTCGGCGGGCAAGGTTAAGGGCAAAACGGTGAAGGTGCGTGCGCTGGAGGATTGATTCAGCTCATACTCCACTGAAATATTTCAGTGCGATGATACCGCGCACCGCCAGCATGAAATTATATCGAATAAAATCATATAGTTACAATATTTCTAAAGCAACAACTCTTGCCGCGAACCAGTGGACGCAATCCTTTAACTCGTTCTTTGGCAGGGCGCCTTAAACAGCTCTCCTCGCTGCAATCAGCACGGCCCACACGCCCAGCGCAAGAAAGCACAGCAGCGACCACTCGGGGATGCCGAGCGTAAGGAAAGTCCAGCCCTTGGCTGCGCACTCGCCGGAACCGTGCAGTAGCTCTTTCAACACGTCGGTCATCGGAAAGGTCTCCAGCATGTAATCAAGCCCTGGTCCGCAGGCAGGCACTTCATCTTTGGGCAGATGTTGTATCCAGATGTGACGCGCAGCGACCGCCACACCCAGCAAGGACAGGAGCGCGATCAATGCCGCATAGATTCGTTCGCCGATGCGTTTTGGGCCATGCAGGACGGCCAACGCGAACAGTGCCAGAATAGCAACGAATATCATGCGTTGCACCATGCATAGCGGGCACGGATCCTGGTGTTTGACGTATTGTAGATACAAGCCCATAGCCATCAAACCACTGGCGCATAGCGCACCTGCAAGATACAGCCAGCGGTTGGATATGTTTTTCAAAGCTGCACGTGTAATCATATTAACTCCTCTTTCCTGTCTCCGGTATGTCACCGAGTATTTTTTCCAGTCGCTGCAATCAGATTCGTCAGAATAATTTTCCACAGGAAATATTCGATGGTCAGCCATAGGTTGAACTAGCCGCGCATCTGCGCAATGCGATCGCCGGCGAGCGCAACCCGGTCCGTCATCGAGTTCAGCAAGATTTTTGCCAGATGCAATTGACAACCATGGCTCAGTCTTTCCAAAGCGTCAAATGAAAAATCAGCGATGATAGAATCCGAAAGGGCCTCCAGGGTGGCTTGGCGTGCTGATCCTCGCTGAATATAGGCCATCTCTCCAAAGTACTCACCCGGCTTGATCACGTTGAGCAGACGGCCATTTTTGGTGACCTTCAGAGAACCTGCAGCCAGAATGTACATGCTTTGCCCTGGCTCATCTTCCTTCATGACAATGGTTCGTGCCGGAATTCTGGACCACTCGCTTGCTTGAACGAGCTCCCAAATATCAGGGTCGGAAAACTCAAACAATTCGTCCTTTTCCCGCAGCATGGTGAATTTTTCACTGTCAGCTATGGGCTGCTGAAATGAACTGAACCGACCTATCTCGGCGATCTCGAGCGCAAGCTCTGCCCAGTTGCCATAGCGATCATCCGGGCTCTTCGCAATCATTCGAAGAATAATCCTGTCCAGCTCAACCGGAATCTCGGGCCGATGGCTGCTCGGCTTCGTCGGCTCATTTTGGGCAATGGCTTCAAACAGCCCGGTTATGTTTTTCGCACGGAACGGTAGCATGCCGGTGAGGAGTTGGTATGCCACGACGCCGAGGGAATACATATCGCTGGCATGGGTCAGGCGATGGCCCGAAATTTGTTCCAGTGACATATAGGAAGGTGTGCCGACAATCACCTTCTGCGTGACCTGCGCCTGATAGAAAATGGAGGCGCCAAAATCTGCGATTTTTACTTCAGTGCCTGACACGAGCATGAGGTTCTCAGGCTTGATGTCGCGATGGATAATGCCTAGCCGATAGGCATAGTCAAGGGCGCCGCAGCATTTGAAAATAAGCTGCAGAATATTGGCAATCGGCAGCAAAGAATCAGGATATGTATACCGAACGAGATTACCGCCTGGCACATATTCCATGGCAACGTAGCCTGCATCATCCGCTATGGATGCTTCCAGTATGGAGACAATATGCGGATGGGCCAACTCCCCGGCAAGTGAGACTTCAGTGATGAATTGTTCGCGGCACTTCTGGATAAATTCCGGATCGGCAAGCGTCGTTTGATCGATCACTTTAACGGCAACTTCACGATGGGAGAAAGTATCGTGAGCGAGATAGACCTTCCCCGTCGCGCCCTCCCCGATCTGCATTAGCAGATCGTATTTGCCAAGTCTGAATGGTAACTTCATAAAGTATAAAGAGCTTCAAAATGCGCTGGGGCTAACGACGACACCAACTGCCCAATCTCTACTGCATTGCCACCACTCGGCTGGGCTTTAGCTTCGCATACGAAGGCATAGGCATCCCGATTGTCGCACCAATGTACGTCGGATCGGCAATTACATATTGACTGCCGCGATATGTTACCGTGCTGAATTCCGACTTTACCTGCTTAAGCGCCACTGCGGTGGTCATGTGCCCCGGATATAGCAGGCCTATCACTTTTATGCCCACCAGTTCACGCACTAGCCATGCAAACATCACCGCACGATCTTCGCAATCGTTGTAGGGGAAATATAACGATTCTTCGACGAAGAAATACTTTTCGTGACCAAACTGCTCATTGTCTGTCTTGTAGGCAAATGACTTTTGCACAAAAGCGAGCAGAAAATCCACCGCTTCTTCTTCACCCATTGTTGCCGTGTATTTCTTCAGCTCGTCCAGCAATCCATGACGCAGCAACGAACTGCCATCGGTATCGAAGTAAAGTTCGAATTCAGACTGAGGAAATGACTCGAAGTATTCAACTAGGCGGCGATCATAAGGGACGTTAAGACTGATTTTTTTCCCCTTGTATTCAAAAGCCAATACGCGTTTTGCCGAAACTGTTTTGGTGAAGCTGGTCGACGCGGTTTTTATGTCAAGCGCATGGAGCTTGTTCGGATAGCTGGCTTCATAGGTATAGAAACTGCGTATGTTGTCACCATGATCCGCCGCCAGTACCGCGTAATAGGTCTGATCCCCAACCTTGGTATATTTGGTCGCATAAACTGGCTGTTTCATTGCGACGAATAGATGCACGTCATCGCCCGCATAACCCAAACGCACGTCATAACCAGACTTCACCAGGAAATACCAAAGCAACAAGTTTTGCTCTGACTTGCGCTCGGCCTGCAAGGACTGGACGACAGAACGCCAAAGCGTTACACCTCCCCAGTCATCCAATTTAAGATCACGGCGGGCATCGTTGATCGCCTGTATCGTCGGCTCATATTTACTGCCGCTCATCATCGTCCAGAATGTACTCATTGCCTCCGGCTTTGCGCCACCTGACAAACGATAACTCTTCCATTTTGGATCAAAAGTAAATCTCACTGCATTGCCATAAAACATAATCTCCAGCATATCCGCGGCAAGAGGTATGGGGTTGGGCTGTGGCGGTGGAGGCGGCATGACCGGTTGAATCGCGGGAATCCTGGCTATTGGCTCTGGTACGGGGGCTTCCGGCGCAGGAACTTTGACAATGGGTGATGGTGCGGGGCTTACGGGCGCGGCAGGAGTGACTACAGGAATTTGTCTGGGTTTAGGCTCCTTGATACGAACCTTGCCGCGAAAGGTGTCAAACTCGCTCCACTGACCCTTGAGAAAATCAGCGAATTCCTGATCCTGCTTTTCCTTGTACTCCTGGAACTCGGCCTTGATCTTTTGCGCGCCCATCTGTTGCTGCTTTTTGTATGCCTCAAAGTCGTCCGACGCAATGACCAGTTGTGGAAATACGCAAACGATCAGTAGCGTCGGTACTGCAAAATACTTACCCGTCATTGTCGAGGCTGCCTTCATACTTGACTCCCGTTGCTTTATTGATCACTCTGCACTAGCCAAACCCAGAAAACATCACTATCCGTGTCGCGCCACTTTTGCTTCACCATGGCCTTTATATCGGTCTGCCTGGTATCTTCATACGTGACTTTTGAAGCAACAGTAGCCGACCTGTCATTCATAACAGAGGTTGAAGCTATCTGGGCAGACTGTATATTGACGCCGAAGCGCTTTGCATACTCTTCTCGTCCACGCAGTATGGCAAGCTCCTCTTGTGCAACCCTGCCTCGCGCATGCATGCCTGCCGATGCCGAGACGCCCTTTCCCGGATTATCTATCCAGTCAGGTCTCGTGGTGGAAACATGACTGTCGTTTGCGCATGCAGTCATCAGCAACACTATTGGAACTAGCGTTAACGAAGAGAAAATAACATTCATTTTTCACCCCTAGTCATGCACTGCTTTTAGCCATTCATCAGCGTATTCTTCAAATGACTCCATGTCCTTCTCTGTTTCTCCGCTTAACGGTCGTTCCACCACTCGTTTCCCGTCAAAAGATGCCATGCGGTTTGCTCCCAGAGAAAATTCGCGCTTGTACTCGATAAACTCGCTTTGGTTTTTGGCGCTGTACTTTTCAAAATCACTTTTTACTTTGTCTATCGCGACGCTGCCTTCTTGCTTGAATGCTTCAAACTCATCCTGCTGGGATTTCTTGTGTATTTCAAATTCGCCATCAGCGCTGCTGACATTTACAACGCCTTTCCGCATGCCAATTTCGTTACGTTCAGCTTCATCGCTTACGATGAAGCGGGTTCCGCGAATACCGATTGTTGTAGTAGCGGTTCTCACTTCCATAGAATGCTGGTTTTTCTTAAGAGAATTCAACGCATAGTATATTACCCCCTTAATCTGGCGAAAAAACCCGGGCTTGTTTTCTACACTGTTAATTTCAACCTGGCTGTTTTTACCCATCACCAGAAATCCGCTAGAGCCGACCTTCACCACAGCTTTGGCATCCGGCCCCGTAGACAGCACGTTGCCTGCTGAAATCATATCTTTGGTTTGAACAGGCTTCGATACTTTCCCGGCAGAATCTCCCATCGTTACACTTCCCTCTGCTGCCACGATCTCCACCTTTTCAGCAGCATGACTGGGACTGAACGTGAATAGTGTCCACAGAAGAAAGAGAAACTTCCAATTCATACCAACGTATCTCATTGCCTTCCCCTGCTTACATCGGTAGAGAGTTCATCTTGCGCTCCCTGAGCATTTTTCCTTTGCTGTTCAGGTGTATTGCCATATTTATTGGGTGGTGCTGAACAGGCTGCCAACCCTGTTACAGCCAGCAACAAGCACATGATAGAAATCAATTTACTCATATAACCTCCTAATTCTCAATAAAAAGACCCCGTGAATCAATTTTTTTCAACTGTACATAGAAAAGGGGCAGCACTAGCTACCCCTTTCTTTTACAGTTCAGCCAGTAATCAAACCAGCCGATTGATTGAAGCGACGCACTCGACACCTCAGCTCAGAATCAATGAATCATTACTTCTGAGCAGTAGCCTCCCCTTTCATTTTAGCGATATCAGCAGCCAATTCATCCTGAGCCTTGCCAGCCTGGAATTTCTGCCAAAGGGCTTTTTCGTTGTTCATGCTGGTTTTAATCGCGGTCTCGGTTAGTTTCTGGGCAGCAGCTTCATCCAGTCCAACTAGCACATATATCGCGCCATCCGGACCTTGAGCACTTCTAACTGTCTTGGTACCCACCAGCGTCTCGTCGGTAATTTGTTTAGTTGTTGCAGTGTAAACCTGATCCACGGTTTCCTTGTCACCGGCGCCAGTAGTTTCGGCATACTGCTTGATCGAGTTCTGTACATGCACTTTCATTTGTTGTGCAAGCTTCACACGCGCTGATGTCGCAGCTTGTTGTTTCATAAAGTCAGTACCAGCAGCAGACTTTGGGAAACTACCCATCGCAGAAACCGGCACCCCTTCAATCGGGCCGTCACACACCCACAATGGTGCCGCTTTTTCAGAGTTTGGGAACACGCATTCTGCCACTGCTTCCTTCTTCGCTGGCGTTGAACAAGCTGCGATACTCACGACCACAGCAGAAACCAAAAGCATATTTAATTTTTTAGACATTTTTTTCCCCTAACAATTAAAAAATATAAAGCAACAAATCAAAATCACCTGAATACTGCTTAAAAAAACTAACGACTGTTTCAGAATACTCGATTTACAGAATTAATCCAATACTTCACTTACATACCATCAGAAACTAGAATTGAGCAGACAAAGTTGCACCCAAAGATGTAACTATCTCACTAACCTGGCACGCGTAACCTTGATTTTTACAGTTCTGGAAAGTGTATCTGTAAACATTTGACTTGCCGTCCACAGCGATGGTGTATGTAGAGCTAAGAGGGTAGTTGTAACTCCAGCCTACGCTAAAACCACTTGTATCATTTGATGCCGAAAAGGATGCATCATCAGACCAGATCGTAGTCAATCGTGCTGCGGCGATATTCAAACCCAAAGCACCGCCAATCTCCAGCGGGAAACTCATACCACCGCCCACAACATAACCTGTTGTGGAATATTTATCGTTAGTGGTACTAGTCAGGCTTGAATTATAGCCGGTTGCAAGTGTCTCTCCAGTTTTATACCCAATAAAGTAACTATACCCTTTGCCGCTATCTAAAGTGCCTGTATTGCCAATATTAAATGCTGCATCAGTACGGCTATTTATTTTCATTTGCGGGGCAGATATAAAAGTACTCGTACTATTATTTACATCTCCACGAGATCCTGACAGGTCAAGATACACACCACTTTCACCTATCAGAGTTACACCTAGTGTTTTAGTTAATAATTGAGCTTTTACATCGCCATTATTAAATATGTTGATATATTCAAGTGAGAAATTGGTATTCGCTACGCCACCGCGTACTTTTACTTCAGCCGAGGCCGACTGTGATGATAGTGCAAATACAACAAACACACTGAATACTAAAAGTAATCCTTTTAATTCTTTTTTCATTATTGTTATCCCCTAATTACCCAATATTAAGTCGTCTCAAAAACAACCAAACCATTTATTAAATTCTGAAATCAGAAGGTGGAAATCACCTTTCCCGCTTTTTTCTTCCGTAAACGATTGGCCTCGGCTTCAGCTAATAGCACAACCTCTAGCTTTTCTTTCGCAGCAACAGCATGGCGACCATTCGGATATTTGTCGAGATAGGCCTGATACCATTGAGAATTTTCCTTGGCCAGCGCCTTTTGCCACAGCGCCTCCTCATCTTGCTCGGCCATCAATTTTCGTAAGGCTGATAGCCTTTCAAGTGCGGCGGTAACATATCTGCCCTTGGTGTATTTATCGATGTAGTTCTGAAGCGATTGCATGCTGTCAACAGACTTTGCTTTTTGCCAGTACGCATCTTCTTCCTGCTCAGCCAGCAACTTTCGCAATGCAACTAGCTTCTCCTGTGCTGCAACTATATATCTGCCCTTGGGATATTTATCGAGGTAGGATAGTAGCGTCTGCAAGTCATTAGCGGTTCGCGCCTGTTGCCAAGATGCATCTTCTTCCTGTTCAGCCAGAATCTTACGCAGGGCAACCAGCTTCTCCTGCGCTGTCGCAACATATCTTCCCTTGGGGTATTTATCCAGGTAAGCCTGAACAGACTGAATATTGGCCGCCGTCAATGTTGTTTGCCAGAAGGCATCCTCTTCCTTGTCAGCCAATAATTTACGTATGCCTGCGATCTTTTCCTGAGCTGCAGTAACGTATCTACCTTTTGGATATTTATCGAGATAGGCTTGAACAGACTGTAAAGTATCCCCAGCCTTTGCTTTCTGCCAGTATGCATCTTCTTCCTGCTCAGCAAACAGCTTACGAATCGCATTAATCTTTGCCCATGCAGAAAGTACATGTCTGCCATCAGGATACTTTTCGAGATAAATCTGTAAGGCTTGTTCAGTGCCTGGAGCTTGTGATTTTTGCCAAAACTCGTCTTCCGCCTGATCGGCCAACATTTGCTTGATAGCTGCAAGCTTATTTTTTGCTTCAGATGCATTTCGGCCAGTTGGATATTTATCGAGATACTCCTGAATTGACTGTGAACTACCTACAGTCTGGGCTTTTTGCCAGTACTCATCATCTTCCCGATCAGCCAGAGCCTTGCGGAGGTTGGTGAGTTTCTTCTGCGCTACTGAGCTATTCCGGCCATTGGGGTATTTCTCGAGATAACTCTGAAATGCCGGTAGCGTGTCTTCGTTCTCTGCATTTTTCCAGAACCTGTCATCCGCCTGATCGGCCAGTGCCTTACGCAGCGCAGCGAGCTTTCCCTGTGCTGCAACAATATGACTGCCTCTGGGGAATCTGTCGAGATAAGCCTGAAGCGTTTGTATGCTGTCCCCCGCTTCAGCTTTTTGCCAGAGTTCTTGTTCGGCCTGTTGCTCGGCCAGAATAATACGAATTTTTGTCAGCTTCTCCTGTGCTGCTGCAACATGGCGACCATTAGGATATTTTTCCAGGTAGCCCTGAAAGGCCTGAGTAGTATTTGCTGTGAGTGCTTTTTGCCATACCGCCTGTTCAACCTGGGCTGCCTGATCGGTTTGGAGTTTCCTTATCCGGATTTTTGCCAATCCGGCATATTTTCCCTGAGGATACTCAGTCAAATAAATCTGGAAGTCATCTTCACCCCCTGTTTGTTCAGCTCTTTGCCAGGCATCCTGATCTTTTCGTGCCGCTTCATTAGCAGCGTCATCCTGAACTTTCTTCATTCTGTTCCTGGCAAGAACAGCATATTTTCCTTTGGGATATTGCGCCAGATAAGCTTTATAATCATCTACAAAGGTAGAGTTTTTTACTTCATTCCACAAAGCCACTTCAGGATCATTCAGGTTGCCGCCAGCACTGGACTCCTCGATGTAGTTATCAGAGGATGAAACTGTCAATGGCGCACCGCTCAACTCCTTCAGTTTTTCCACTACCTTAAAAGCGTTACAGTACTCACATGTTGCGGTCTTGGAATCGACTACTTTGTTGTCGAAGATATTCTGAATACTGAGCGCGAGAAAATATCCACCATCCTGCTTTGTCACGTTGGCAGTGGCAATCAGCTCGGCTTGAAAAGATTCGGCGATGCCTTGCATGCAACGCGTTTCATCGCATTCTTTTTTGTTGGTGGTACGCGATTCCTTGCTGAATATCTCACGTGCTTTTCGCGCAACCTGTTCACCGGAAAATACTTCATATTTTTGCTGCAATCCCTGAACCAGAGCCGTCTCCATGGTCCCCTGCAAATTTTTGTCCTCATCGTTCACGCGCAATGGCATGAGAACAAGTTTTTCTTTGCTTGCCTTGAGCGCTTTAACTGGTTTGGCTGCTGCCTGTGACGGCACCCATGTAAGACAAATGATTGCTGTCAGTACTACGAGTGCATTACGTATTGTAAGTAGGCTCAAAGTCATTTCTTTCGTAATACTTGGCTCGTAAGTTCTTTACATAGCCCCTTGAGAGTTTCAAATGAACATGTTTTGCATTCATTTTTTTGGCTAAAAGTCATTTCACCTGTCGGGACATCATAAATTTGCAGCGTGACAAGATAATGTCCGGCTACCATCGTTATCACACGCAGAGCGATAATTTTTTCTGCATTATACTTGCTGGCAATACGCCGATAACAGTTTGTTTCGTCACAATCCTGCTTTTTGTTTTCTTCCTGAAACGCCTGTTTAACGACGCGATCGACCTCTTCTCCATGTTTTAACTCGAAATTGGGCGAGAGTCCATCAACAGTATCTTTAGTCAACTCTAATTTTTCATTGGGCGTCAACGGACCTGTTACTGGCAACAGCACCGCAATTTCTTTGGCGTAAGCTGTGTGGATGAAAAGCAATAATGCAACTACCAAGATCCTCATCGTGCTTTTCATCGCTATCTCAAATTAATTAGGGAGTTTCTGCAATGCCCTGGTAAGGCGCTGCATATTATCCGGTGTATAACCGGAAAGGTTCATTAACACGATGTTGTCGCTATCCAGAACCATGGTGTGTGGCAATCCGCGGTATTGAAAGGTTTCCTGAATCCCCCCCGATGTCTGCACAATATTGGAGGGCGCACCCGACAACGACTTTATGAATTTGATGATGTTTTCAGGCTGTTCAACAAGCGTATGTACCGAAATAAATTTTACCCTTTTATATTGCTTTTCCAGTTTGGCGAGTTCCGGCATTTCCTGTCTGCATGGCTTGCAGCCAACCCAAAAGAAATTAATCACTTTGGGGTTGCCTTTGTCGCTTTTCAGGCGGTAAGACTGATCATCCAATGTGCGTCCAATAATATTTGGCGAGGGTTGACCAACATCAGGCCCATTGCCATCCACTGCATGTACTGTTGGTAGTGACAACGTGAATAGCGCTGCCACCCACAAACTCTTAAGCAACATCTTTTCCCCTTTTATTTCAAATTTTGCATGGCTTTTTCAGCAGCAGCAAGCCAGTCTAGTTCTTCATTGCTCCACCCGATCACTTGGGCAGACGCGGTATCCGGTCCTTTTACCACCTTGTGGCTCTCGATGTCGTACACTGTCCTGGAAACTGTCAGCGTACCCTTGAGTGCACCCATCTGGCTAGTTGTCACCTGGCCATTTGCCTTTAGCAGGGCCAACATGCTGAAACCCCGTTCGTTTGCACGCTTGATGCAATCATCTACGTTACTGCAATCGGCCATGAGACGATCGGTATTTGAACGGTCTTCCCTTAACTGATCCAGCATTTTCGCTATTACTTCTGAACGCAGGGATCCATCCTGGTTCAGCGCAAATACAGCCATGCGCCCCTTAACTTGCGACACTGCCTTGTTTACCTGTGTTAGCGCATCATCCACTCGCTTAACATAAATTTCCTTCCTTAATTCTTCGGGTAGCAGGCTGAAATCGGTTTCTGTCAGCAGGGACTGAGCGTCCTCAAGGAGTTTTCGGCGTACATTAATGTCGCGGTTTTTATCGCGATCTGTCCCTTCGGCGAATAGCAGTCTGAATCTCTCCAAACGCTGTTTCATGAGTTTTTCGCGTTTGGCCTGCGCAACTGATGTTTTGTTGATTGCCATGAAAACATACTGGGTACACGTATCCGGGTCTTTCCAGCGCCCTTTGACTTGCAGATCTCGCAGCACCTCTTCTGCACTTACGGATACTTTACTGTGCACATCGTTCTGTACGGCCTGATTGCTCACGCGCGTGCTTTGTTCATTCTCGGCGCGGATGGTCACTTCAATACGTTGCACAAGCGAGGATCTGGCATTGTTCTTCGCAGTTTCATTCTGCTCGTCTTTGCTCTTGCCATCCACTTCGGCTGAGCCAACTCCCACATAAAAACCAGGGAGGCTATAGTCATCCTTGCTCACCCATTCAGGCCTGGCTTCTTTGGATGTGTCATCGCAGGATGAAAACATGCTCGCCCAAGCGGGCATTGATGACGAAAGCCCAATGATCAATATCGCGCCAACAATAAAATTCCCCATACCTTCCCCTGACTTCAATTTTTTCTAATTTTTCGAATATATTGTAGCAGCGATTCTACCTGCTCGTCTGTCAGTGGAGGTGTGACCCCCTCAACAAAAGAAGGCATACCGCTCTCCGGCAAGCCGCCGTGGATCACTTTCCTGATATAGCCATCGTCCGCATTCTGCCATTTTTCGTCATTCAGCGCACGCCCAAAGCCTCCCACCCCTTTTTTACCATGACACTGCGCGCATACGCGATGATATAGAAACACACCTGTCTCTCCCACCCCGCTTTCCAGATGGCAACTTTTGCAGGCCAGCTCGGCATTGATATTTCTCAATTTTTCTATCTTGGGATGGGGAGGAGGCTCCAGCCTTATTGGCATGGCAATTTCAACAGAAGGTGTGTCGTTATTTGCCATTGTTACGGTAACCGTTTTAACCACGATACCCTTCTTGCCCTTGGTATCCACTGCCACTTCCATCTCACCTTCCTCACCCGGCGCATATTCCTTGATAACGCCACTGAGTGTGGTGCAACCACATGAGGTTTCGGTCTTTACAATTTTGGCAGGACCTGAACCCACATTCTTGAACTTGAAAGTATGCTTGATGATGTCACCCTCGGTGACTGTACCGAAATCAAAAAATTTTTCCCCAAAGACGAGCCGCCCTGTTGCCTGTTGCATGGATGGTGCTGGAGGTACAGAAGAATGGACATCAGCCACAGCCGAGAGCGTACAAGGTGAAAACGAAGTAGTGAGTAATGCTAATGCAATACCTATAGCCGTTCTGAAAAGTGATTTTCGGTTCATGAACTCTTCGCATAAATTCATATTTAAATCCGCATTCGTTGCTTATGGAAGTGTCCTGGCGAGGCGAAAACCAAATTCACCGCTGCGATCTTCAGGCATGCTACCAAAACGGCTAGCTGAACGCACAAACCTTGGGACATATTGCCATGACCCTCCCCGTAGCACATGCTGGCTTCCGTCACCTTGCCATGCACTGCCATCTGTTGGCGCATACACGAAGCTTCCAGGATCGCTGCTCCATATAAAAGATGACATAGACCTGGCATACGAATAGCCAGCTTGATAGGTATCCTCAACCCATTCCCATACATTCCCGCTCATATCATACAATCCGAAAGCATTCGGCTCTTGAGTGGCTACCGGATGGGTCTTATTACCGCTATTATCTTTATACCAAGCTACGCTGCCTACATGATCACCACCACAATATTCCTGCTGCCCACCTGCGCGACATGCATATTCCCACTCTGCTTCAGTCGGCAATCGATACTCTTTACCAGTCTGGCTATTAAGTTTTTTAATATAATCCTGTGCATCGTTCCAGCTTACATTTTCAATCGGGCAATCATCACCACAGCTATCAAACACGCTCGGCCTGCTGCCCATAACCGCCCGCCATTGTCGCTGAGTGACTTCAGTCTTGCCCACAGCAAAATTTCGGCTGATGGTAACACTGTGCAAGGGTTTTTCGTTTGGTTCATCGTTGTTTGACCCCATTTCAAATTTTCCCGCTGGAATCACAACCATCTCGGGACACGCCGGGCAGTCACGAAAATTAGTGCCGGTCGTGGTGATCTGGGCGGCGGGTATGAGAGCAGTTTTCTTGAGTTTTGCGATGCGTGCTATCGCCAGTTTGCTATAGATGCCTTGAGGGTAAGTATCGAGGTAAATCTGGTAACTCGCATCGCTGGCGATACTATTAGCGCTGGCCCACGTGCTTTGCTCCTGTTTAGCCATTTCTGCAATCGCCTGATCTTTGAGCTTCTTCATGCGGGTCTTACCAAGGATTGCATATTTACCCTTGGGAAACTGTGAAAGATAAGCTGCGTATTCATCCAGAGTGTTACCCTTTTGTACTTCAAGCCACAGTGCAGTCTCAGAATCGTTAGGGTTGCCGCTGACAACAGGAACTTCGAATTCAGTGGATGCTGTTGATTTTGCTGAAGTACCTGCCAGTTCTTTTAGTTTATTTACCACCTGATAGGCATCACAATTTTTGCAGGGCAAGGATTTGGAATACACCATCTTGTTGTCAAAGATATTTTGGATACTTAGCGCGAGAAAGTAGCCATCTTGCCGTTTGGTGACATTGGTGGTGGCGATAAGTTCTGCCTGGAAGGCTTCGGCTATTCCTTGCATGCAACGTGTCTCATCGCATAGCTTCTTTGTGGCGGTACGAGATTCTTTAAGAAAAATTTCTTTGGCCTTCTGAGCGACTTGCTCGCCCGAAAATACTTCATACGTCTGTTGCAGACCTTCAACCAAAGCGGTTTCCATTGCACTCTGCAGACTGCGGTCCTCCTCCCCAACGCGCAATGGCATAAGCACCATGCGTTCCTTGCCTGGCTTGATAAATTTAGCCGCTAGTGCTGCAGGAGGTAACGCTGACAGGCAACTAAAAACGATCACCAAACCTGATAAATTTCGCATAGATTAATTTTTAAATTATTATTATTTAACGATGAACATTGACCTAACAATATCCAGTTCATTGGATACATTACAACACAAAACCAGCTCTCAGTATAACTACACATGCCTTCAGGCTTAAGGATCATGCAAGATAGAATCCAGAATGAGCCGTATTAATCTCGCAATGCCCGTCTTGCCATCTCGATCACGCCCTCTTTCGTTTACCACCACTACCTGCCTGCTCAAATGCCACTTTTCCCTTGTATCGGTGGGGGGAAATTGCTTGATTGAACAGTTGGCTCCAATCTGTTTAACTTCATCATATGCTAAAAAAACACTAACGGCTCGCTCTTGATATATGCCTGGCAAGCCTAACTTATTACATTTTCAGTTATAGGCTTCTTGTATATGTGAATTTTCATTATGCAAATGAACACTGAAAGGAGTTGCCATGAAACATCACAAATATCTCATCGTCGGCGGCGGAATGGCAGCTGACTCTGCCGCCCGCGGCATCCGCAAAATGGACCAAAACGGCACCATCGCGATGATCGGTGCCGAACGTGATCCGCCGTATGACCGCCCGCCCCTGTCCAAATCGTTGTGGAAGGACAAGCCGTTTGAATCTATCTGGCGCAACACCCACCAACTCAATGTGAACGTGCATGTGGGCAAGAAAGTGGTAGCACTCGATGCAGTGAGAAAAACGGCGACGGATGATGTAGGAAATGTCTACACCTATGAAAAACTATTGCTCGCTACGGGAGGCTCGGTGCGGCGACTTCCCGATGCTGACGAGAGCGTGCTCTATTTCAGGACGGCGGCAGATTACCGCAAACTGCGTGCACTGTGCGAGCACGGTTCTGATTTTGTCGTTGTTGGCGGGGGTTTCATCGGCACTGAAGTTGCCGCCGCGCTCGCCATGAACGGCAAACGGGTAACCATGATTTTCCCGTCCAACGGGATCGGGTCGAATGTCTATCCGCCCGCGCTGGTAGCGTTCCTGAACGCCTATTATCGCGAGAAGGGCGTGACGTTGCTCGTGTCCGAAAGCGTCAAATCTGTGCGGACAGCGGGCGATAAGACGACGGTGATTACGGGCAGCGGCACAGAAATCCCCGCCGACGGTGTCGTCGCCGGACTGGGGATCCTGCCCAACACCGAGCTGGCGGTACAAGCCGGCCTCACGGTGGACAACGGCATCGTGGTGGACGAGATGCTGCGCACCAGCAACCCCGACATTTATGCCGCAGGCGATGTGGCGAATTTTTACGCTGCCCTGTTGCAGAAACGTGTACGTGTCGAGCATGAAGACAACGCCAATATCATGGGCGAAATGGCCGGCAGAAACATGGCCGGCCAAGCGGACAGATATCAGCACCAGCCCTACTTCTATTCCGACCTGTTTGATCTGGGCTACGAAGCGGTGGGAGAGCTTGATACCAGCCTCGATATCGTCGAGGACTGGAAAGAGCCGTTCCGCAAGGGCGTTATTTATTATCTGCGCGACGGGCAAGTGCGCGGCGTCCTGCTATGGAATACCTGGGGTCAGATTGATGCTGCCACCCGGCTGATCGCGGGAAATGCCAAGCATTCCCGCGAAACCCTGAGCGGGCGGATATCCGATTAGCCGCGATGGCAGAGTGGTGAGCACAGAAGCTTGTGACAAAGTCATGGGCTGATCATGCGGGCCATAATTACCGTTTCATTTTGCTTTATTGGGGCGTTCCAGGAATGAGCTTATTAGATCCATAGGCAGCGGAAATACGATAGTCGTATTCTTGTCTGCACCGATAACCGTCAAGGTTTCCAGATAACGCAACTGGATAGCCTGCGGCTCCTGCGCCAGTATCTTGGCCGCCTGCAATAACTTTTCTGACGCCTGCAGCTCTCCCTCGGCGTGAATTACTTTTGCGCGCCGCTCGCGTTCCGCCTCAGCCTGTCTGGCAATTGCCCGTATCATCGATTCCGTCAGGTCGACCTGCTTGATCTCGACGTTGGCGACTTTGATGCCCCATGCGTCAGTCTGTGTATCAAGCGCTTCCCGAATGTCATTATTCAGCTTCTCCCGTTCCGCCAGCATATCGTCGAGCTGGTGCTTGCCCAGCACGGATCGCAACATGGTTTGCGCCAACTGGCTTGTAGCATTCAGGTAATCCACCACCTGGATGATGGCCTTTTGCGCGTCTATTACGCGCAAATAAACCACGGCACTGACTTTCACCGAGACGTTGTCGCGCGAAATGACATCCTGGGTCGGCACCTCGAGCACCACTGTGCGCAGATCCACCTTGACCACCTGCTGAATGCCCGGAATGATGATGACCAAACCCGGCCCTTTAACTCGCCAGAAACGCCCCAGGGTAAAAACGACGCCGCGCTCATATTCGCGGAAAATCCGTATGCTGGAGGACACCACCACGATAAGCAGCAGCAACAGGAAACCAATACTGAAATCCAGGGCCATTTCGTTCTCCTCAATCCGATTTTTTTGCAGGCACAGCAGCTGTCACTGATGGCGCCCTGCTTCCGGCTCCACCTCGAAGATCAGCCCGTCCATGCGAACGACCCTGATCTTTTGTCCATGCACCAGCGGTTGCCTGCATCTGATGCGCCAATTTTCACCATGCACTCGCGCCCAACCATTCTTGCCATCGAAATCTTCGAGCACTTCTCCGATGCTGCCGATCAGCTCCTCGGGTCCACTCACCACGGGTCGTCGCCGCGCTTTCAGCGCCAGGCCAGCCACCAGGAAGATGAACAAGGCACTGATGAGCGCAACCGGCACGATAATTGTCCACGGAATTCCGTATCCAAGCGCATCGGTATCGATCAACATCACCGAACCGATTACGAAGGCGATAACGCCGCCGATGCCGAGCACGCCAAAACTGGGTATAAAGGCCTCGGCGGTCATAAAGGCTAGCCCCAGAACGATGAGGCCAAGTCCGGCATAATTGACCGGCAACATCTGGAACGCAAACAGGGCGAGTAACAGCGAAATCGCGCCGACCACCCCCGGCAACACAAATCCGGGGTTGGAAAATTCGAAGAACAGGCCGAAAACGCCTGCCAGCATCAGCAGGTACGCAATGCTTGGGTCAGCAATGACAGCCAGTACCCGGCTCCGCCATTCCGGCTCCAAAATGACGAGGCTTGCTCCAGCCGTCTCCAGTGTGCGCTCTACCCCCAGAACATTCACCTTCCTCCCGTCGACTTGCCGCAGCAAATCGGGCACGTCATGAGCGACCACGTCGATGACCTTGAGCTTCAAGGCTTCGTCCGCAGTCAGGCTCACCGCCTGACGCACCGCCTGCTCCGCCCATTCGATATTGCGCCCGCGCATCTGCGCCAAGCTGCGGATATACGCGGAGGCATCGTTGATTTGTTTGTGCGCCATTGCGCTATTGGGTGTGGGCATTTCGCCGCCAATGGGGCTCACGCCTTCGTCCTTCCGCTGCGCGCCCTCCTTCCCGGCTTTTCGTGGTTGGTCACCAGCCTCGGGCTGACCAGCTATGCCGCCGATGCCAATCTCTATTGGCGTAGCAGCGCCCAGATTTGTTGCCGGCGCCATCGCGGCGATGTGGCTGGCGTAGAGGATATAGGTGCCCGCACTCGCGGCGCGCGCGCCTTCAGGGGCGACGAAAGCGGCAACGGCAACCGGCGAAGCAATAATCTGCTTGATGATTTGACGCATGGCCGTGTCCAGGCCGCCCGGCGTGTCCATCTTAAGCACGACCAGTTGCGCCTGTTCATCGGAGGCCGACTTTAGGCCGCGGATGATGTAATCTGCCGTTCCCGGGCTGATTGCCCCGTCAACGTTGAGTACGACTACCTTGGACGCGGACGCTGTCGCGCTTCCCAAACAGGCAATCAACACCAAGCCGGACAATAAAGCGCGCAGGATAGGGTGGCGATCCATAATTGCACCAATATTCTTTAAATCTGTATAGCTACATTGGGATGGAGTATTCGAGAATCAATCCTGCCGGAATTGGTTACACCAGGAGACCCAGGCAATTGGCATGCTCTGTTAAGTTGTAATATCAGGCAGCATATTTTTTCACCCAGGTGACATAGTGATCCATCCAACCCTGCAGGAATTGCCTGCTGCCTGCGCCGATGTTGCCGGCCTCGTCAAACAATCCATCCTTCATCTGGATGAAGGCTTCGGGCTGGCCAAGGGTCGGTACGTCCAGATAGGCGAGAACATTGCGCAAATGCTGTTGCGCCATAGAAGTGCCGGTGGCACCGACCGAAACGCCAAGTACTCCGGCGGGCTTGCCTGCCCAGGCACTCTGGCCATAGGGACGCGAGGCGTGGTCGATTGCGTTCTTGAGTACGCCCGGGATCGAGCGGTTATATTCGGGGGTAAAGAACAGCAGGCCATGCGCGACCCTGATTTCATTCTTCAGCCGTTTGACGGACTCGGCCTGGTTATGATCGTCGTCCTGATTGTAGAGCGGCAAGTCGCCAATTTGAAGTTGCCTGAATGAAAACTCTGCGGGTGCCAACTTTGCTGCGGCGCCCGCAAGTTTGCGATTGAACGAATCGTTGCGAAGACTTCCGACGATTACAGCGATTTGGTAATGGTTCATGACTATATCTCCTTTAGGCTTATAGATGATTTGACTTGCTCCGTGCATGTACACAGTTGAATCCGTCATATTTGCTTGGGGATTCTGGATTTACACGCTGTCTTGATTGAATTAGTATCTTTACACTACTGAAACGATTCACCCATTTAGGTCAGATAATCTCCAGCTGGAACCCAAGTTTCTGTGCATAGTCCTCAAAACCTTCCAATGGTAACGGTCGGCTGAAGAAATAACCCTGATAAGCATTGCAGCCAACACTGACCAAGAAGTCTAGTTGCGATTCCGTTTCCACACCCTCTGCAATTATGCCTAGGCCGAGGGCCCTCGCTAGTGCAACGATGGTCTTGGCAATTGCAGCATCGTTACGATCGCTAAGCACGTCGCGTATAAAAGAACGGTCTATTTTCAACTGGTCCAGGGGCAGGCACTTCAGATATGAGAGCGATGAATATCCGGTGCCGAAATCATCCAGGGAGAAACAAACGCCCTTGGCTTTCAGCGCGAACATCTTCTCGATTACTTTTTCCACATTAATTACCAGCAGGCTTTCTGTCAGTTCAAGCTTCAGCCTCTGTGGATTGGCACCTGTGATCTTAAGTACCGCCAGTACCTGATCGACAAAGTCGTGCTGGTGGAACTGGTGGGCGCTGACATTCACCGCAACCGTGAGATGGGCCATCTCCGGTCGGGTCGCCCATATCGCCAATTGGGCGCAGGCGGTTTCCAGTACCCAATTGCCTAAAGGCAGAATCAGCCCGGTTTCTTCGGCCAAGGGGATGAATTCGGCAGGCAATACCAAGCCGCGTTGGGGATGTTGCCAGCGTAACAGGACTTCTGCTCCAGTCAGACGGTCTTCATCCTCTACCTGTGCCTGGTAATGAAGCAAAAACTGTTTTTCATTGATGGCCAGCCGCAAATCGTCCTCTAGCGCCGCACGCTCCATTACGGCGGTCTCCATGGCCGGATCAAAGAAATGAACCGCATTACGACCTTCTGCCTTGGACTTGTACATCGCGAGGTCGGCCTGCTTCATCAGATCGTCGATCGAAATTTGCTTACCCAAGAACAAAGTCGCACCGATACTCGGTGTGCTGTGGTATGCGACATCTTTCAACTGATACACTTGGTTGAGCGTGGAAAGAACGGTATGGCCAACGGTCTCGGTTTGGGCAGCCGCATCTACCTTATTATTGCTTAGGCAAGATAATAGCACCACGAATTCATCACCTCCCAATCGCGCCACGGTGTCTCCCGCTCGAACACAAGTAGTCAGTCGTTGTGCTACCTGCTTTAACAGCAAGTCACCCATATCATGACCCAACGTGTCGTTGAGCGTTTTGAAGTTGTCGAGGTCAATGAACAGCAGCGCACCATAACTGCCATTACGGGAACCGGCCATGGCCTGTCTCAGACGATCCAGTAGGAGCGTACGGTTGGGCAGGCTAGTGAGCTGGTCAAAGAAGGCCAGCTCGTTGATTTTTACTTCCGCCTGCTTGCGCGCCGTAATGTCGTAGTGCGAACCGACGTAATTTGTAACGAGGCCATTGGCATCCTTGACCGCCGAGATTGTGGTCCATTTTGGAAACACGGTTCCATCTTTGCGCCGGTCCCAAATTTCTCCCTGCCATACGCCTGTATGGTTGATGGTCTCCCACATCACGCGATAAAAATCGGCGTCGTGGCGGCCAGACTTGAGCAGGCGTGGGGTCTGGCCCACGAGTTCTTTGGCTGAGTAGCCTGTGTTCTCAGTAAAGGCACGATTAACCTGAAGAATTACACTATGGGCATCAGTGACCATCATGGCTTCCTGCGAATCGAAGGCTGCAGCGGCAATGCGGAGATTCTGCTCGGTTAGTTTACGCTCGGTGATGTCATGCAGCCGGCTCTTGTCGAGTTGCCACCTCATGCGGCCTAACGTCGCACCGAACAACATCAGCAAGGCGCTACCGGCTGACGCCCACCACAAGTAGTTATTCACGTTGTGATGATATCCCGCTAGTTGATCCTCTTCGGACAATCCGACGATTACGGTCAACGGAAAGCCATAAAGCTTGCGCGCACTTGTGTAGCGCCGCACGCCGTCCTGAATCAGAACAGAAACCGAGACATCGCTGTCCTCCGCGCCCGAGGCTTCCGATGCATAATCGACCACATCGCCGGAAGACACCACATCTCCCGTGCGTTTTGCGCGGAATATACCGTCTGTTCCCAGCATTCCGATGACGCCCTTCTCGCCCAATTGCGACTGTTCATAGCCGCTGACGAAATAGGATGCGGCAATCGAAATCGTCACTATGCCTGCGAAGGAGCCATCGGCAGCGTCGAGTCTGCGGCTGAACTGTAAATTCGTTTCTCCGGAACCCGGTCGTTTCGGATAACTGACGCTGAGAATATCTCTCTTGCTGGAAATTATCGGGTGCTTTGTATCCTCAATACGTGTCATTCCGCTCGGATGCGTAATTGCAACAACATTGCCTTTACGATCCGAGATACTGACGACAAATAACAGCTCCGACGGCAGCAACGCTCTTGTCTTGAGTTCATGCAGCACGTCCTGCTGCCCTTTTATTTCATAAACATATTTAATAAACTTCAAGGTCTGATCGATTTCACGGAGTGCGCGTATAGCCTGGGCCTCGTAAGTCGAAACGAGTTCTCGGTTCAATACAATCGCGGCATGCTCAGCACGAGCGCGCTCGACTTTGATGAGATGTAGAGTCGTTGCCCAGATCGCGCCTAGAATAAGCAGGGCAAATGCTGGAAACAGAATGTAAGTCTCGGTTGCTTGTACAAACCAGCGCCGAATTGAGGTATCTGCAAGTCTTAATAAATCTGTTAAATGCATCGCATTTTTATCCGCCAAGGGTTAATGCAGCCATTTAAAAGATATAAGAAAACAACCTAATTTGATATAAGGAAAATCCTTAGTTTCTAATAAAAAGCGGGGAATTCGTAAGATAAATACTCAAAAAATAAAAGGCGGCGTACTGATATTGAAAGCTGACAAAATTAATTACTATATCAATAAAAAACAATGCACTAGGATTTAGACAAGTCAAGACGTGGTTTCACCCTTATTGCGATTGCAACACTCTGACACTGTCATCCACCATATTCTGTTCAATGTAGCCGATAGCATTGAGATTTTCGACCAACCGTTTCTTGACTTCGATACTGCTTGATACTTTCTTCGGCGGCTGCCCCCTGCCGGTGAAAATTATTTTCGCCCAATGTGCCTTGATTTGCGCCGCAGACTTTCTGGCGAATCTGTCGTAGAACTCATTGCGCGCGGCCGAACCTTCTTCCTGATCGATCGGCACGGCCTGCTCTCCATCGGGCAATCGAACCGTCTTGCCCAGAAAAATATCCGCGACTTGTTCTTTGCTGAGGGTGGCGACCGGGCTACTGGCTGAGACCACCGCAACCACTTCTGACACTGCCGCGCCGCAGCCCAGACTCAGCGCAAGCCCGACAACAGCCAATCCGAGACGATTCGTAAGAGGCATGATCGGTCTCATATCAGAATACGAAATCAACGGCGACGCTGATCACGTTGAAATGGCCACCGGCTTGAAAGCCCGGTTGAAGGTTGATCAACAGGCCAGAAGAATTGTCATCCAGAGCGGTATGCTCGTATTGCAGCTTGAAAGCTGTATTCTTCATGAAATCCCAGCGGTTCCCGAGAGTAACGGTCGTCCCGGTTGTTGGCTTAAGAAATCCATTGAGCCCGGCATTGAGACCGGCAGCATAGCCGACCAATAACGGCGGCACTGCCGCCAGGTCTAATCCCGGATCGGAGGTGTTGGAGAGCATTCTTGAATTGGCATAAATGACATAGGGCGTAAAATTGCCAAAGCGGTAGCCGCTGCTGGCATACCACGCAATCTGCTCACCCATAAACGAGGGCGTAAGCTTGCTTTGACCCCATTCGCCCATCACGAACCAGTTGCCCGGATCATAGCTCGCGCTCACGCCCCAGAAGATTGTGGGCTTTTTGTTGGCATCGTATTTATCGGCGAGGGCAACACCTGCGGGACCGAATTGTCTAAATTGATTGAAAAAAGAATTGATGTCATCGTTCAGGCTTAAAGTGGACTGCTGGTAAGCCAAGCGGAAGATGGCCGGACCATATTCGAGCGTGTTGAAAATACCCCAGCTATCCCTGTCCGGATTATTTTGACCGTTGGGGCTCTTTTGATTTCCACCTCCGTAAAATCCCTGCACCGTATGCGCTGCCTCGCCGAAGTGAAAGCGGTAGCTCGCATCCACGCCATCATTACTGCTGACAGGCATCATGTTATAGACGGCGAGCGGCGGACGCACCCAGGGGACGGCATAACCGACATTGCGATAATCGGAGACCAGAAAGGTCGACATCACAATCCGACCGAGACGGATGCTCGAATCCGGAGTGATTGCGTATTTGATATTCGCCCATTCCACCGAAGGAATATAGGTGTTGTCGTAACGCTGCTGCGATAAGACTTGAAGTACCGCTGAGAGCTGCGGGGTGAATTGGGCATCAAGCTGCAAGCCTAAACGACTGTCGACGTCTGCGCTCCAATTTTGGCTGTGGCCGGCCCCACTCGGCTTATACCACGGACTGTTGGTGTAGTCCGCCTGATCCTCGCTGGAATGAACCAAGCCCGCCGTGCCAAAGCCACTAAATGAAAATTTCTGCGTGCCGAGATCTTCAGCACGAGCGACTACAGCATACAGCAACATTGAAATCAGAACGGCAGTGGTCAGTTTGCACAACTGGCGATCAAAGACCCATATATTCAATATTGGCATGCTTCGTCCCCGTTTCAACTTTAATGTTGACTACTCATCATGCTCGTTTCTTATAACCAGCATGTAACCAATATTGCTACATGTCAACCCCTTATAACATCTCAGTAGATCCCTGTGATCTGCAATTATTGTGATAAGGCGATTGAGATATCTAAACACTAAGCCCGCACGATGACTACTATGCCCTCAGTGCCAATTTTGCCATCGCGATTGCGCCCTCTTTCGTTGTGTGTCCGCCGACAAAACGCGCCCGGTGACAAAACACGCAGCCTTTGATGCCGGTGACTTTGTCCAGTTCCTCCCCGTCCAGCCCGGCCCAGGCTGCGGGCAGTGATTTGCGGTTGCTGAAGCTGCCCGCCTTATCCGGCACGCAACTCAGATGCCACTTTGCCTGTGCATCGGGAAAAATAACGTACAGAAGTTGATCGTATTTTGATGATTCTATTACAGTTTCTTTCCATGGCACACCGTGCTCCAGCATCAATAAACGTCCGTCTTCCAGTAGAGTTCCTTGCTCGACCACCGCCTTGGCCTGTTCAAATCCTTTGGCTTCACGAATTGCGTTTTCCAGCACGATTTTTGCAACACTGACGGCCTGTTCGAAAGCTGCATTGATGGCATCCGGGGTGGTAAGGTCTTGCCAGCCCTGGTTGAAACTGCCCAGCACCGCAGAGATCGACATCAGTTTCACCGGCAAGGTTTCCTTGCTTAGCGTGATGCCGCAATCCACGGCATCCACGCCTTGCACCAGTGAGATATCAACCCTGTTTGCCGTAGCGGCAGAGCCACACAGCTTGTCGCCCAACTCACGCCACACCAGGCCGAATGAGCTATAGGGGATACCATTTTCGCGCGCCTCTTTGTATTCGAGCTGATGATGGTCGAAACGGCAGGTCGCAGGGTCAAACGCACGGCCCACATCGAACAGGATATCTGCTGCGTTCAACTGATCCATGTCACGCGAGCGCTGTATCGTCACCGATGGTTTCGCCAGGCGCAAGGTCGCTGCCGCCAATACATCGTCTGCATGGAATGAGCCTGAATGAGTGGCAGCTACGACATTGGGACGCTGCAAAATGGTATAAAGTTGGGACATATATTTTTCTAATTCTAGTTTAATTTATTGAACGAGCAATTGTTGCTTGCCGCTTGCAGTGGTCATTCCGTATTTCTTCCACCATGATGTATTTAGTCCAATGTTATAGACTGCGTTTCATGGCGATAACATCCCCGTATCCTACAGGATGGCGCAGCATTTGCGAAATCTGCAGCACGGGCTGCGCTGCATTGTTATACTTGTTAAGACATGCTCTTCGCACAAAAGATCATATCCGCGAACAAATTATCCCTGACTTGAAGAAATAATTTTGAATAAAATACTCATCACAATACAGGGCAGAACCCTGATCCTTTACTACCGGGTAAAGCATGATTTGTCTCCCAAGGGGACGGGACGGACTGGCTATATCGAAGTTTTTCCATCCGATGAACTGGCTAAATTCGACCTGAAGGGGCTGACACCTGAAATGTTTTGCGTGAATATTGCCGATATGGTGAATATTCGCGGCTTGTTTTCTGGCCAGGTTGAAAATGAACGGCAGATTCCCGTTGCGCGCTGGGTAATGAATCACGAAGAATATTATCTGCAGATGATGAGTGCCCCGGTGCAGAATTTGACGCATCTGCAGATTGTGAGATTGCTTGCGCCGTTGCCTGGCTATATACAGGAAACCGGCGATCAGTACATCGACTTCGAAGAGAATGTCGTCCCTCACCGCAGTGGCGAAGGAACCACTTTCAGCGGATACAGGCTGAGCATCGCGACCGAAGATATCGAGGGCAATATTTCTTCTTGCGCCTATTACAGTCTGGACACACGCACGTCGCAGGGTTGGCAAGGCACCCCCCCGCCGCAGGCAGATTACGAAGCCATACGAACCGCGCTGGCGAACAAGCTACAGACCATCAGGGACGCAGGCGTGCAGATTGCCCAGGTTTACGATGAAACCGATTACGCATTGGCGAATTCAGACTAGCGGCTGCTTTCCCTCAACCCTGCCGCAAGGACCTCGCTTTGCCTCTCTGAGCCTGTAATGCCAGCGGAAAATTGGCGAGGGGCATAAATGGCAAGAAAGATTCATCCTGATCAGTGAATTTAAAATACGTTATTTTTATCGCCCTATTCAGGCTCTGTTTATAGCAGGTAGCTAAGATATAGTGACAATCTATCAAAATATACAGCTATGACAGTTCATGCCATCCAATACAAAACCTGGCTTGCAGAAACGTATCACCTGCTACTCAGTGCTGGCCTGTGTATTGTGGACTGTCGTAATCGGCACATCGCTGCTGTGGAACATCAAGCACGAATATGACGTCACTAAGGAATTAGCGCTGACGACAGCCCGCGCTAACTTCTTCAAGGATCAGGCCCTCCGCTTCTGGGCCAGCCAAAAAGGTGGCATTTATGTTTCCCCGTCGGCAAGAACTCAACCCAGCCCCTACCTTGCTCATTTAGCGGACCGTGACCTCGTTGCACAGAATGGCCGGAAACTGACGCTGATGAATCCCAATTTCATGATGCGCGAAATCATGGAGGACTACGCTGATCTCTACGGCATCAAAGGCCGTATCGTGGGAATCGTGACGCTGAACCCAAAAAATCGCGCCGATCCCTGGGAAGAAAAGGCCATTCGTGCGTTTGCCGCGGGCACGACCAAGGAAATGATCGAAGATTCCGAGATCAATGGCAAACCTTATCTGCGCATGATACGACCAATGATGATGTCTCAAGACTGCATGAAATGTCACGACCATCTGGGATTCAAGGTGGGTGATGTGCGCGGTGCGGTGGGCGTATCCGTTCCCCTCGATGAATATAACAAGCAGGCAAATACAGCTGCGAAAAATCTCACTGCTACCCATGGCGGTATCTGGTTACTCGGCCTGACCGGCATTGCCTTCACTGCTCGCCGCACCCGGCAGCGTATGATAGAGCGCGAAAAATCGCTGGATGAATTGCTGCTCTCTGACTGCACTTTCAAGGACGGACTGCAGGCCGTTATGATCACCGATCCGGACGGAGTAATTTTGCGGGTCAATCCCATGTTCAGCGAAATCACCGGATTTTCTGCACAAGAAGCAGTCGGGCAAAAGCCGAGAATCCTTCGTTCTGACCGGCATGATAAAGCCTTCTACAAGGCTTTCCAGCAGAGCCTGCTGGATGCAGGCCGGTGGCAGGGAGAGTTATGGAATCGCCGCAAGAATGGCGAAGTGTTTGCGGTGTACGAAAATATATCCACAGTTTGCGGGCCAACAGGAGAAATCCGCTATTACATCGCCTTGTTCCAGGACATCACCGAGCGCAAGCGCAGCAATGAAGCACTGCAACGCGCGTACGGTGAGAATCGGGCCATCACCGAAGCCGTACACGACAGTCTTTACATGCTGGATGTATCAGGCAATCTGATTTGGTGGAACAAGCGCCTGCAGGAAGTGACCGGTCTGCCTGCAGATGCATTGAAAGGGCGCGCAGGCGTGGAAATGTTTATCGAAGAAGACCGCGCAGTGGTGCAATCCGCCATTCGCGATAGCTTTGAAACCGGCTACGCTGAGATAGAAGCTCGCAAGATCACCACTGCCGGCCCGGTCTACTATCACTACAACGCCGTGAGAGTTTTCGACACACTAGGCAACGTGATAGGCATTACCGGCGTTGGGCGCGATATCAGCGAGCGCAAGGCGTCTGAAGCACACATCAAGCAGCTCAATCTGGAACTGGAGCAAAGGGTTGATGAGCGCACAGCCGAACTGCTTGCCGCAAAGCTCGAGGCGGAGCGCGCCAATCGAGCCAAGTCGGAATTCCTCTCGTCGATGAGCCACGAGCTGCGCACTCCGCTAAATGCCATACTTGGTTTTTCACAGTTGCTTAAACTCAGCTCTAGCCTGTCACAGCAAGAACTCGTTAATGTCGATGAAGTTCTCAATGGCGGCAAGCATCTGCTTGAGCTGATAAACGAAATCCTGGACTTGGCGAAGATTGAGTCGGGGAAGATCGATCTATCCCTTGAAACCCTCGATTGTCAGCAAATTGCATGGGAATGCGTTGATATGATGCAGCCACTCAAGCAGCGTTATCAAGTGAAGTTGCACACAGAATTTACCGATGCAGATACTTGCGTACTGGCTGACAAGACGCGTCTCAAGCAAGTGTTGCTCAATCTGCTGTCAAATGCCTTCAAGTACAATCTCCCCGGCGGCAGCGTAAGATTCAGCATCGAAAACATGGCACAGGACAAAGTCCGTTGCGTCATAAGCGACTCGGGTGCCGGTATCACCCCCGAACGCCAGACAGAATTGTTCCAGGCCTTCAACCGGCTCGGTGCCGAAAAAATGGAGATTGAAGGTACCGGCATCGGATTGGTCATCTGTAAACAGTTGGTCGAAGCCATGGGCGGGAGAATCGGCTGCGACAGCACTATCGGCATCGGCAGCTCATTCTGGATCGAGTTGCCTCATTCTGCTGACTACGGGAATAAGCCATAACTGCTATCCGAAATGCCGATCTGACTCGTCTGCTTTTCCCCTATTTCATTATTGTAAGCAGGTTCGGTTAAAATGCGGTTCCCGACCCCGAATACCTCAGTTTCCTGCGTTACTGCAAGGACCGATTTCACTGCAAGGTATTCAATCAATACGGCAGCAGAGAAATTCCCAATATCGCTTGCGAATGCAGGCACGGAAACCAGCATATATTCACCGATATGGTATATCTTGAGTCACAGCACATCAAAAGTGAAGACCGGCTCATCATTACCTCCTTAACCAACCGCGTCATGCCATTCATCCGCTACGACATCGGCGACTCTGGCAAACTAAAGGAGGGCGATTGCGCCTGCGGCTCGCCCTTCCCGCTGATGGAAATCGGACTCTGCCGCAGCAATGACCTAATAAAATGCAGCAGCGGAAAATCCATCCATCCTATTTCAACCGCCTGCTGTATGGACAGACCGGGATCATGCAGTACCAGTACATTCAAAGCGAGCAGGACAAAATTACATTGAATATCGTTGCACCAGACAAGCTTGGAATTGAAATCATTAACTCGCTGAGGGAAGTTGTACGCAGGGATATCGATGAAAATATGGTGCTGGAAATAAACTACGTGGATGAGATCAAGCGCAGCATTTCAGGCAAACACAGATTTGTGATCAGCACTCTGAAAGATGATTGATGGTTCCGATCCGTCAATCACCATGATGTTATATAGGAATTATCAAACGACCATATTGATGGTCAGGTTAATTGCATTTGGATGCCAGGAATCTCAACATCAAATCTCTTAAATAGACCTGAATAATCATCCTATTTGCACTATTAAATATCAACTATTGATATAACATTCTCTTAATGCATAATAACCGCAGATTTCTGCTCAAATTACTGAGCTCTTCAAATTTCTAATCTTAGTAATCTTAAAACTTGTTTGCCGTTGCATTTGTTGACGCTCCGCTCTGGTGCATAGGAATAGTACCGAGGCACCAGAACTGGGCGCAATTTGCGTATATGCAAACAGAAAATAACGCCGATGTGTTTGCACGACCTTGGCACGCTTCCTGCTTCTCGATTGGACAGTGGACAGGTAGCGATGATGTGCCGCATATTGGGGAAGCAAGAATCCCTCATCATTAAAGCTCGACTGTACGAGCCTTGAAGTGAATACAGTTAAATACAGCAAGTTGTTTATATAAAAAATAATATACACTAAAAAAAATATGCCCACTCAAGTCTCGCGGGTGAAAAAAGAAATAATAAATGCAGATAATGTTGTAACACATCAACAATAAGGGGAAAGTCAATGCGTAATAACCAGCCAGTCACGAGTAACGCCTGCCCGCTGCGGGAAGATCAGTCACTGATCTCTCGCACCGACACACGCGGAATTATCACCTATGCGAATGAAGATTTCATCGCAGCCAGTGGTTATACCGAAGCTGAATTGATCGGCTCCCCACACAATTTGGTCAGACATCCTGACATGCCGGTAGAGGCATTTGCCGACTTGTGGCGCACGCTCAAGAACGGCGATTCTTGGACCGGCATGGTGAAGAACCGTCGCAAGAACGGTGACTATTACTGGGTTCTGGCAAATGCAACGCCGATAGTGGAAAACGGTACTGTCATCGGCTACACCTCGGTGCGCACCGCCCCCAGCCAGGAACAGATAGCGCAGGCAAGCAACGCCTATGCCCTGTTCAAGACTGGCAAGGCCGGCAATCGGCAAATCAAATATGGGCAAGTGGTGCGAGGCGGCATGATCGGGAAAATCGCCGCACTGAAATCACTGAAAATTAAGGGACGGTTGACACTGTTGATCAGCCTGCTCTGCGTGCTCATGACCGTCATAGGCGCGCTGGGTCTGTACGGTATAAACAAGAGTAATGACGGGCTCCATACCATCTATGAAGACCGAACAATCGCGCTGGGACAGCTGAGTACTGTTGTGCGCCTGCTGGAACGTAACCAGCTGATAATCTCCAAATCCGTCCATGCCAACAATCCGAATGAGATAAAAAATGCGGCTGGAATAGTGGAAAACAATATTGACGAGGTCAACCGAACTTGGTCAGCCTATATGGCCACCTACCTGACACCGGAAGAAAAAAAGCTGGCAGAAAAATTTTCGATCGACCGCGCCAACTTCGTTGAGCGCGGCTTAAAACCTGCAATCGCCGCATTGAATGCCGGCAATGTGGGAGAACTCAAGCGTCTTGAACATGATGTGATGGCAGAGGATTTTATTCCTGTCCGCGAAGGGATTGATGCCTTGATCCAATTGCAGCTGGATGTCTCCAAACAGGAGGTAGGCAATTCACAAGACAACTTTTCATTCATGCGCAGCACCGTTATTGCGGCAGTTATCCTGGGCATTATTTTTACATTTATTGCGGCAAGAATCCTTATTCTGTCGATTGTCATTCCGCTCAATCAAGCAGTTAATATGGCAAAGGAAATTGCAGCAGGCAACCTGACTACCAATATCAAGGTCAACTCCAATGATGAAACAGGCCAAATGTTGCACGCACTGAACGTGATGAAAAAAAGCCTGACAAATATCATTTTAAGCGTACGGCGCAATGCCGAAACGATTGGTGTCGCCTCGATCCAGATTGCTGACGGCAACAAGGATCTGTCGCAACGCACCGAGGAACAGTCATCCACCCTTGAGGAAACCGCTGCCAGCATGGAAGAGCTGACATCAACCGTCAAGAATAATGCGGAAAACTCCAAACAAGCCAGTGAGCTGGCGCATGTTGCCAGTGACATAGCATCACAGGGTGGCGAGGCAATGAACCACGTGGTCGGCACCATGGATTCGATAGCGCAAAGCTCAAAAAAAATCACTGACATCATCAGCGTGATCGACGGCATTGCCTTCCAGACCAATATCCTCGCACTGAATGCGGCAGTGGAAGCTGCGCGTGCAGGTGAGCAGGGTCGCGGCTTTGCAGTGGTTGCCACTGAAGTGCGCAACCTTGCTCAGCGCAGCGCTTCTGCAGCGAAGGAAATCAAGGACCTGATCAGCGATTCCGTATCCAAAGTGGAGATTGGTTCCAAGCAAGTAACGAACGCCCGCAAGACGATTGAGGATGTCGTTGCTGCCGTCCAGCAGGTCACCAACATCATGGGCGAAATTACCGCTGCATCGGTGGAGCAAAGCAGCGGCATTGAACAGATAAATCAGGCTGTCATGCAAATGGACGATGTCACACAACAGAATGCAGCGTTGGTTGAGGAGGCTGCAGCTGCTGCAGAAGCGCTTCAGATGCAAGGACAATTACTGGTTCAGAGTATGGGTGTATTCAGACTCAGCGGCACTCATCAAGTCGCCACTGCCCACAGTGACCAAACGGTCATTGATATCACACCACGGATAGAAAGGAAAAACCGTGCGCCCGCCACCAGAACTCAACCTGCCAGGATTGCCTCCAGTCAGAAAAGACTGAGCTAACGCGCAGCATTTTTCCATCAGCAGTGGGAAATTTTCAGAGCTTTCATTACATACCAGTCACCATCTCCACCTGTGCCTGCGAAGGAGATGACGATTTTGTTGTCTTAGCGCGGCTTTGCGATCGGAGTTGAATTAACGCTGGATGCAGAGTATGACAAAGGCACAAATACGGAGAATCCTTATTCAAACTTGGTTTCTTGGGTGGTACGATTAATTAAGCGTGATCTAACGAATGAAGATGAAGTTGTTATCATCTTCATAGGCGCTTGCAGTATATATCTGCAGGGGAATTTCCCAATTTTTTTATCCAAGGAGAAAGTTACATGGCAACAGGTACAGTTAAATGGTTTAACGATGCAAAGGGTTTTGGTTTCGTTACTCCGAATGATGGCAGCGATGATTTGTTCGTTCACTTTTCCGCGATCAATATGGCCGGTTTCAAGACTCTTAAGGAAGGTCAAAGGGTTAGCTTTGATGTAACACAAGGCCCAAAGGGTAAGCAAGCTTCAAATATTCAATCCGCCTAGCCTGTTTTTCTTGATGCTTCTTCTGTTTCCTTATTCTGTATTTACGCTCGCCAATGCTGCGCGTGGTGTGGGAGCGATAGGCGCCTTACTATGCATCCACTCACCCTTCGCTTGCCGGTCGAAATACTGCCGCAGCCGGACGAGATTACATGTGGCCCCACATGCCTGGATGCTATCTATCGTTACTGGGGCCAGGACTCTCAGCTTCCGGAAATAATCGCTCGCACTCACAAAATGGAGTTCGGCGGCACCTTTGCGGTTTTCCTGGCCTGTGATGCCCTTCGCCTGGGCTACCAGGCCTCCATTTACACCTACAACTTGACGGTGTTCGATCCCACATGGTTTAGGCCGGGCGTGGACATTGCCGAGCGCTTGCAGCGCCAGCGGGACGTGAAGCAGGACGCCAGGCTGCAAAATGTCACAGCGGGCTATCTGGAATTTCTGAAGCTGGGCGGACGGTTGCGCCTGACCGATCTGTCCCGCCCCCTGATTCGCGGTCTGCTCCGCCGCAAGCTGCCAATTATCACAGGATTGAGTTCCACTTACCTGTATCGTGCCGCACGGGAATACGGCCCGAAAGACGTGCCAGACGATGTGCGCGGCCGGCCGGCCGGCCATTTCGTGGTGATCGCGGGTTATGACCGGGAGAAGCACAACGTCCTGGTGATCGATCCTTATGGCTTACACCCTTATGGCCCGTTGCACGAATACTGGATTAACATCGACCGCGCACTTGGCGCCGTCCTGCTGGGCATTGTGACCCATGATGCCAATCTGCTGGTGATCCATCCGCGGGGCGCGAGGGCGGACATGGAGATGCCATGAGCATCCTGGTCGTGGTCAACAACCCGCGTGACTGGCCACTCGATGTCCCGGGCGTGATTGTTGTGCCTGCGCGAAACTATCTGACCGATCCGGCCTTTGGCAGCGACCTCTCGGCACGGGTATTCAACCTGTGCAAGAGCTACCGCTACCAGACCTTCGGCTACTATGTGTCACTGCTCGCCGAGGCGCGCGGTCACAAGCCTCTGCCCCGCGCCAGCACCATCGAGGATCTGCAATCCCAGCACTTGGTGCGCCATCTGGCTGAAGGTCAGGACGAATTGATTCAGAAATCGCTGGCGCCAATCAAGTCGGACACTTTTGAGCTCAGCATCTACTTCGGTCGCAACGTCGCAAGCCGCTACGACGCGCTGAGCCGGCAGCTCTTCAACCTGCTGCAGGCGCCGCTGCTGCGTGCAAGTTTTGAGCGTCGCGACCATCATTGGCGCATTCGCAGCGTGCGCCCGATTGCGGCCAGCGAAATCCCCACTGCTCACAAAGAGTTCGCGATCCAGGCGACCACCGAGTATTTCATGGGCCGCAAGACGCGGATACGCAAGCGCGTTTTGCCGCGTTACGACCTCGCCATCCTGCACGATCCCGGAAATCCCGAGCAAGCATCCAATGCCAGGGCCATGCAAAAGTTTGAGAAGGCTGCGCAGTCGCTGGGAATGGGCGTAGAGTTCATCACCCGCTCGGATTTTGGCAAGCTGTCCGAGTTCGACGCCCTGTTCATTCGCGACACCACTTTCGTCAATCACTACACTTACCGCTTTTCACGGCGTGCTGCCGCAGAAGGCCTGGTGGTGATCGATGATCCGGATTCCATTCTGAAGTGCAACAACAAGGTTTACCTCGCAGAGATCCTGGCCCGTTACCACCTCCCCGCGCCAAAAACCCTGCTGGTGGATCGTGATAACATAGAACAGATCATCCCCACGCTGGCGCTCCCCTGCGTGCTCAAGCAGCCAGACAGTTCATTCTCGCTGGGGGTGGTAAAAGTCGAGTCGGAGGGAGAATTACATAGCAAGGTGAACGACTTGCTGGACAAGTCCGAGTTGATCATTGCCCAGGAATACATGCCCACCGAGTTCGACTGGCGCGTAGGCATCCTCGACCAGCGGCCGCTGTTCGTGGCGAAGTACTTCATGGCACCCGGCCACTGGCAGATTATCAAGCACAGTGACCAGAAACACGATTTTATCGAGGGACTGACTCAAGCTTTTGCTGTGGGCGAAGCGCCGGACCAAGTGGTGAAGCTGGCGCTCAAGGCCGCCAACCTGATCGGTGACGGATTCTACGGGGTAGACATCAAGCAGATCGGCAACCGTTACTGCGTCATAGAGATCAACGACAACCCCAACGTAGATGCAGGCAACGAAGACGGCGTGCTCAAGGATGCACTCTATCGCGAAGTGATGGGCGTATTTCTGAAGCGCATCGAAACGCGCAAGCTGGGTGCTTCGCGATGAGCGCCCCAGTTGCGATCCATGCCTTCACGGCTTACGGCATCGAGCTTGAATACATGATCGTGGACCGTCTGACGCTTTCGATCTTGCCTGCCGCTGACGAGTTGCTGCGCCGGGCGGCAGGGGAGCCTGTGGCTGAAGTTGGGCGGGGAAGGTTCGCCTGGTCCAACGAAATGGTGCTGCACCTCGTCGAACTCAAGAATGCGCGACCCGACCCTGTTCTGGAAAGCCTTCCGGGCGCCTTCCACAACGAGATTCAGGCCATCGAGCGGCTGCTTGAGCCCATGGGTGCCCGCCTCATGCCCACCGCCATGCACCCGTGGATGGATCCTCGCGCCGAAACGCGGCTGTGGACACATGATAACGCGCTCATCTACCAATCCTACGACCGCATCTTCAACTGCAAGAAACATGGCCAGGCCAATCTGCAGAGCATGCATCTCAATCTGCCTTTTGCGGATGACGCCGAGTTCGCCCGCCTGCACGCCGCCGTTCGGCTGGTGTTGCCGATCATCCCGGCTCTGGCGGCGAGCTCGCCCATCGCCGACGGCAAGGCACGCGGATATCTGGACTACCGCATGGAGGCTTACCGCACAGCGCTCCAGCAAGTTCCTTCCGCTATCGGACGGGTAATACCGGATACGGTCAATAGCCGTGCCGAATATGAAGATCGGATACTGGCGCCGATGTACAGGGACATCGCAGCGTTCGACGCGGATAGCGTAATGCAGCACGAGTGGCTCAACGCACGCGGCGCGATCCCGCGCTTCGAGCGCAATGCCATCGAGATCCGCGTGATCGACATTCAGGAATGCCCGCAGGCCGATCTCGCGATCGCCGCTACCGTCAGCGCCGTCGTGCAGGCACTCTATGACGGCAAGTGGTCGACGCTTTCCATACAGCAAGGCATGGTCACGGATGCCCTGGTGAATGTCCTGCACGCCTGCATCCGCGACGCCGATCTGGCAGTGATTGACGATGCAGGCTACCTGCGGCTACTGGGCTTTCCGGACCGGCAATGCCAAGCCGGTGAACTGTGGCGGCATTTAGTCGAGACGACATCGCTGAGCAGTTCCGAACAATGGCGCGAGCCGCTGCAGGTGATACTGGAAGGCGGGCCGCTCGCTCGCCGCATTCTGCGAGCCGTTGGACAGGACTGTTCGAAAACGCGCCTGCATGAGGTTTACGGCGAGCTATGCGAATGTCTTGCAATGGGAAAAATGTTCGCGGGCTAAAATGCCATGTCTAAAAATGACTACGTCCTGATTACCTGTGAGCACGGCGGGAATCACATCCCATACCGCTACCGGAAGTTGTTTTCAGGTGCCGAGGCGCTGTTGCAGACTCACCGTGGTTACGATGCAGGTGCGCTTGCCATGGCCAAGGATCTGGCCAAATTCTTGGGCGCGTCCTTGTTTGTTGCCACCACCAGCCGTTTGCTGGTCGATCTCAACCGATCCATTGGACATCCGCGACTTTATTCCGATGCCACGCGCAAGGCGCCCGTCATGGTTCGCCGCGAGATACTGCAAAGCCATTACCTGCCTTACCGGAACAAGGTCGAAGCAGACATTTTTGCGGCTATTGAGCGCGGCAGTCGGGTCATTCACATCGCTTCCCACAGCTTTACGCCAGAGCTAGGTGGTGTCATGCGTAACGCTGATATCGGTTTGCTGTATGACCCGTCGCGAAGCGAAGAAGCTGCATTGTGTCGCCACTGGCAGATGCAACTCAAGGCTGGAGCACCCAATTTAAAGGTGCGAAGAAACTACCCCTACACGGGTCGATCTGACGGTTTTACCGCCTACCTGCGCCGCAGTTTCCACGCCAAGTGTTATGTCGGAATCGAACTGGAAATCAATCAAAACAAAATATTAGATGGCGGACGCCGTTGGCGCGCATTGAGGCTAGGGGTGATTGATGCTTTGGGTCGCGCAATGACGAATTTCAGTGCTTGAAGCTAGCGATTGAACTTGGACAGAATGCAAGTGCCATGTTGGGACACAGAAGCAACGCAGTGACAAAACATATGTCCGCGGAACACAAAAAGTTGAGCCACTACGCAAAAAGTATTGGACAACCTCTGTTTTATGACACAACTGACGATTTCTAAAACCGCTGGGAGCCCAGCAAAATATGGGGTGATCGATGGGGCTCGAACCCACGACAACTGGAATCACAATCCAGGGCTCTACCAGCTGAGCTACGACCACCATTGAAAAATTAAGTTGAACTGGTGTGCCCGACAGGAATCGAACCTGTAACCCCCAGCTTAGAAGGCTGGTGCTCTATCCGGTTGAGCTACGGGCACAATTTCTTCGGTAACCAATACGACTTTTTATTACTAATAACCTGGTCGGGGTGGAGAGATTCGAACTCCCGACATCCTGCTCCCAAAGCAGGCGCGCTACCAGGCTACGCTACACCCCGAAGCCCGCCACTATACATACCTCGCGGCAAAAAATCAATTCTACTCGCGAGTTTTTTTTACAATTTGCGGCATCGCCAGCGACAAGTAATAAATCATCGACCATAAAGTGAGGATTGCTGCGATATAAATGAGCAGTGTGCCTGCTTCATGCGTGGGAAAGCCGAACAGGGGTTCATGATAGAGCAGCAATAAAATTGCGATCATCTGGAATGTTGTTTTTATTTTTCCCAGCATGGATACGGCAATGCTTTTGCTGCTGCCCAGTTGGGCCATCCATTCGCGCAAAGCAGAGATGGCGATTTCACGACCGATGATGATAAACGCAACCAACGCACCGACGTAAGCCAGGTTGACCAGCACGATAAGCGCTGCGGCCACCATGAGTTTATCTGCCACGGGATCGAGAAACGCGCCAAACGCTGAAGTCTGGTTAAGGGAGCGTGCCAGATAGCCATCCAGCCAATCGGTGACGGCAGCAAATGCAAACAGCAGGGTGCTGAACAAATGCTTGTGATGCAGGCCAAGCGTGGTGTCCGACAGGTAAAAAATCCCGATAAATACAGGGATCATCACGATCCTGAACCAGGTAAGCAGTATTGGAATATTAAGTGGCATGAGTGTGCGAATATAGAGCTGTTGTAATTAGTGTAGCTGTTGATAAATTTTTTCTGCCAGTGCCGGACTGATTCCTTCCACTTGCGACAACTCGGCTACGCTCGCCTGTTGTACCCCCTTTAATCCACCAAAGCGGGATAACAGATTGCGTCGCCGCTTCTCGCCTACGCCGCCGATCTCCTCCAGCGTCGAGGTGGTTCTGGCCTTGCCCCGCTGCGCACGATGGCCTGTGATGGCAAAGCGGTGAGCTTCATCACGTACTTGTTGAATCAAATGCAAGGCAGGGCTATCTGGGGACAATTGTAACGGCTTTTCTTGCTGTGGTAGTAACAATTGCTCCATTCCGGGCTTGCGTTCTACGCCTTTAGCCACGCCCAGCAGCGGTATATCCGTCAGGCCTAATTCGGCCATCACGTCGACCGCAACACCCAACTGCCCTGCTCCGCCGTCAATTAGTATCAGATCGGGGCGCTTGCCCTCCCCCGTCTGCAGCTTCTGGTAACGCCGTGTCAATGCTTGCCGCATCGCCGCATAATCATCCCCGGGTGTGATGCCTTTGATGTTATAGCGCCTGTATTCACTCGGGCGTATGGCCAGATTGTCATACACCACGCACGAAGCAACTGTTGCCTCGCCCATGGTGTGGCTGATATCAAAGCACTCTATGCGCGACAGTTCTGGCAACGACATGGCTGTACGCAAGGCCTCCAGCCGCAGCAACTGCCCGGCTTGCAGGCCAGCCTGCTGACGCAATGCCAGCAGTGCATTGTTCGCCGCCATATCCAGCCACTGGCGGCGTTCACCCGTCACGCTGTGACGTAGCTGCACCTTGTATCCGCTTTGCTGGCTAAACAGGGCCTCAAATGCTTCGCTGGCCACTTCCAGATTGGTCAGTATTAGCGGTGGTACGCTGCTATTTAAATAATGCTGCGCCAAAAATGCTTCCAGCACTTCATTCAGGCTCTGGCTGTCGGCATTCTGCGGGAAGAAATGCTTGTCGCCCAGATGGCGCCCGCCGCGCACCATGGAAAGATTGACGCACAGTGCACCATCGAGTTCGACTACCGCAACAATGTCGGCATCGGTCGCGCGTCCGCTTTCCATAAACTGTTTCTGCTGCACGGTGTGCAATGCGTGCAGCTGGTCGCGCAATGCCGCAGCATGTTCATAGTGTTGTGATGCCGAAGCCTCTTCCATGGCGGCACGCAAACGCTGCTCCACCTCGTCCTGCTTGCCCTGCAGCAACAGCGCAGCATTGCGTACATCGGTGGCATAATCCTCCTGGCTGATCAGGCCAACACACGGCGCGGTACAGCGCTGAATCTGGTGCAACAGACAAGGACGTGTGCGGTTTTTGAATATATTGTCTTCGCAGGTGCGCAAGCGGAAAATTTTCTGTAATAAATCGATGCTATCTTTTGCGGCGCTGGCGTTGGGATAGGGTCCGAAATTCTGATGCTGCTTCACTGTCGTGCCACGATAATAGGCCAGGCGAGGAAAGGATTCGCCGGTCAGTATGATGTATGGATAGGTTTTATCATCCCGAAATAAGATGTTGTAGCGCGGTTTCAGACTTTTGATTAAGTTATTTTCCAGCAACAACGCTTCCGCCTCTGTACTCGTGACGGTGACTTCGATATTGGCAATATGCGAAATCATCAAACGGATGCGCGGCGAAATATTGGTTTTCTGGAAGTACGAACCTACGCGTTTCTTGAGTTGCGCTGCCTTGCCCACGTAAAGCACCTGACCGGACGCATCCAGCATGCGGTAAACGCCCGGCAACAAAGGCAGCGAGGCGACAAAAGCCTTGGGATCAAACGGGATGGAATTCAAAATAATCTGTTCTGCTGTTTAATTGATCAAACCATTACTCAAGCAAATTTTAACGCACCTGATGCTGATGTGTGCAATAAAAAACCCCGCATTGCGGGGTTTTTTATTGCAGGAAAATACGACAACTTTATTCAGCAGAAGTTTCAGGTGCAGGCGCTGCTTCAGGCTGGGGCAACAATGCCTTCATGCTTAAACGCATACGGCCTTTATCATCCAGCTCCAAAACCTTAACCTTTACAATCTGTCCTTCCTTGAGGAAGTCGGATACGGAGTTAATACGCTCAGCTGATATTTGCGAAATATGCAGCAATCCGTCTTTTCCCGGCATGATGTTTACGATAGCGCCAAAATCCAGCAGCTTGATCACGGGACCCTCGTATACTTTTCCGACTTCAACTTCTGCTACGATATTTTCAATTTGCTTCTTGGCAAGCTCGCCAGCTTCGCTGCTAACGCATGAAATAGTGATATTTCCTTCATTGTCGATATCAATGTGCGTTCCGGTTTCTTCAGACAAGGCGCGAATAACAGAACCACCCTTGCCGATTACATCACGGACTTTTTCCGGATTAACCTTCATCTTCAACTGGCGCGGTGCATGTGCTGACAGTTCAGTACGCACCGCCGGCATCGCTTGCTTCATGATGCCCAGAATGTGCATGCGTCCTTCACGCGCCTGGTTCAGCGCAACCTTCATGATTTCAGTGGTGATACCAGTGATCTTGATGTCCATCTGCAATGCAGTGATGCCCTGCTCCGAGCCTGCCACTTTAAAATCCATATCGCCCAGGTGATCTTCGTCGCCGAGGATATCGGTCAGTACCGCAAAACGGTTGCCCTCCTTGATCAGTCCCATCGCGATACCTGCCACGTGGGTCTTGATATTCACGCCGGCATCCATCAGCGCCAGACATCCGCCACACACCGAGGCCATCGAACTGGAACCATTTGACTCGGTAATCTCGGACACCACGCGTATGGCATTGTTATATTCCTGCTCGCTCGGCAGAACCGCTACCAGTGCACGCTTGGCCAAACGGCCGTGGCCGATTTCACGGCGCTTGGGAGAACCGACGCGACCCATTTCACCTGTGGCATACGGCGGGAAATTGTAATGCAGCATAAAGCGGTCAGAATACTCGCCTTGCAAAGCATCAATTTTCTGCGTGTCGCGAGAGCTGCCCAGCGTAGCCACTACCAGGGCTTGCGTTTCGCCACGGGTGAAGAGCGCTGAGCCATGGGTACGCGGTAGCACGCCTGTGCGTATCGAAATCGGGCGCACGGTACGGGTATCGCGACCGTCTATACGCGGCTCGGAATTCAGAATCTGACCACGCACAATCTTGGCTTCCAGTGCCTGAATCAATTCATAGATGTGATTTTTTTCTACTGAACCATCACTGCTCAACTCTTTTATGACACGTGAGTGTATTGATTTCAACTGAGCGGTACGCGCCTGTTTCTCGCGCACCGTATAAGCTGCCTTCAGCTCATTTTCTGCCAGCTCGGCGACCTTTGCGATCAACACTGCATCCTTGGCGGCAGGCTCCCATTCCCAGGCATCCGCACCGACAGCATCAGCCATTTCATTGATTGCCTGAATCACAGCCTGCATTTGCTCGTGACCGTACATCACCGCACCCAGCATGACTTCTTCAGACAATTCTTTGGCTTCAGATTCGACCATCAGAACGGCTTGAGCGGTACCAGCGATGACCAGATCCATTTGCGTCTGTTTCATCTCGTCGGCAGTCGGATTCAGCACATATTCGCCGTTGAGGTAGCCGACGCGCGCAGCACCAATGGGGCCGTCAAATGGCATGCCGGACAGCATCAATGCAGCGGACGCGCCGATCATTGAGGGAATATCGGCATCGATTTGGTTATCCGACGACAACACCGTCGCAATGATTTGCACTTCGTTGTAGAAGCCCTCAGGAAACAGCGGGCGCAAAGGCCTGTCTATCAGGCGAGAAGTAAGAATTTCCTTTTCGCTGCCCTTGCCTTCACGGCGAAAGAAGCCGCCGGGAATTTTACCCGCAGCATAAGTGCGCTCTTGATAATCGACGGTCAAAGCAAAAAAATCCAGATCAGGCTGAACCTCTTTGCTGCCGACTACTGTCACCAATACCACTGTATCACCCAGGCTGACCAATACGGCTCCGTTTGCCTGACGCGCAATTTCTCCCGTTTCAAGTGTCAGTTGATGTTTGCCGTAGCTGATTGTTTTTTTATAGTGACTCAAGGTTGACCTCTTTTTGCTTGATATGGCGCCCAGCGGCGATACGGTGGTATAAATGACACGGGCCGCATTTGCGACCCGCTGCTTGCTTCTTTTTACTTGCGCAGTTCTAAGCGCTCAATCAGTTTACGATAAGCTGCATCATCTTTGCTCTTGAGGTAATCTAGCAATTTGCGACGGCGGCTTACCAGACGCAGCAGGCCGCGGCGTGAATGGTGATCCTTAACGTGCTCTTTAAAGTGGCCAGTCAAATAGTTGATGCGCGCTGTCATCAAGGCTACTTGAACTTCTGGGGAACCAGTGTCACCCTTGGCTCGTTGATATTCAGTCACAATTTGTGACCGCTGCGCTGACGTAATAGACATTGTGTTACCTCCAATAAAAAGTGCCGCATTTTACTCTTGAATGCGGTTGTTGCTCAAGTAATACAGTCAAATAACTGATGTTTTAGTTAGATATTTCTGTTTGTTAAATTTTAATAATCCAGCAGTTTGCCTAATAACTATTCGGTCAAACCTGGTGCACCCGTAGCCAACGATACCCCTGCGCAAGCGCGTTTTGCTGCGCTTTGTGCCACGCTGGATATTAGCCTGCTCGGTGCGAGCCTGCGGCCTTCGAGTTCTCCCAGGCCAACAAACTCATCCTCGGCATACAAACGCAATTTGCCATCCGGAAAGGCGAGATCCAATCCCAAACGCTGCCCCTGTGCCAGTCGGCCTACTTGCACGCTGTCCAGATCAAGACGTGGCAAATCCAGCAGCATGCAATCCAGCGGCAACAGACAGCTATCGCGCTCATCGCTTGTCATAGCCTCCAGCTGCGGCAATGAATAAGCATTATCCAAACTAAACCGCGCAATCGTTGTGCGCCGCAAACCAGTCAGGTGTCCGCCACATCCCAAAGCGTGGCCGATGTCTTCGGCCAGTGTACGAACATAGGTCCCTTTGCTGCAACGAACGCTGATATCCAGCTCATTTCCACTAAATCGCTCCAATACGAGCTCGTGGATAACAACATTACGCAATTCGCGCTCGACTGTTTCGCCCTTGCGAATATATTCATACAAGGGCTTGCCCTGATGTTTGAGGGCGCTGTGCATGGGCGGCAACTGCTGTATTTCGCCGCGCAACCCCTGCAATGCTGCTTGCACCTGTTCTTCACTAACCGCTACATCTACGCTTGCTGTAATCTCGCCCTCAGCATCGCCCGTTGTCGTAGTTTGACCCAACCTGATCTTCGCCCGGTAAGTTTTATCCGACTCCAGCAGTCCGACAGAGAATTTTGTAGCTTCGCCAAAGCAGATCGGCAACAAGCCGGTAGCCAAGGGGTCAAGCGTGCCGGTATGCCCGGCCTTTTCAGCCTGAAATAAACGGCGAACTTTCTGCAACGCAATATTGGAGCTGAGCTCTAGCGGCTTATCGAACAGCAAGACACCATTTAGTGGACGCCAATTACCTGCCATGCCAACTGCTCTCAGTCTTTTTTGGCGTTATCACTGGCGACCGCACGGTCTATCAGTTGTGACAGCTGCGAGCCGCGTTCAACCGAAGCGTCATAGGTGAAATGCAGCTGTGGCGTTATACGCAACTTCATGGCACTAGCCAATTTGCTGCGCAAAAAACCCGACGTACGCTCCAACCCCTGTTGCAGTTCTTTGCTGTCGCCATCCAGTGTCGTATAGAAAATCTTGGCATGCGCATAATCACGTGTTACTTCCACACCTGTAATTGTTACCATGCGTACACGCGGATCTTTTACTTCCAGACGCAGCAACTGCGCCAATTCACGTTGAATCTGCTCGGCGATCCTGTCCGTTCTGGCGTAATCCTTGGGCATTAAAGCGCTCGCGCCACTTCTACGATTTCAAATGCTTCAAGCTGGTCGCCCACTTCAAGATCATTGTATCCCTGCAACGACAAGCCGCATTCAAAGTTGGATTTAACTTCCTTGACGTCATCCTTGAAGCGCTTGAGCGAATCGAGTGAGCCGGTATGTATGACCACGTTGTTACGCAGTACACGTACTTGCGAGTTGCGCCTGATCAGACCCTCGGTCACATAGCAACCTGCAACGGTACCAATCTTGGAAATATGGAAAACCTGACGAATCTCCACCATACCCAGAATATTTTCCTTTTTCTCCGGTGGCAACATGCCCGAAAGCGCAGCTTTAATCTCATCCACCATCTCGTAGATGATGTTGTAGTAGCGTACATCCACACCAAATGTCTCAGCCAGTTTCCGCGCAGCCGCATCGGCACGAGTGTTAAAGCCGATGACTATCGCTTTGGACGCAAGCGCCAGGTTGATATCGGACTCGCTGATAGCGCCTACACCACCATGGATCAGATTTACTTTAACTTCATTGGTAGAGAGTTTTTGCAGCGCATGAGCAATCGCCTCTGCCGAACCCTGCACATCTGTCTTTACGATCAGTGACAACGTGCGCACTTCGCCTTCAGCCATCTGTTCAAACATGTTTTCCAGCTTGGCTGCCTGTTGCTTGGCCAGCTTAACGGCGCGGAATTTGCCTTGGCGGAACAGCGCAATTTCACGCGCTTTCTTTTCATCCGCAAGCACAACGAATTCCGAACCTGCATCCGGCACTTCAGACAAGCCTTGGATCTCAACGGGAATAGAAGGGCCCGCTTCCATGATGGTTTTGGCATTTTCATCCAGCATGGCGCGTACGCGACCGAAAACCGAACCCACCAATACCGCATCGCCGCGTTTCAGCGTACCTGACTGAACCAGCATCGTTGCTACCGGTCCACGCCCCTTATCCAGTCGTGCTTCGACTACAATACCTTTGGCATGTGCGACTTTCGGGGCTTTAAGTTCCAACACTTCAGCCTGCAGCAGGATACCTTCCAGCAGGGTATCTATGCCCTGGCCGGTTTTGGCAGAAACTTCGACGAACATACAATCGCCGCCCCAATCTTCCGGTACCACACCTTCCGCCACCAGCTCTTGCCTGACTCGCTCGGAATTGGCATCCGGTTTGTCAATTTTGGTAACTGCCACCACGATAGGAACACCTGCCGCCTTGGCATGGCTGATCGCTTCCTTGGTTTGCGGCATCACACCATCATCTGCCGCCACCACCAGAATTACGATGTCAGTCACTTTGGCGCCGCGTGCTCGCATTGCTGTAAATGCTTCATGACCCGGCGTATCGAGGAAAGTGATCATGCCGCGCGGTGTTTCCACGTGGTAAGCACCGATATGCTGGGTAATTCCGCCCGCTTCCCCGCTGGCAACACGGGTGCGGCGGATGTAATCGAGCAGCGAGGTTTTGCCGTGGTCGACGTGACCCATCACGGTCACGACCGGCGCGCGCTGTTCGAGCACGAGGTCCTTGTGCTCGGAAGCATCTGCCAAAAAGGCATCTGGATCATCCGTTTTAGCGGCTTTGGCAATATGGCCCATTTCCTCAACAAGTATCATTGCGGTATCCTGGTCCAACACCTGATTGATTGTCACCATTGAGCCCATTTTCATCAAGGCTTTGATGATTTCAACGGCCTTTACCGACATTTTTTGTGCCAATTCGGCCACGGTGATTGTTTCCGGAACGCTCACCTCTTGCACGATTGCTTCAGTCGGCAAGGAGAAAGCATGCAGAGCGGTAGAATCTTCCTTGGTATGCTTGTCATGGCGAGGTGCTCGCACCGGGCCACCGCGAACGCCTACACCGGCACGCGCATCCACCGTGCGCGATGGTGTACGTTTCTTATGACCGGCCTGATCCCAAGGACTGGCTTTTTCTGCCTCCTTATCAACTTTCTTTGCGACAGCAGGTTTGGCAATTTTGTCGCCGGGCTTCGGTGCCGGTCTGTGCAGCGTGCCTTCAGGCAAAGCTGCTTTAGCAACGGCGGCTGCTTTTTCTTTAGCTGCCTTTTCCACGACTGGCGCAGCCGGCTTGGCCACAACAACCGGCTCAGGTACCTGGAAGGACGCCGCTTTACGTCTGCTACGCTCCTGTTTTGCCTGCACTTCAGCTGCCTGACGCGCAGCCAGTTCAGCCTGATTGCGCGCATCAATTTCACGCGCAGTCAATTGCTCCTCGCTCACAACTTTAACTGCTTTTGCTGCCTTGGCGACTTTAACAGGCGCAGCTTCTTCAACGGGCGTTACCACCTCAACTGGGGCGGGCACCTCGACTGGCGCTACCACTTCTACTGGCGCAATCACCTCAACAGGGGGAATGACTTTTACCGGAGGCGCAGCTTCGGGCTGAGGAGGAGGCACAACAGCTGCTTCAACAGCAGCAGGCGCAACCACACGTTTTTTTCGCACCTCTACCTGGATGGTGCGTGCCTTGCCGCTACTGTCAGTCTTTTTGATTGATGATGTTTCGCGACGAGTCAGTGTAATTTTTCCCGTATTGCTGCCATGAGCGCTACGCAAATGCTCCAATAGCGTTGCTTTGTCTTTTTCAGATACAGGGTCAATTTCCTGCTTTTTGGCGACACCGGCCGCCTGCAGTTGTTCCAGCAGCAACTCGACTGGCAAACCCAGCTCTGTGGCGAATTGCGCTACATTCATTTTTCCCATTACGACCCCTTAACCCCAGAACATCTAATTGCTTAGATTTTTTATCGACAAGCAACCACTAAATTTGACTACAGACACAAGCGATAATGATTATGCAAACCACGGCGCACGCGCCGCCATTATCAGCTGATTGGCACGTTCTTCGTCCATGCCAGTCATCTCCATCAACTCTTCAGCATCCAAATCAGCCAACTGCTCTTGCGTACCCACACCCTTGCTCGCCAATGCGCGTGCGGTATCTTCATCGATACCTTTCATTTTAAGCAAGTCTTCAATACTGTGCTCTACACGCTCTTCATTAACAATTGCCGCATTGAGCAAGGCATTTCTAGCACGGCTACGCAGCTCATTAACCGTCTCTTCATCCAGCGCTTCGATTTCCAGCATTTCATCGAGCGGAACGTAAGCGACTTCTTCCAAAGTATTAAAGCCTTCACGTACCAAGATATCTGCCACATCTTCGTCCACATCGAGCTTCGAAATAAACAAATCGCGCACTTTGGAGAATTCAATTTCGTTTTTCTGGCTGGATTCTTCAACCGTCATTAGATTGATTTCCCAACCCGTTAGTTCACTGGCCAAGCGTACATTCTGGCCTCCACGGCCTATGGCCTGCGCCAGATTTTCTTCTTCAACAATCACGTCCATGCTGTGCTGGTCTTCGTCGACGACGATGCTGGTCACTTCTGCCGGCGCCAACGCATTGATCACGCTCGTGGCTGGATCTGCCGACCACAACACGATATCAACACGCTCACCGGCCAATTCATTCGTTACGCCCTGTACGCGTGAGCCGCGCATGCCAACACAGGTTCCGATTGGATCGATACGCTGATCGTTTGAACGCACGGCTATCTTTGCACGCGAACCCGGGTCACGAGCTGCGCTGACTATTTCCAGCAAGCCTTCCTCGATCTCGGGCACTTCCAATTCAAACAACTTGATCAAAAACTGTGGGGTGATACGCGACAGAATAATTTGCGGTCCACGCACCGTGCGATCAACACGCAGCAAATAAGCACGCACACGGTCACCCACGCGCAGATTTTCCTTCGGTATCATCTGATCGCGCGGCAATAATGCTTCTATTTTGCCGAATTCGATAATGGCGTTACCTCGCTCGATGCGTTTCACCGTACCCGAAACCAGGTGCTCGCTGCGCTCCATAAAGTCAGCCAGAATCTGCTCGCGCTCTGCATCGCGTATCTTCTGGAAAATCACCTGCTTGGCTGCCTGTGCACCGATACGGCCAAAATCAATCGACTCAAGCTGCTCTTCAACGAATTCGCCGATTTGGTAGGCCGGATCAATCTTTTGCGCCTCTTCCAGCTTGATATGCAATTCAGGTGTTTCAAAATTCTCGTCATCCATTACTTCCCAGCAACGGTAAGACTTGTATTCTCCTGTATTGCGATCGATGCTGACGCGCACATCCGCCTCTTCTTCACCGAAGCGTTTTTTAGTAGCAGAGGCCAAAGCCGCTTCAAGGGCGCCGAATACGATTTCCTTGTCCACGTTTTTTTCACGCGCCAAGGCATCTACCAATAACAAAACTTCACGACTCATTACCGTCTCCAACCAGTCAAATCACTTGTATGACACAAGCGTGTTAATCACTCAAAGAGCACCCTAAAAAACAGGCACCAAACGTGCTTTATCTATATTAGATAGTTCAATAGCCACCTGATTACCATCCACATCGAACTGCATAATGCCATTCTCTACAGCACCCAAAATACCGACAAAATTCTTGCGGCCTGCTAGTGGCATGCGCAATCTAAGTTGTGCCTTCTGGCCACAAAAACGGACAAAATCCGCTTCCTTCTTAATTGGCCTGTCCAATCCGGGAGATGAAACCTCAAGCCGGTCGAAATTCACCCCTTCAACCGCAAACAAACGAGTCAACTGGTTACTTACCAGTTCACAATCTTCCACTGAAATACCCGCGGGCTTGTCCATTAAAACTCGCGTCAAGCCTCGACCGGTGACCTCAAAATCGACCAACTCATACCCCAATCCAGTCAACGTTGTTTCAACCAGCTTAGCTACATCCATGTTCAACACCCACAAATAAAAAACGGGCACGAAGCCCATCTAACTCAACGAAAAACCGGCAACCACGCTTTCGTGTCATTGTCCGGTTCCCGCCATGAAAATTTTATGCCACTTGGTGTGAAAAAATTAAACTTGAGAGAATTTCCTTATTACCACCCAAAATTTCACACACACTCCAACAAACATAATGTTACGCCACTTTAGCGAACAAATAAGAATTGCCAGATCTAATAAGAAATTGGATTATATCAAAAATATTAACCAATTGAAACAAGACTAATGCATTTACTTTAAACAAAGTATTGCCTCAGGCTTAAATTATTAAGGAAACAAAATATGAAGTGGCGTCCCCAACGAGATTCGAACTCGTGTTATCGCCGTGAAAGGGCGGTGTCCTAGGCCTCTAGACGATGGGGACATACTTAAGTGATGTAGACAGGCGATATTAAACCGCTATCTGGCGCATTAAGAATTGAAATTGATAACGCAGAACTACAGAAAAATCTGGCGTCCCCAACGAGATTCGAACTCGTGTTATCGCCGTGAAAGGGCGGTGTCCTAGGCCTCTAGACGATGGGGACTTGCTTCTTGGTGGAGATAAGCGGGATCGAACCGCTGACCTCTTGCATGCCATGCAAGCGCTCTCCCAGCTGAGCTATACCCCCAAAAAGAGGGCGCATTATAATGAGCTACCCTGCGCTTGTAAAGCAACTTAAGTAGATTGCATCAACTTCCGATGATAATTATTTTCAGAGTATGGCTTTACACCCTGAGAACGAGTCAAATCTTGTCCAGATGACTTCCCTGCCACTTGCCCATAGAGCATCGTTGGGTTTGTTCAACTTGATATCGATATGCTATCGTGAGTATAGAATAATGCAGAATCGGAACAAGCATCCAATTTAACAGGCCTACCTTTCAGACTTAATGCTGAAGTGGAAAGCGCTACATGACCAGGGAATATATTGAACTCTCAGCAGCTTGTCCTCGCCTCCACCTCCGTTTATCGCAGCGAGTTATTGGCTCGATTGCGCATTCCCTTTCAAACAGCAGCACCTGAAGTGGATGAAACACCGCTAGCGGAAGAAAGCGCAAAGCAAACCTCTTGGCGCCTGTCGCGTGAAAAAGCACGCGCTGTTGCATCACAATATCCAGATGCATTAATTATTGGGTCTGATCAGGTAGCCTTACTAGGAAACCAGCAATTAGGCAAACCTCTCAGCCATGACAATGCTGTGCGACAATTGCGTTCAATGCGAGGACAGACGGTTACCTTCTATACTGCTCTTACTTTATTTAATGCACGGACAGAAGATACTCAGACTGAAGTCGCTATAAATCGCGTGAATTACCGGGAAATTACCGATGCGCAGATTGAAAGTTATTTACACAAGGAGCAACCCTATCACTGCGCAGGCAGCGCAAAATCAGAAGGCCTGGGCATTGCGCTTATCAGCAGCATGGAAGGTGACGATCCCAATGCACTGGTTGGCTTGCCGCTCATTCTCCTTGTCAATATGCTTTTAAAGCAAGGCGTTGAAATCTTGTAACCACACATCGAAAACCAACTAACTACATGACTTATTTACATTAATAAATAAATACACTTTTCCTACGCGCTGCGACTAACGTCCGCCCAGACCAAATTTAGTTGCGATGGCGGTTTAATTCTGATATTAAGTCGCGTTTTAAAATTTCACTCGTTTTTTGGAGGCAGCAGAATGTCCGCACAAACCAATACATCTTTTACTCCCTACAAAGCCAAAAAGGGCGAGGAGTACATGAACCCAAAACAACTTGATCATTTCCGCGCAATCTTGACCGGAATGAAGCTGGATCTTGGACAGGACATCGACAGGACAGTGCATACCATGCAGGATGAAGCGACTGTATTTGCCGACCCCAATGACCGTGCCAGCCAGGAATCAGACATGAGCCTGGAACTGAGGAATCGTGACCGTGAGCGCAAATTAATCAAGAAAATCAGCGAAATGCTGGCAAAAATTGACAGCGGAGAATATGGTTACTGCGACAAATGCGGTATTGAAATCGGGTTGAGCCGCCTGGAAGCGCGTCCCACCGCAACCCAGTGCATAGACTGTAAAACGCTGGATGAAATCCGTGAGCGACAAGTAGCAAAATGATTTTGGGGACTCCGGGTCCCCACGCTGTCACTTAGTTCAATCATTGTTTCATCCAATAAAAATTGTTTCCGGCCTTATGGCTCCATAAGGCTCTCCTCAATATTTCGTATCCGACATCCCGCTTATGCTGCCATCTATCGAACAACGCCTCGCCCTTGAACTCGCTGCCAAACCGGCACAGATAGCCGCTGCTATCGCACTGCTGGACGAAGGTGCAACAGTGCCCTTTATTTCACGTTATCGCAAAGAAGCGACCGGCGGCCTGGACGATACTCAATTGCGCCTGCTGGAGGAGCGCCTGCGCTATTTGCGCGAACTGGAAGAACGTCGTACTGCCATCATTGCCTCGATAGAAGAGCAAAAGAAAATGACCCCTGCCCTGCTTGCCGACATTATGCAGGCTGAAGACAAGACCCGCCTGGAAGACCTTTATCTGCCGTATAAGAAAAAGCGCCGCACCAAGGCGCAAATCGCGCTGGAGGCAGGACTAGAGCCGCTGGCCGATGCATTGTTAGCCAATCCTGCGCTGATTCCCGAGGAAGAAGCAGCAAAATACCTGAAACCGGCATTTACGAGCGAGCATGGCGACAATCCCGGCGTGGCCGATACCAAGGAAGCACTGGATGGTGCGCGGCAGATTCTGATGGAGCGCTTTGCTGAAGATGCATCGCTGTTGCAGGCGCTGCGCGAATACCTGCTGGAACATGGTGTGGTGGAATCCAAAGTTGCAGAGGGCAAGGAAGAGGCCGGTGCCAAATTTGCAGATTATTTTGATTACTCCGAAACCATCAAGAGCATCCCGTCACATCGTGCTCTGGCCCTGTTCCGCGGCCGCCGTGAAGAGATGCTTAATGTGACGCTACGCCTAGATTCAGAAACTGAAAAGCCCAAATGGGATGCGCCGCACAATCTGTGCGAAGCGCGCATCGCCGCCCACTTTGGCATCAAAAATCAGAACCGCCCCGCCGACAAATGGCTGAGTGACACCGTGCGCTGGACTTGGCGCGTCAAGAGCTTCCTGCATTTGGAAAGCGAAATGATGAGCGCGCTGCGCGAGCGTGCAGAAATCGAAGCGATCAATGTCTTTGCACTCAATCTCAAGGCCCTCTTGCTGGCCGCCCCTGCCGGGCAGCGTGCCACCATGGGGCTGGATCCCGGCTTGCGCACCGGCGTGAAAGTGGCCATCGTCGATGCCACCGGTAAGGTCATGGATACTGCGGTTATTTATCCGCACCAGCCCAAGAATGATTGGGATGGGTCACTGCATATCCTGGAAAAATTGGCCGAAAAATATCAAGTATCACTGATCTCTATCGGTAACGGCACCGCATCCCGCGAGACCGACAAACTGGCACATGACTTGATCAAGCTGCGTCCGGACCTGAAACTGACCGCTGTCGTGGTGTCGGAAGCCGGCGCATCGGTCTATTCCGCCTCGGAGTTCGCCTCACGTGAATTGCCTGACATGGATGTGACACTGCGCGGTGCGGTGTCCATCGCTCGTCGCCTGCAAGATCCGCTGGCCGAACTGGTAAAAATTGACCCCAAATCTATCGGCGTTGGCCAATACCAGCATGATGTAGGGCAAACCCAACTGGCACGCTCGCTGGATGCAGTGGTTGAAGATTGCGTTAATGCCGTGGGCGTGGATGTCAACACCGCCTCAGCGCCCTTGCTTGCCCGTGTTTCCGGTCTCAGCAGTGCAGTCGCACAAAGCATCGTGACCTATCGCGACATGAAGGGCATATTTACTTCCCGTGCTGCTTTACGCGAAGTACCTCGCCTTGGAGAAAAGACCTTTGAACAAGCGGCGGGATTTTTGCGCGTGATGGGCGGAGATAATCCCCTGGATGCATCTGCAGTACATCCAGAGTCCTATCCGCTGGTGCAGAAAATCCTCGCTGATATCAAGCAGGAAATGAAAACCATCATCGGCGACAGCAAGCTACTCAAGTCGTTGAATCCCGCCAAATACGCAGATGAAAAATTCGGCATCCCCACGATCAGCGACATACTGAAAGAACTCGAAAAACCAGGTCGCGATCCCCGCCCCGAATTCAAAAGTGCAACTTTCAAAGAAGGCGTGGAAGAGATTAAAGATTTACGCCCGGATATGATCCTGGAAGGCGTGATCACCAATGTGGCCGCCTTCGGTGCCTTTGTTGATATTGGCGTACATCAGGATGGACTGGTGCATATTTCAGCACTCGCGAACACCTTCGTAAAGGATCCGCATACCGTAGTCAAAGTGGGCCAGGTAGTCAAAGTCAAGGTGCTGGAAGTCGATGAAAAGCGCAAACGCATTGCACTCACCATGCGCCTTACCGACAGCGCACCACAGCCAGGCGCCAAACCTGAGCCACGCGACCGTACCGACGCCAAGCGACTATCGCAACACCAGCAACAGCAGGCTCGACCGCAAACTACCGCCAATAGCGCAATGGCTGCTGCTTTTGCGAAGCTGAAGGCTTAAACAAACGCATCGAAATTTTCAGGAAACCGGCATTTTTCCGATGCGCTACTCCTTTTCAGCCACCCAAGGTGGCAAACCTCAACAAAACTGTCAGGTGGTATACTTAAAAACAATTCTTAACTCAAAAAGGAGCATTAAAAATGCGTAAAGTTGTACTACTTTCCTGCCTGACCCTGGTTTCCCACGCTGCTATGGCCGAAGTACTCTCCTGTGATGCACTGAAAGCCAGGGTTGATGCTAAACTCCAGGCAAAAGATGTCCCGTCTTATACGCTTGAAATCGTGCCGGCCGAAGGATTGAGCAACCCTGCTGACGCCGCATCCGCCGTACCTGCTGTAAAAATGAACAAGGGCAAGGAAGTCGGAACATGTAACGGTGGGACGAAACGTCTTATCTACACAAAAGGCAATTAAACAGCTGGAACCAGATCGTGCAACACAGATAATTATCGAAACATGGGCATTTAATTAAATACGGTCGCGTGCTTCAATTCAATATGGGATCAACGATGTTTGCACAGCTTACAAGTTCGCCCTTTTTAATCGCCTCCGTATCGCTCTTAATACTTGGAATTATCCTGACCCTTACAGGTATCGTGGCGCTTATGCGAGCACGGGTCGGCTCTTTTACTTTAAATACGCTATCAGGTCTTTTATTACTTTCTCTCGGCGGGCTTGCCGGCATGATAGGATTTGGCATCCAGGGTTACCAGACTTTATCACGAGAAGAAGTAGCAGCTCAGATATCTGTTTCACCCTTGGCTCCACAACGCTTTGCCGCAACATTTCGCTACCCGGACGGGCGTATCGCAAACTTCATCATAGCGGGTGATGAGATTTATATTGATGCGCACATACTCAAGTGGCAACCATTGGCCAATCTATTTGGCCTGCACACAGCCTATGAACTCGACCGCGTAGGCGGGCGTTATCGCGATATTGAAGAGGAGCGCTCAGCCCCACGCACGTTACACTCATTGAGCCAGGATAAACCGGTCAATTTATTTGGATTACGCCAGCGCCATGCCTTCCTGTCGCTATTATTAGACGCCAAATATGGCTCGGCTTCATTCGTCCCGGTCACACAAGCAGCAGAGCTTGAATTACGGGTTTCAACCACCGGTTTACTGATACGTGAGCTAATTATATCGCCTAAATCACCTTGATTTTTCCTTAACTTGACCCAACTTTAAACCGGAAGCACTATAAAAGTTATAATTCAAAAATATTATGACCATAATCGCTGTTTTCAATCAAAAGGGCGGGGTAGGAAAAACTACCACCTCCCTAAACCTAGCTGCGGCCCTCGCGCGCAGCGGTCGAACAACCTACGGTATCGATCTTGATCCACAAGCCCAGTTTAGCGCTATTGCAGGAATCACTGCAAACTCAGGCGATGACACTGTTCTAAGTTTGTTTCAGCACAACCGCCCATTGAGTGAGCTGGTCAACGAATCGAGCAGTGGCATCAAAGTAATACCCGCCCATGCAGAGCTCTCCAAAGTTGACGCACTGTTTGGAAAAGGCTTTAACGTGGTCAATAGACTCAACACCGGATTAAAAGTAGAACATTTAGGAAGCAAGGCTAACCCAGTAATCATAGATTGCTGCCCCATGATTGGAGTGCTCTCGCTGAATGCGATATTTGCCTGTGACTGCCTGGTTGTGCCAATATCCGCCGACTACCTGTCTGCCAAAGGAGCTGTTCAGATTGATAAAACGCTAAAAGCGCTTGAACAAGTATTAAAGCGCCGTGTCAAAAGACGTTATCTGTTAACCCGCTTCGATGGGCGTCGTAATATGTCTTTGGATGTCCTGCGCATGGCGGAAGAGAAGTTTGGCGAGGATGTATGCAAAACCCGCATTGCAGAAAATGTTCATCTAGCTGAAAGCCCTGCTCTGAATAAAACAATATTTCAGCATGCGCCCAGCAGTCGCGGTGCTCATGACTATGACGCCCTGATGGCAGAATTGATCAGTAACGGGATGATTGAATAAAGCAACTAATTATTTTGAAATCAAAGATAGAATATCTTCAACAGAATTTGACTCGGATTTTTTAACTCCGCGTTCTTTGGATTCGCAACGCAATATTTCGCAATATCGATACATCTGATTCAGCTTCCGCTCCGCATCTTGCTGGTCAACACCACCAATGACCAAGCTCTCGATCCTCTGCCCGTCGCGCGTCCGTATAGAAAAATCAAATCTCAGCATGGCTTAATTCCTCGTCACATTGACAACGTCATCACATTGATCAATTTTAAAGATACCATATTCTTTTAACTAACAGTCAACTTTTATAAAATGTAATCAGAATGGTACTTTTATGAACACTCTCCGCCACAGGCTAACCAAGCCCATTTTATTGCCACTGAAGCCCTCATCTCTGTATAATATGCGGCTGCACTAACAGCCTGTCGGCTATCCAATACAGTAATTCCGTATCACGCCTGGGTGGTGAAATTGGTAGACACAAGGGACTTAAAATCCCTCGGGGAGAAATCTCTGTACCGGTTCGATTCCGGTCCCAGGCACCAAACAAATAATAAATTCATCACGTTACGTCATTTTTGATTTTCAAATTTTGGCAAGGAATTTCATTAATTATCATAATTTGTCACACCAATCTGTGACAAAAGTGTGACAAAGACAGTTACGCATATCATCCGTGAACCGAGGATCTGCCCCCAGCAAATTCAACAGGCAGCACCAGATCGTAACGCGCGTAACGTCCATGCAAGCAAGCCGAACATGGCCTGGGTGGGCGACATGACCTTCATACGAACACGTGCAGGCTGGCTTTACCTGGCCATATTGCTCGACTTGTATTCGCGCAAAGTGGCTGGTGGCTGTGTTCCAAATTAAACTGTCCGGGAAATGCGTGCTACCTCACATTATTATCTACCTTCTAATGTGTCCGGAAAAGCCGGGTTACCTCAATCTGTCCCCTTTTTTCTTTTTTATGTCCATTGCGAAGCTGCTTGCGGACGGTGCGAACAGGACACCGATTATTTTATATTTCTATATTGAACCTTTTCGATTCTTAACCCATCTTTCCCAGTGATTACGTAGTACAAATAATCTCCACGAATCCTGAACGGTTTGTAACAAACAAACCTATATTGCCCATCGAATTTATCAAGGTATGAATAAGTATTGATAGTTGTGTAGTAGCTCTGTCCGCCGCTTAGTGGTGTGATTTTCAAGACACCCGAATCATAGTCTTGTGACAGATACATCGAACCGTCAGTATCCAGAACTTGATTTACAGCCAACAAATTTGTATTAGGTGCACAATCAACCACCTCCAAACTCTCTCCACTTAAACAGCGATAGGCTGGCGCGGTATCTGGCTTTTTGATAGAAATCTCATCTGAAGTAAGAGCAATTTTGTCATTTAGTAAAATGAGTTCAAGAATTGCACGATCACGCCTCGCAAGGCCAAACACACTTTTTTTGTTTAAAAGCTTCCCATCTAGGCCCACCTTGTATGCCTCATGGGAGGAATTTAGAACAAACCCACTATTAAGTACGACAAAGTCCTGCAAAAATCCAAGTTGTGGCAACCGAATGGTTCTTACAAAAGCGCCATTCTTGTATATCTTTATTTTTTGCCCGCCATCCAATATATAAATTTCATCATTCTCGCCTACCCAGAAGCTATTTGCAGCAATCGGATTTTCATAATAAGACCTCGGTCTTTTATTGTCATGGGTTCTGTATTCAATATCTGAATTACCTTTTCCCCATCTTACAAATAAAACCAATTCTCGTTTCGGCTCAGTTTTTTTATTTATTCGTACATCTTTTTTCTGGCTCTTATCATAAACATTAATGCCGGCATAGGAAATCGTTGAAAAAACAAGCAATGCCATTACTTGTGCAAGATGTCTGCAATGTTTGTTTGTAATCAAAATAATTTCCTTTCTAAAACAAACATGGCTAATTTCACCTTGGAGGATCTGTTTCTGGCTTCCATGTTCTCACTTCTCTAAATACGTTTCTCAAACCCGTTCCTATACGCGGCTGTATTACCCCGTTTTTTACTTCCTGATGATCTGTCACCGCATTTCGGGTAGAACTCATATGTGTAACATTGAAGCCTGTAAGTTTTCCGTCTTTATCATGTGTCACACCACCAATCAAACCTACGTGACCCAATGGCTTATTTGGTTGCGTTGTCATAAAGGCCAAATCTCCATCCTTCATATTCTCGAATGACACTAGTGCAGTATTGTCGTGCTGAGCACCCGTACCTACGCCTATACCTGGATAAGATTGTGAGACTAAACCAGAACAATCTGATTTTGTTCCTGGCATACCTTTGGCACCTAGGTCATATTTTGTATTGGCTCTAACATAGGCAGCAGCAACTAAACCAGCTACGAAACAAGGTGTTGAGGTTGCCGCCTGCGTCATAGGCGTAGGTGATGGTCTCGGTGTCGGGCAGGGTCAGCGTGAGGATGCGGCCGAAGGTGTCGTATTGGTACTGGGTGGTGTAGACCTCGGGCGAGTTCGCGCTGCTGCCCTGGGTGTGGCTGGCGATGGTGCGCATCTCCTTGACGGTTTCGCCGAGTTTGCCGTATTCGCGTTCTTCATGGCCGCTAGCATCGGTGACCTTAGTGAGGCGGCCGATCTGGTTGAGGTTGTTGTGCAGGCTGGCGGCTCCGTATTCATAGCTGACGTCATTGCCCTTGTAGTCGGGGTAATGGATGGTTTTGAGGCGGTTGTAGTCGTAGTCGTAATTGACGGCACGGCCTTCTGCGGCAAGGTTGGCGGTGATCTTTTGTACGACGTTTGATGCGGTGTCGTAGACGGTGACGGTCTTGCCGGTGTCGGGGTTGGCAAGGCTGGTACGGCGGCCGAGGTTGTCTGACGGGAGCGCGGACGTCCCCGTCCGCATGCAGGCTGCAGGCCTGCGGTTTGCATCCGGCGCAACAATCACGCCATCCACTGCGGCCAGATACAAATGCACATGCCGCGCAAGGCGCGGCATGGTGTAGGTGTCAGCAGGATGGAGGGGGGCGGTGTTCAAGGGTATGGAGGGTTAATGGGGCGAGGAGTAAGGCCACAAAATTTATCATAATTATAAATTATTCAACAAACTAAACTACCACCTACTCAAGTAGGTGGGTTAGCGCAGCTTGGGTGCAGGTGACTAAAGTCATCAAACCGCACCAAGCTAAACGCGCATGAATCAAAACATTGAAGATCAAAGTCACCGGCTAAAGCCGGTGGTTTTAACCAAATGGATTGAAATAAAATTCTTGGCAAAATATTATCCATCCATCGATTCTGGGGAAAGACAAATGACAAGGCCTGACCCTTTTACTATTTTTCGGGTTGATGAATCACCAATAAGGTGGCATGGTCCAAGCATCCGCACTCCCTGCTTCGCTCCAGACGACATTCCAACTTTGAAGATTCCATGCAGAAGAGGTAGCATCACGTCCAAAATAATAAAATGAACCGGTCCTGTAGTTTTCCCATATTCCAGCCTTGTCGGTTTTGTACCTCTCAACAATAAATACCTTGGCCTCTTTTTCGGAATACGAAAAGACTCGCAGATATACCAATTCTCCTTCCCATGATGTTTTCCGATCAGCAACCTTAAACTGATCTCCGTAACGATACGTAAGATATTCAACACGACCATATGTGCCCACCAGTAGGGTAATCGCGATAAGCGGGCCAATGACTATCGCTTTGCCTAATTTTATAGTTAAATTGCCTCTCATTGCACTGGCGGCTGTAGTAACTTGCCGACTTCCTTTTCTCTTCCCTCAGAGGTTGCCGGAATACCATAGCTTTCGCTTGGCTTTGCGGTCGCCTCAGGACTGTGAGTCGCCCCTCTGTTGTATTCTGTTGCCAGAATTCCTCTGCGCCTGCGATTAGCATCATCACCTTTACCTAATTCGCTACCGCTAACTCCGGAATACCGGTTCGGCTGATTCTTGAGATCGCCAATAACTTTAGCTGCAATTCCAATATTCGACTCTGGATCCTTTAGTTTCTCCACTATCTCAGCCCGCTTAGACTTCGGATCAAGACCGAGTGCTTGAGCTGCGGTGGTTATCTGTATTTGTGCGAGGCCCATAGAGGGATTCAATCCAACCTTTTCTGAGATTGTGTCTGAGATATTCCCCAACGGTCGCATCGTCAACTGCTCTTGATAGATAACATCGCCAAGCAGCAATGGTGGAATACCGGCTTCGTTAGCTTTGCTGGTGATAGTCGCACGATAAGTAGTCAGGGCTCGAACGGCGTCCTTTTCGTCACGGCCGTCGGGATCAATCCACAACAATGGGTTCTGTAACGCATACCCGTATAGCGAGAGTTTTCTCGGGAGACGAGACAACTCTTGTGACGAACTAAGTAATCGACCCAATATCGGATCAGCCGACTGCCAAACACTCGTCCGCGGATCATAATACCGCGCCCCGAAGTAATACAACCCTGTCTCCTGGTCGTATTCCTTGCCGGTGAAGAGGTACGGTGTGCGCAGCGTGTTGCTATGTTCCTGTACCCAGGTCTCGCCAAACGGGAAGTATTCCATATGTTCGTACAGCTTGCCGTTGGCATCGGTCACATAGCCGGTGCTGCCCAGATGGTCCGGATGGTAGTAGTAGGTGAAGTCGCTCTGACCGTTGCCCGGTGGTGCGACAGGACCACCGATTGAGCCGCCGCCATCACCGGCATCCACAACGATATCGCCATTGGCATCGACGGTGTAGCCTTCTTTTGCCAGGTGTTTGTAGATGCCGTTTTTGTTGCCTTTACCGTTGGCGAGGGCGTTTTCCAGTCCTTTTTCGCTGTTGCCGGGGAGGTTGGTGGTGCCTTGGCCTTTCTGCTCACTGGCGCCATTGCCTCCTGCATTGTTGTCGTGAGCGTTGCTGTTCGCATTGGCATTGGCATTGGCATTGGATTTGTCGTTGCTGTTACCTTTGCCATGGTCTGCGGCCTGGGTGTTGTCGTTGCGGTGGGCATCGCCCTGGCCTGAGTTGGCAGATCCTTGACCGTTGTTCTGCTTGTCTTGGCCTTGGTTGCTCTTGTCCTTATCCTGGCCGTAGGCGTTGCCCTGCGATTTACCCTCTCCCCTGCCCTCTGCCGCGTTGCGGGCGAGGGAGTTGGTGTTGCCTGAACCTGAGGAAGGATTGCTGCCTGAACCCTGGATGCTGTTGCCTGGTGCGGTGCCCATCACGAGTTTGGTGACCAGTCTTGAGCTGCCGGCAAACAGGTGTTTGCTGACGATGCTGCGGTTCCTCACCACGTAGTACTGGTTGACGTAGACGGTCTCGCCCTGCTTTGTTTCCTTGATGACGCGCTGGCCTTTGTCATCGTAGATGTAGTTGCTGCGTTCGCCGTTGTCGTCTATTTCGGCGATGCGGTTGTCTTCGTCCCACAGGATGATGCGGCGGGTGCCGTTTTTGTCATCACGCCAGCCGAGCTGGTTGCCGTTGGCGTCGTAGCTGTAGCTGTGGTTGCCGATGTGGGTGGGGGCATGGGGTTGTTTTGCGCCGTAGGCATAGGCCCAGTCGTAGCTGGTGGCTTTTTGCCCGACGGGCTTGCTGCCTGCGCTGGTGACGGTGTCCAGCTGGACTTTGCTGGTGATGTTGTGAATGTCGCTGTAGCCCATGTCAAGGGTGTAGTCGCGGGTTTTATCCGGACTGTTCTGGAACTTGCCACGGGCTGCGGTCAGGCGGTACAGGTCGTCGTAGTCGAAGTGCTGGCTGGTGGGGCCGCCGAAGGGATCGCTCGCCGGGATCGCCACCTGGTTTTTAAGGTCGGTGATGTTGCCGACGTTGTCGTAGCTGTAGTTTAGGTTCTGGAACTTGCCTGCCAGTGTACCTTCCGAGGTGAGGTTTTTAAGCCGGCGGTTGTCGGGGCGGTAGCTGTAGTTGGTTTCAATGCCGTTGCCGAGCTTGAGGTAGGTGCGTTGCTCGAACTTGTCATACAGGAGGGATTGCAGGTATGCGGCATGCTCGCTCTTCTTGTCTCCGGCGAAGGTGGCGAGGTTGCCGCCTGCGTCATAGGCGTAGGTGATGGTCTCGGTGTCAGGCAGGGTCAGGGTGAGGATGCGGCCGAAGGTGTCGTATTCGTACTGGGTGGTGTAGACCTCGGGGCTGTTGGCACTGTTGCCCTGGGTGCGGCTGGCGATGGTGCGCGTTTCCTTGACGGTTTCGCCGAGTTTGCCGTATTCGCGTTCTTCATGGCCGCTAGCATCGGTGACCTTAGTGAGGCGGCCGATCTGGTTGAGGTTGTTGTGCAGGCTGGCGGCTCCGTATTCATAGCTGACGTCATTGCCCTTGTAGTCGGGGTAATGGATGGTTTTGAGGCGGTTGTAGTCGTAGTCGTAATTGACGGCACGGCCTTCTGCGGCAAGGTTGGCGGTGATCTTTTGTACGACGTTTGATGCGGTGTCGTAGACGGTGACGGTCTTGCCGGTGTCGGGGTTGGCAAGGCTGGTACGGCGGCCGAGGTTGTCTGACGGGAGCGCGGACGTCCCCGTCCGCATGCAGCCGGCAGGCCTGCGGTTTGCCACAGGGGCAACAATCACGCCATCCACTGCGGCCAGATACAAATGCACATGCCGCGCAGAGCGCGGCATGGTACAGGCGTCAGCAGGATGGAGGGGAACGGTGTTCAAGGGGATAGAGGGTTATTCGGGCGAATTATGAAAGTCTGAAATATTTAATATAATCAATACATTGAACTCTTGACCCATTTGTTCTATGTAAACACCAACAGAGAGAATGCGTTAATGCAAGACCTGACACCGTGATTTCCCGAGGTCGGCAACCGCATTTAGTTTACGAGGCTACATCTAGGTTCACTTGCGTTACGGCCTGCATCTTTGTCGTAAGAAACTCACGACCCTCGATTACTCGAACGCCGCTCCTTCGTGCTGCCAAGGCGTATGGACAATTCCTTGGACGGGACTTTAACCCGCTAGCTAAACTGCTGTTACTGCGAACGTCTGACCCCATCTATTGCGACAGAGAGAATGCGTTAATGCAAGACATGACACCGTTATTTTTCTAGACTATCCAGCCCAAAGAACTTATTGGACAAGAATAGAAGATCAACATCTGTCAAGGCAGATCTAATTTGTTTCTTTTTTTTACCGCAACTTAGTAAATAACCGCATTTTTTGGGCTTGTCTAACTCAATCAAACGAATGTTGTTCTTTTTTGCGTAATTCGCAATACCCGAAATTGAAGCTTCGATATCAGAATATATCTCAGGATTATCACAACCAGTATAGTAATAAATTAATTTCCCGTCGTTTGAAGCGAATGAGCCACACGATAAACACATCAAAGCAAGAAATATTATTCCAGATTGTAATGCAGGCATTTTTTGACCTTTCTATTTCAAGATTACGATGAAAAAAACACCGCAGAATTTTCAAAACTCCCAATTAACGCTAAATATTTTAACTATAGGAATGTGAAACAAGACTGCTTCGCACTCACAAAACCACATTGTTGCTTAGGAAAATACTACTTATTGTTGATTCGTAGTAGCGGGAACTCCACCAAAAGCCATTGGAGACTCTGGTACTGTGTTATTACTTGTATTTGGCTGTGTTTTTTCTAAATAGTCTGCCTTATTCACTTCGACTGCGTCTTTTAAACTCTTATAACCATGCTCTGTCGGGCTAGTCTCAAAATGTGGAACATCGTCACCTTGACTCTTCAATGGGTGAAGTCCATTTTTTTCTGCCAACACATTGAGTTTCTTTAGCTGATCAGGTGAAAGCGTTCCTACCCCATTGAGGTCAATAGCAAATCCGCCTTGATGGTTACTCAACCCTTTAGCCTTAGTGTTATCCGTCTTAATTTTTGACGAGTCCTCTAATCTAAATGCGTTATTCACTGACAATCCAAAGGTCTTATTTGCTGTGTCTGCAAATGCCTTCATATTTTTAGCTACGGAAGTATCTGAATAATACGTTCTGTTTTTTAGCACCGGGTCAGCTGAAGTTAACCCTTTCGCTTCAAAACTAGCTAGTTCATTCCCATCCGGATCAAGGTACTTGACTGGATTCTGTGCAGAATAACCATACAACCCAAGGTTAAACGAGTTAAAGATACCACCCATCCCCGCCAGATTCCCGTCCTTCTCTTTGTTTCCCTTAGGCAGATATTTATTCAATATGCCATCCGCACTCTGCCAAACACTCGTCCTAGGATCATAATACCTCGCCCCGAAGTAATACAACCCCGTCTCCTGATCATATTCCTTGCCGGTGAAGAGGTACGGTGTTCTCAGCGTATTGCTGTGCTCCTGTACCCAGGTCTCGCCAAACGGGAAGTATTCCATATGTTCGTACAGCTTGCCGTTGGCATCGGTCACATAGCCGGTGCTGCCCAGATGGTCCGGGTGGTAGTAGTAGGTGAAGTCGCTCTGGCCGTTGCTCGGTGGCGTGACAGGGCCGCCGATTGAGCCGCCGCCATCACCGGCATCAACAACGATATCGCCATTGGCATCGACGGTGTAGCCTTCTTTTGCAAGATGTTTGTAGATGCCGTTTTTGTTGCCTTTGCCGTTGGCGAGGGCGTTTTCCAGTCCTTTTTCGCTGTTGCCGGGGAGGTTGGTGGTGCCTTGGCCTTTCTGCTCACTGACGCCATTGTCTCCTGCATTGTTGGCGTTATTGCCGTTCGCATTGGCATTGGATTTATCCTTGCCATTACTGTTGCTGTTGCCATGCTCTGCGGCCTGGGTGTTGTCGTTGCGGTGGGCATCGCCCTGGCCTGAGTTGACCGATCCTTGGCCGTTGTTCTGCTTGTCTTGGCCTTGGTTGCTCTTGTCCTTATCCTGGGCTGCGCCCTGTGACTTGCCCTCTCCCCTGCCCTCTGCCGCGTTGCGGGCGAGGGAGTTGGTGTTGCCTGAACCTGAGGAAGGATTGCTGCCTGAACCCTGGATGCTGTTGCCCGGTGCGGTGCCCATCACGAGTTTGGTGACCATTCTTGAGCTGCCGGCAAACAGGTGTTTGCTGACGATGCTGCGGTTGCGCACCACGTAGTACTGGTTGACGTAGACGGTTTCGCCCTGCCTGGTTTCCTTGATGACGCGCTGGCCTTTGTCATCGTAGGTGTATTTGCTGCTGTGGCCGTTGTCGAGGATTTCCGCTATGCGGTTGTCTTCGTCCCACAGGATGATGCGGCGGGCGCCGGTTTTGTCGTCAGTCCAACTACGCTGGTTGCCGTTGAGGTCATAGCTGTAGCTGCGGCTGCCGATGTGGGTGGGGGCATGGGGCTGGTCGCCAGCGTAGGTGTAGGTGCCGTAGTCGTAGCTGGTGGCCTTTTGTGGAATGCGGCTACCGTCCGCGCTGGTGAGGGTGTCGGTCTGTTTTTTGCGGGTGATGTTGTGGATGTCGCTGTAGCCCATGTCGAGGGTGTAGTCGCGCACTGTGCCCGAGCTGGAGGTGAAGTTGCCTTTTGCCGAGGTCAGGCGGTACAGGTCGTCGTAGTCGAAGTGCTGGCTTGTCGGGCCGCCGAAGGCATCGATCGCCGGGATCGCCACCTGGTTTTTAAGGTCGGTGATGTTGCCGACGTTGTCGTAGCTGTAGTTGAGGTTCTGGAACTTGCCTGCCAGCGCACCTTCCGAGGTGAGGTTTTTAAGCCTGCGGTTGTCGGGGCGGTAGCTGTAGCGGGTTTCGATGCCGTTGCCGAGCTTGAGGTAGGTGCGTTGCTCGAATTTGTCGTACAGCAGGGACTGCAGGTATGCGGTGTGCTCGCCCTTCTTGTCGCCGGTAAAGCTGGCGAGGTTGCCGCCTGCGTCATAGGCGTAGGTGATGATCTCGGTGTCGGGCAGGGTCAGTGTCAGAATACGTCCGAAGGTGTCGTATTGGTACTGGGTGGCGTAGACCTCGGGGCTGTTGGCACTGTTGCCCTGGGTGCGGCTGGCGATGGTGCGGACTTCCTTGACGGTTTCGCCGAGTTTGCCGTATTGGCGCTCGTCCGTGCCGGAGGCATCGGTCACCTTGGTGATGCGGCCGATCTGGTTGAGGGTGTTGCGCAGGCTGGCCGCACCGTATTCGTAGCTGACGTCATTGCCGCGCGTGTCCGGGTAATGGATGGCTTTGAGGCGGTTGTAGTCGTAGTCGTAGGTCACGGCCTTGCCTGCCCTGAGCCTGTCGAAGGGCCGGAGGCGGCGAGGTTGGCGGTGATTTTCTGGGTCACGTTTGATGCGGTGTCGTAGACGGTGACGGTCTTGCCTGATGGGAGCGCGGACGTCCCCGTCCGCATGCAGGCGGCAAGCCTGCGGTTTTGATTGGCTGAAACGATATGGCCATCCACCGCAACCAAATACAAATGCCGCGCACGCTGCGGCATCTGCAAATCGTCTTCAAGGCGGGCTAATGCTGCACTCATATAAGCCGGGTTCGTTCTTCGTTGCAGCGCTGGCAGCGTTCGCTGTGCAGGAGTCTGCCCTGGCGCACATCGAAGCGCTGCCCGGCTACAGGCTTCCATTTGTGGAAGCCTGTCTGGCACAGGGTGACGCCCTTGGCGCGGATTTGCAGGCGGGCTTTGCGGTGGGTTTGCAGGTTGATGATGTTGTTCATCTTGAGCATTCTAACGCAGAATCAGGCAAGTCTGGTTCCATCGGTTTAACCTCCATCGAGGGGACAAGATAAGGCAAAGGATAAGACCTGACACCGTGATTTCCTTGACCCCGTGATTTCCTTTATTGTTTGGATTTATAATTTAAGTACGATTGTAGACCTGACCCCGTGATTCTGCGTGATTTTGCAATTCGCGGCGGGGTGTATTTAGTAATACTTTTTAGATATTCACGGGCTGATCAGAATTGCAAATTATTCAATAAAATCAAATACTTATGCACAAATAAAGAATCAATGGAGAGTAGCAGCAGTCCTCCCGGTGACCCGGTACAACTTGCCGCCCTCGCAGAACCGGACTTGGAGCGTTACACCATCCGGCTCCCAGCTTGAGTCATCCACAATGGTTCGGGGTATAAGTTGTGCTTGATACGTACTGGCGGCAGCCATGTTTTAAGCACCTCACCAAAGCGCGCCCAGTTCACACTCTTACGCTGACTGCGGCGGTTGAGCCACTTGAACAACATTCGGCTCACGCGGTAGACATACGTTTTCAGGCTGCGGCTGTTGCCACTGACGCCAAAGTACGCAATGTGTTCCTGCACGTGCCGCTTTGTATAATCCATCATGGCGCGACCGCCGCTCGTGCGCAGTTTGGCTAGTCGCACACCCACTTCTTTGAGCTTCCTGCTGATTCGGCTCCCCTGCGTCTTCCGTCCCACCATGAAGCGCTTGCTGCGGCTCTGTGTGACGTAGTGCGTGAAGCCCAAGAAATCAAAAGTGAGCGGGCGTCCCAAGCCTAACTTGGCGCATTGCCGCTTGGCATAACTGCCAAATCGCAACAGTGCGGTTTTGCTCGGCTCGACTTCTAGCGCAAATTCTGCCAGCCGTTCGATCAGCGCTTCCGAGAATCGCTTGGCATCTTCTTCGTGGGTGAAGCAGGCCACAAAGTCATCCGCGTAACGTATCAGTTTTGCCCGACCTCGACAGCTTCTGGCAAAGCGCTTTTCGAACCACATATCCAGTACATAGTGCAGGTAGATGTTGGCCAGCACAGGTGAGACCAGTCCACCTTGCGGTGTTCCGGCCTCGCTTGCATTTATCTGGCCTTCTTCCAGCACTCCGGCTTTGAGGAAGCGCCGTATCACCCACAGCAGCACGGGATCGGCGATTCGGTGAGCCAGAAATTTCATCAGCCAGTCATGGTCCACGTGGTCGAAGAAGCCTTTGATATCCGCTTCTACCAGCCATTGGGTTTGATCCAGCGTGATGACTTCGCCCAGCCGTTTAAGGGCTTGATGGGCGTTGCGTCCCGGGCGGAAGCCGTAGGAGCAATCTCTGAACTCGGGTTCCCAAATCGCTTGCAAGATGCCGGAAAGGCGCTCCTGCACAATGCGGTCTTCAAAGCAGGGTATGCCCAGCGGGCGCATTTTGCCATTGGCCTTGGGGATATAAGTTCGCCGGGCGGGGCGGGGGCGGTAGGCGCTCTGCCGCACTTGTTGGCTGAGCGCGGCAAGCCGTGCGTCCAAGTCCAGTGCGTAGTCTGCTTTGCGCACTCCGTCGATGCCGGTGGCTTTATTTCCTGGTTGGCTGTCAAAGCTGTCGCGCAGCCCCTCTGGGTCGCACAACAGCCCCATCAGCGCGGTATAGCGTGGCTGTGGGGCTTCTCGTGCCCATTGTGTGAAGTGAATAAGTTGTGTGGTCATGCGTATTCTCCGCTCGGTGTCGGGGCATGTTTCCCCTATTCACTATCTCAAACCGGCGCCCCTTCGCTCCCGCCGAATTACCAGCGTTCATCGCTACTATGGGCACCTCCGACTCCCCAACACCTCTGCCCTCTCCCTCGCTCTTTACACTTGTCGGAGGGTGCGCGTTCTTTTGCGCCGATGCTGGGGTCTCCTTGGTTACCGCTCAATCATTATGTCAGGCTCGATACGGTCTTAGATCCCGGGTGGTCAGACACGCCTTGCCTTTTCAACTCCGCGCCGTGTCTGCTATTGCCTGCTGGTGACTCGAAACCATCGGCCATTTCCAATACGGTCATTTCGGGACTGTAACCTTTACGGTCGGCTTTACCCGTTACCATTGCGCCTCGCCTGCTTTCTTGCCTACGCATCAAGCAACCCATTACTGGATTGCCTGCAAGGCTAGATACTTGGCCCGTGGCTGGCGGTTACCAAGGCGGGATTCACACCCGCTAGATTGTGCGACATTGCCAAGCCGCAACCGAGTCTGACCCCATCGATTTTGTTTGACCCCATCGATTTTGTTGATGCTGATTATTGTTCATTTTCACACTTAACTTCTATTCGAATAAATTTTTCAAAAACTCCTTCATTAGTTGCATTTCTTATCATCCATGGATCAAGAGTAATCTCGCCAAAGGTTAATTTCTTCGCCTCTGATTTAACATCCCAAAAAACTTTTCCTTGCTCATCTAGGTAAACACGATTTTCGATTAAAGCCAATTCATCTGATTTGTTCGACATATAAACAAATCGAAGGCGACCACTTTCATCGTAGAAATTCTCAGTAGTCAATAGATCATCATGTGCAATTCGCTGAGCAACTGTATATAGCCTGACGCGCTCACCTTTGTCAGTCGCAACCGCTATATATTCCAATGGATATGTACCACGACATGATCTAGGAAGCTTAGAGAATTCCTTTTGCTGGTACTTGAACTCGTTCTTTTTGAGTTTCGATTGAATTTCATTATATAGCCTTCTGATTTCCAAAATCTTGGGATGATGCTCCCAGTTCCTTTTCGTTAAATCCTGTATGGATATTTGCTCTGCGGATAGAACCGAGTTAAATGGAAGCAGGAAACCAACAAAACCTATAAAAACGATAAGAAATAACTTTATTGGCATTGTTGATACTCTCATTATATAACTCCTCTAGATTTCATTCTGGCAATACTGGAAATTATTTTCCCGCTCGATTTCAATCACTCGTTTTCGGTGGTTCCGGTTTAACACGATTGTTATTTTCAATATGTGCTGGGTCATGTGGATTTTTCCAATCAGCACCATTCCGAAAATCCTTACCTTTCTCTCCAGCCACAGCTTTGATTTGTTCAAATGACTCACTTTGATCCCGGAAATACTTCTCAGCACCCTTAGCTGTCCCCGGTGCCTCACCCCAAGCGTACTTTTTGTCTACTATATCTGCCGCGTCCGCGCCACGACCAAGATCGATATGCCGACTACTGTTTGGATTATTGAGTGAGGATTTTCCTCCGCTGATTTTAGTTTTTTCTTCATCAACACTCCGTATCGCAGTATGTATTTTTGGATTATGGCCTTTCAATTCTTGCAACATAATGACGCCCTTTACCAAAGGCTTCGCCTCTGGTGTCATTTCCTTCAATTTTGGATGTCTCTCATCTACACCTTTGCTGTATGAATCAGCTCCAGCCTTAAAGAGCATAAGCAGCAAGACAGGTGCCTTCTCGTTTCCGGGCGCATTCCCATCTGGATCCGTAAATTTCACTGGATTCTGGTGAGAGTAGGTATATAACCCAAGGTTGAACGAGTTATAGATGCCGCCCATCCCACGTTTACCATTAAGATAATCATTTAATACCCCATCAGCCGACTGCCAAACACTCGTCCGCGGATCATAATACCGCGCCCCGAAGTATTATAATCGGCCCGACGCGATTTTCTTGGGCACAAGCCCGCAAACCCAGACGCAGTGCGGCTTCCCGCGCATCACACACCAGCTCAAACCTGCTTAAAGAACAATTTTTTCCTAGACGCGCATTTTGGCCTGCGCGCACGCGCGAAGGCAAGCAGTTTTTTTCCTGTAGACGGGTTGGGGTTTGCTTTGGAGTTTTTTCTTTAGCCGCACCGCGAAGCGGCTCAAGTGGGGCGGCCTGCCGCCCCACGCATTGCGCCTAGCGCGGCGCGATGCCGATTTCGCGCAAGGCATCGCGTGCCCGCTCGCCCGCCTCGTACATGAGCTGAGCTTCTTCCTGATCCGCCGCCAACACGCGATAGTGGTCGATGCCGGCGCGCTTCAGAAACTGCGCCAGTGCCCAGGCTTGTTCTTCGGGTAGTTCGAGGATGAGTTTGCGTTTCATGATGTGATCTCCTTGTGTGTACAGCCCTCGACGTGAGCGCTGTTTGCGATGCCCGCACAGCGCCGCGCGCAGCCGGGTCAAGGGCGGCGCGTCTTTTGCGCCGTGCATTTCACCCTTGACGCGGCGAGCACGGTGCTACCCTCTGTAGCAAACAGCGGGAGCTTTCTTTTCTCGTTCAACGGAGTGCTGTTGATTTGCTTTTGCTTTAGCTGCGGGTTTGCTTTTGACTTTTTTTGAGTGTGGCCACCCCCGGCCCCTGCTCTGTCCAGCGGGCGCGGCAGGACACACTGCGCCGCACTGCCTGCGTGAACTCTGGTTGTTACGGGCCGGGGGTGGTAACACGAACGGGTGCGGGCATGCTTTTGCTTCACTTGCCCGCCAGGGGGATGGGGGGCGTTAGCGGGAAACCGCCCCCCACAACACCGCGCAGCGACCACACCACAGAAGAAACAAACGCGGTGGTGGCAAGGCCACGACCGCACAAGGCCGGGGGTGTGGGGGTAGCGTGCTGCCCCCACATAAAACAAACATGCCTTGCGTACCAATTAAACACGCCTTGCCGCGCAGCGACCTTGCAGCAAAAGGCGAAGGGGCGACACATCACCAGCCCCGTTTTGCTGCCCCTCACCGCAGGTGATGGACGTTGACCTGGTGGCGGTGTTTACCCGCAAGGGCGCAAGACATAACGGTCTCTTGTGCGATGCCGCGAGGGTTGCGGCGTCGGCCGCTGCGGTTTTGCACAAGACGCCGTTATGTTACACACCGCCACACAACAGACGCCAACGGCGACCACACCTTACGATGAACTTTCACACGAGCGCCACACTTTCCGCCACCCACTGCACCAGCGACGGCGCGGGGCTTGCGGGGTTTTGTGCAAGCGCCGTGACGGAGCGGTCATCAGTGTCCACGTTCAGCGGCGCGCTTCTGGCGCGTCCGCTGCAACGCTCTCCCCTGTCGTCCCTTCACGCTCGCCTTCCGCCGCCTCGGCCTTTTGGTTTTTCCGTCCTCTGGCCCCCGGATGCGTCGCGCCATGCACTTCGATCAGTTTGCCGATCGCCACATGGGTGTAGATCTGCGTGGTGGAGAGTTCGGCGTGTCCCAGCAGTACCTGGATGTAGCGGATGTCGCAGCCGTTCTCCAGCATGTGCGTGGCGCAGGCATGGCGCAGCGCGTGGCAGGCGCCGTGTTCGATGCCCGCCAATCTGAGGTAGCGCTGCACCAGGTCGGACAGGCGGTTGTTTTGATACGGCTCGCCGTAGTCGGTGAGGAACAGGGTCCAGTCGTCCAGCCGGGTCGCAAGTCTTGGGCGCACTTCGATCAGGTAGCGCGCTACCCAGTGCGCCGCACGCTCTCCCAGCGGGATGAAGCGGTCGCGCCGCCCCTTGCCCTGGCGGATCATGACGGTGCCGCGTTCGAGGTCGATTTCGGTGAGTTGCAGGCGCGCGGCTTCACTGCGGCGCATGCCGGTGCTGTACAGGAGTTCCAGCAGCGCGCGGTCGCGCACGCCGGTGAGGCCGCCCACGTCCGGCTGGGCTAATGTGTGTTCCACTTGCGCCACGCTCAGCAGCACCTTGGGCAGGTTGCGCGGGATACGCGGGGTGACCAGTTCGTGCGCCGGGTTGACCAGGATGGAGGGTGTAAAAATTTTTGTGTAAACGGTCATTTGGCAGGAAACTGCCTAACTTCAAAAAGGAGTGACCATGACCGCAACAAAGAAAGCACCATCGCCGGATTTAATCGACCAACTGCTGGCTGG
>Ga0307376_10000077_pt1 | contig 150556 bp, 120 predicted proteins | sample TR2MG_FD_202536 | JGI IMG/M metagenome (GOLD analysis project Ga0307376, IMG submission 202536) | Soil microbial communities from Risofladan, Vaasa, Finland - TR-2 | ecosystem: Environmental > Terrestrial > Soil > Coastal area > Acid sulfate soil | place: Finland: Risofladan, Vaasa...
AAGGTCCACTCACCATCATCGACCCGGTTGCGCTGGGCGGCTCCATAACTGCCCATACCGATATTCTCTGCTTTGGTGCTCTCACCGGTTCCATAACAGCTACGGCAACTAACGGCACATCCCCATACCAGTACAATATTGATGGTGGTTCCTACCAAGCCTCCGGCACCTTTAATGGATTGGCAGCAGGGAGCCACACCGTTACCGTGCAGGATGTTAATGGATGTACTTTCTCCATTCCTCCTTACATTCTAACCCAACCCGCAAGTGGTGTTTCAGGGTCAATCTCGTCTCAAACCAACGTTAGCTGTAACGGTGGGAATGATGGCTCTGTGACAGTAGCGGGATCCGGCGGAACATCTCCTTATCAATATAGCCTTAATGGTGGTGCTTATCAAGGATCGGGAACATTTGGTACCTTAACCGCAGGATCATACACTGTAACAGTTCAAGATGCAGGCGGATGCACATATGACGTACCGGTAATCATTACCCAACCAACCGCATTAGGTGGAGGCATTACCGCCCAAACCAACGTTGGCTGCAATGGGGGTAATAATGGTTCGGTTACGGTGGCAGGTTCAGGGGGAACATCTCCTTATCAATACAGTTTAAATGGTGGAGCATATCAAGCATCTGGAACTTTCGCTACACTCACAGCAGGGAGTTATACCGTTACAGTAAGAGATATCAATGGCTGTACCCACGACGTTCCAGTAACCATCACTGAACCAACAACTCTAACGGGCAGCATTACATCGCAAACAAATGTAGCCTGCAATGGTGGAAATACCGGTTCAGTGACTGTTGCGGGATCGGGTGGAACCGCTCCCTACCAATATAGCCTCAACGGCGGAACATACCAAGCATCTGGAACTTTCTCTTCACTTACTGCAGGGAGTTATACCGTTACAGTAATGGATGCCAATGGATGTACCTATAATGTTCCGGTTACTATCACTCAACCTGCAACCCCGGTGTCTGGCTCCATATCGAGCCAAACCAACGTTAGCTGCTTTGGCGGAAATAATGGCTCAGTTACCGTTGCCGGAGCAGGTGGTACATCTCCATATCAATACAACTTAAATGGTGGAACATTTCAAGTATCCGGAACATTTGGAACCTTAATTACCGGTGCTTATACTGTAACTGTGAAAGATGCTAACGGATGTACATTCGATGTTCCCGTAACCATTACCCAACCGGCCACTGCTCTAAGTGGTAGCATTCCTTCCCAAACTAATGTTCTTTGCTTCGGAACCTCAACAGGATCGGTTACCGTTGCCGGGTCGGGTGGTACATCTCCATATCAATATAGTCTAAACGGTGGCGCATACCAAGGAAGCGGAACGTTCAGCACCCTTGCAGCAGGTAGCTATACTGTTACTGTTCGTGATGCAAACAGCTGTACATTTGATGTTCCCGTTACTATTACTCAACCAGCCACAGCATTAAGCGGTTCTATTACGGGCCAAACTAACGTTCTGTGTTTTGGCGACAACACGGGCTCCGTTACTGTAACCGGTACGGGGGGATCTTCTCCCTACCAATTTAGCCTTAACGGTGGAGGATATCAGGCAAGTGGAACATTCAATGGACTTACCTCAGGTGCCTACACCGTAACCGTTCGTGATGCCAATTCGTGTACATACGATGTTGCAGTAAACATAACGGAACCTGCAAATGCACTTACAGGGAGTATCTCATCACAAACCGATGTTGCCTGCTTCGGTGCTTCAACCGGATCGGTTACCGTTACGGGAGTTAATGGAACATTACCCTATCAATATAGCTTCGATGGTGGTGCCTATGCAGCAACAAGCACCTTTAGTAGTTTAGCAGCAGGAAGCTATACCGTTACCGTTAAAGATGCTAATGGATGTTTAGCAACCATACCGGTTACCATTGCACAACCGGCAGCCGCACTATCTGGTAGTATATCTTCGCAAACCAACGTTGCCTGCTTTGGAGGAAATACAGGAACAGTTACAGCTGCAGGCACTGGAGGTACTGCACCTTATCAATATAGTCTCAACGGTGGTGCTTACCAAGCAAGTGGAACCTTTGCAACTTTAATTGCTGGTTCATATACTATTACTGTAAGAGATGCAAACAGTTGTACAGTAGATGTTCCTGTTACCATAACTCAACCAGCTGCATCACTCTCAGCTGCAATTTCTGCACAGACAAATGTAAGTTGCTTTGGTGGTAATTCTGGCTCCGTAACTGTTGCCGGTGCTGGTGGAACTGCACCCTACCAATATAGTCTCAATGGAGGCGCTTATCAGGCTAGTGGTACTTTTGGTACCCTTATTGCCGGTAGCTATACCGTTACTGTTCGTGATGCAAACAGCTGTACGTTTGATGTTCCGGTTACCATTACCCAACCTGCATCAGCACTTACAGGTAGCATCACCTCCCAAACCAATCTTACCTGCAATGGGGGAAACGATGGCGCAGTAACAGTTGCTGCCGCCGGTGGCACTTCACCCTACTCCTACAATATTGATGGTGGTACTTATGGCGCATCAGCCACTTTTAGCAGTCTTATTGCAGGTAACCATACCGTTGGCATTCAGGATGCAAATGGATGTACCACAACCGTACCAGTTACCCTTACCGAGCCACCAGCCATAATTATAACCTCCGAAACGGTAGTTAACGTTACCGGTTGCTTTGGCAATACCAATGGCAGCATTACCATTGTAGCCAGTGGTGGAACTGGTGTGCTCTCCTACTCCATCGATGGTGGAACAACCTATCAAGCAACTGGCAACTTCACCAATTTGGCAGCGGGTACATATCAAGTAATGGTAAAAGATGCCAGTGACTGCTTAAAGACTGGCAGCTTGCTCGACGTTACCCAACCTGCTCAGGTAACCTTTACCTTTACCACACAAGATCTAACGTGTAACGGTAGCGCGAACGGTGAAATTCACTTCACCGCTTCAGGTGGAACACCACCATACCAATACTCTATCCTTGGAGGCACCTCATCATCATGGAAGGCAAGTCCCGATTTCACTGGTCTTACAGCCGGAACCTACTCGCTTAAGGTTAGGGATGCTAATGGATGTACAACTGTAGCTTCTATTGCCAAAATACTTCAACCTGCGGCCATTGCCACCGATGGTGGAACATGGCAGGATGTTACTACCTGTAATGGAGACAATACCGGATCGATCACAGTTAAGGTTACTGGAGGCGTGCCACCATTTAGCTTCTCCATCAACGGAGGAACAACATGGCAAGCAACTGGTGAGTTTCTAAATCTGTTTGCAGGAACCTACTCAGTAATAGTTAAAGATGGCAACGGCTGTACCACAACGGTTGGGCCGAACACCATCAACGAGCCCTCAAAAATTACCATCTCGGCCGAGATTGTTGACGATGTTACTGTTTGCTGGTATAACACTGATGGATCAATCGTGGTGTTAGCTACTGGCGGCACCGGCGATCTGCAATTCTCCATCGATGGTGGAACCACATGGCAAACCGACGGTTTCTTTAATAACCTTGGCGTAGGCACCTATCAGGTAGCAGTTAAGGATGATAATGGCTGTATCAAAAACGGAAGTTTACTCACCGTTGCCGGTCCACCACCAATTGTTATAGATCCAACTACAACTACCACCAACATCTCGTGCAATGGTAGCAACGATGGACAAATTAACGTAGTGGCCACCGGAGGCACCGGAGCATTATCCTACTCGCTCAATGGCGGTCCAGGACAAGCAACTGGGCTATTCCCCGGACTAACCGCTGGCAGTTATACCGTTACCGTTACCGATGCCAACCTCTGTACACTGGACTACCCGGTTACCCTAACGGAACCAACAGCCATAACCTATACCTCACAGAACTTTACCAATGTAACATGTAATGGAGCCAACGACGGAACCATAACCATTGTTGTGAGTGGCGGTTCGGCACCTTATGATTACTCCATTGATGGTGGAACAACCTTTGCCAACACAACTGGGTTCTTTACAGGATTGACAGGTGGAACATACAATGTTGTTGTGAAAGATGCCAATGGCTGTACTGCTAATGGCAATGCAATTACCATTGTGGATCCAGCCGCCATAAGCATCGATGCCAGCTCGGCCTCCAACTCCGGCTGCTTTGGCTCTAACACCGGAACTATTTCCGTTCTTGCCTCTGGAGGAACAGCACCTCTTACCTTTAATCTGAAGGATGGTACTGCCACCATTATTGCCTCGAACACCTCTGGCACCTTCACCGGTTTGGCTCCCGACACCTATACCGTTGAGGTGGTAGATGTCAATGGATGCGGACCAGTGATTGCAGGACCATTCACCATATCGGAAGCCACTGCACTTACAGCAACTTCTGTTAAAACAGATATTACCTGCAACGGTGACGTTAATGGAACAATTACAATCACCGCTTCCGGTGGAACACCTCCATACCAGTATAGCTTCGATGATGGGGCAACATTTGGAGCAACCAATACGGCAACCAATTTAGCCGGTGGCGACTACTACCTGTTTGTTAAAGATGCAAATGGATGTATGTTTGCCGATACCGTTAACATATTTGAACCAGATGTGCTCACAATAACACTCAATCCTACCAACCCTAGCTGTAGTGGAATGACTATTTGGGATGGAAAAATTGTGGCGACCTCTACTGGTGGAACATATTCTGCCCTCTCTCCAAAACTTTTCAAACTTGACGGCGGCGCTTGGACAACTACACCTACCTTTAATAATGTTACCCCAGGGCCACATACGGTTACCGTAAAAGATGCCAAGGGTTGTACCGCTTTGGCCAACGTTACGCTAGTTGCTCCAGCCCCAGTTACAATCGGATCGCAATCGTCTGTTGACCCAACCTGTACTACGTTGGGCTCCATAACCGTTACAGCGCTTGGCGGAACAGGACATTACACCTATGTGCTCAGTCCCGGCGGTGCTACCAATATTACTGGCATATTTACTGGTCTTGGAGGAGGAACTTACACTGTATCCATTACTGATAGCCTTGGTTGTGGTCCAGTGACTACAGGAAACATAGTGCTAGTTTCACCCACAACACTCCATATCGATGCTGTTAATATTACTGATGTAACTGGATGTTATGGAAATACCAATGGTGCTCTTGAGATTATTACCAGCGGTGGAACAGGAACGATTGTTTACTCCATCGATGGTGGTGCAACATGGGGTAATACCAATATTTTCACAAATTTATCCGGTGGAACATATAGTATTCAGGTGAACGATGCCAACAACTGTATTACCGGCACCCTTGCTCAAGTTCAACAGCCCAATCAGATAGTAATTACGGTTGACCAGCTTATTCAGCCTACACCTTCTGGAAATGACGGTGAAATAGATGTTTCAGCAACTGGAGGAACAGGCACACTCACCTATGTGTTGACTCCCGGAGGTACATCCAATACCACAGGCGTGTTTACAGGATTAGCTGCAGGGAACTACTCCGTTACAGTTAACGACAATAATGGCTGTAGCGCAACAGTCACCGACTTGCTTCTTAATGACTTCAGTGCAACCATTACATCAACAGACCTTACTTGTAATGGTGTGAGTGATGGAACCATAACCCTGACCATATACGGTAGTTCCAACCCAACCGTAAGCTGGACCAAGGATGGCATAGATTATAATACCGAAATGAACGCCAAATATGATGGCAACGGTTATAAAAATTTGGATCCAGGAACCTATGTTGCAACGGTGACAGATGTTCCCACTGGTAGAATTATTGTTCTTCCAGCGGTGACCATAAATGATGCTCCGGCAATAGTTATTTCCAGCGTTGATACTCCTACCTATGATATTTGTGCAGGCAAGGATCAGGGCGCGATTACCATTAATGCCAGTGGCGGAACAGGTTCACTCGATTATTCTGTTGATAACGACGTGACATATCAATCGTCCAATATTTTCACAAATCTTTTACCCGGCGACTATAACGTATATGTGAAAGATGGTAATGGATGTAAGGTGGCCTATACGGCAAACCCAATCAACTTCCAAGATGCTCCGGAAAAGATTACGGCAACACTCGATCCATCCTCTGTTAGCGATATAACTTGTCCTACCGATTCAACCGGTTCGTTAGTGGTTAATGTTGCTGGTGGTGTGCCAACCTACACTTACAGTTGGGATGATGGTACCACCGATCTTAACAGGACCGATTTACCAATAGGTACTTACTCACTTACCATTACGGACCAAAATAGCTGTAACCTTACCCAACCATTCTCAATTACCGGACCGCCAATGTGGGATGCCTCGGCAGTTATTGACTCGGCGGTATGTAAAATCAGAGGATATGATATTGGGCAAATTAATGCCACTGTAAACGGTGCAACCCCAGGATATACCTACTCTTGGACTGTTGTAACCGACGATCCCAATATTCCTCAAATTGCTGATACAGATTTGAATATTGACAACCTGCGCTCCTTCGATAGCAACGGTAAACAGATTGGATATCGATTAAATGTTGTGGATTCAAAGGCCTGTGCATATAGTCAGACATTCTATGTGCCTTATACCACAAGACTTCATGCTTCCATTATTACCAAACCATTTGTTTGCGCTGGTGTCCAAATATCACTCATGGCTAGCGGCAGCGACATAAACATGTCACTAAATCAGTGGTTTGGCCTTAATGCAAGAGGAACATCTATTGACCTAAGTGCCTACAATGGACAACCACTGGCACAAGCAATAATTGACACGTTAACAACCTTTAATCTATTACTGACAGATAACACTGGTGAGTGTCAAGATCTTGCTACGGCGCTAGTTACAGTTTATCCGAAGATTGGAGTTGAGATAATTAAAGACTTCAACTTTGATGGGGATACATTAGTTGTGCTAGCTAATTCGCCCTATGAAGTTGCTTCAGATATTACTACAGCGAATATGGACGTCGTGTACTACTGGAAGGATCCGGCCCTATTCAACCCTGTTGATAATAGCATTTCCAACATTCTGGTTCCTCAGTCCTACACTTTCTACAAGCAAAACAGCAAGTGGGGCTATACCCAGATATACGCCATGGCCGAGGATACAGCTACTAGTTGTGTCGACAGTGTAGCCGTTCCTGTTAAGGTTCTAAAGCTTATCAATATTCCAAATGCATTTTCACCCAACGGCGATGGTATACATGATACTTGGGAAATATGGGATGTTACCGGTGTGCCAATTAGTGCGCTATTCCCCCAGATTGAGGTAGAAATTTTCAACCGATGGGGTTCACGGGTTTTCTACTCCAAAGGCTATGAAAAGCCTTGGAATGGTAAAGCAATTAGTGGAGGAGATTTACCAGTGGGAACATACTACTACGTGATTAAGTTCAACAAGGAAGGCTATGGACCACAAGTTGGCTCTGTAACTATATTACGCTAGAAATACCCCGGGGCTTTGCCCCGGGACTCTATTAAAAACAAGGAAAGTCCAAAAGAAACGAAATAGGTGGGTATGAAAAAGTTTTACTTGATAGTACTAACGGTTCTTTGCTCTGGCATACTTACGGATGCTTGGGGTCAACAAATTCCCCAGTATTCACAGTATATGTTTAACCCGTATATTATCAATCCGGCGGTGGCAGGAACCAACAACTACTTTCAAATTAGGTCCAACAACCGCTACCAGTGGATTGGTATTCCGGATGCGCCACAAACCTATAGCCTTAGCGTTTATGGTCCCCACGCCAAAAAAGATATGGGGTTTGGAGGAATGATTTACAGCGATATCACCGGTCCAACCAGTAGGCTTGGATTGTCGGGTAGCTATGCCTACAATATTAGAATGACCGACGAGATTCGCCTTTCTGGAGGTCTGAGTTTTGGACTTTTGCAGTACAAAGTTGACGGGAGCAAAATTGACTTTGGCGATGAAAACATTACCAACGACCCGGCACTCTTTACCTCAACCAAGTCGACATTGGCCCCTGATGCATCCATTGGCTTCTACATGTATTCATCGTACTACTACGTTGGTATTTCGGCATTGCAACTGCTGGGTAATAAGCTCAACTTTAACAATGACGCAGTGGGGATCAACAAGTTGAAACAACACTTCATTCTGGCAGGAGGCTATAAGTTCTACCTGACTCGCGACTATGAGCTCGAACCATCACTGCTGATAAAATACATGAACCCTTCTCCCGTTGTGTTTGAACTTAATGGTAAAATCACATATCGTAACAAGGTTTGGGGTGGCCTTTCGCTGCGCTGGAAAGATGCCGCATCAATCTTGATAGGCTATATCCACGACAACAAGTATATGTTTGGCTATTCATACGACTACTCGTTTACCGCACTAAGCCACTATAATAGTGGGACCCACGAGATTATGATCGGTGTGCTTTTCGAAAATATTAAGTAAGTTTGCCCTCAAAAAAAATGCTCAGATCACTTTTCCTGTTTTTAATTGGAGCCACTATATTTTCCGGCTGTAGCAACCATAATAACATTATCCCAGAAAAGGATATGGCTGCTATACTTTATAAAATGTACCTTACTGACGGATCACTATCTATAGCTGCCTCACCGCGAGAAATACTTGGCAGGGACAGCATCAACTATTATGGTGAAATTTTTAAATCATTTCATTCCTCTCCAGAACAGTTCAGTAAGAGCTATTATTACTACCTAGGAAAACCAGATATACTCGATAAAATTTATGATCAGGTAATCTTGAAATTGGAGATGGAAAACCAAGTCATAGATGATTCTATAACAAAAGAAGATAAACCCCAAAACTTGTGGAACAAAATGGCTATTTGGAATCTATCCAACCAGCACTCCAACGAAAAAATTGAATTTTCCGTTCCCGTTTCTCATAAGGGCGTCTATACACTTAAGGTGTTAGCCTTTGTAAGTCCTAAGGACATGTCCACCAACCTTCGAATAGTTGTTGGAACCTCTCCCTCAGACAAAACGCCCCTTGAGCAATTGAACAACAAGCAGGTAATCCCATTTAAAAAGGAAAATAAGGTAGATACCTATATTGCATCTTTTAATATTACAGATGATAAGCCAATCTTTATCAAAGGACGAATACTTGATTTTGATAATAACCCAGAAACACCACCTCTCCGCTTTGTCGGTATTCGTCGTATATCACTTACTACACCAGCTCTTCTTTCCGACAAAAAATCAACCCCCCATCCCACACCACCAATTCAGCCAGATAAGAATCGGATTCATCATCCCTACGAAGTTGTTCTTCCGAAAAAGAAATGAGGAAAATTTCCGCCTCTCTAGTATTTCCCATATCCTCCCCACCGATAAGGCATGGGGTAGTTGTGGTTGACCACGAAGGAACAATACTGGAATTGCAAGACACGCTTGATCGTGAAGCTGAAGACATTGAGCATTACAACGGAATAATATTACCTGGATTAATAAACACGTATGGGATTTCATGCGGTTCGTCCATAACAGATGAGAAGAATAAGGTCAGCAAAGAGACCAACCTGAAATACTTTCACTCCGGAACCGTTCTGGTAGGCATCGAGAAAAATGAAAATGACTTCCTTGGGGAATACCAGCCACACTCCCTTGTGACATACAAGGCATTGAGTTGCCTGTTGCCAGAAACCGCTCTACTTGTTGATCGTAATACCTCCTCAACAGATATACCCTTCCTTGTAAAATTTGGTACAGAGAGTGCAAGTTGGGAGACCACACTCAATCAGCTACTTCAACTTCCTCGCAACCTACATCTTCTAATTCATCATACAACCGAAATTCCGGAAAAGATCATTGCCTCCATAGTTTGCCATTTTTTGTTTTGCAGCTTTATTGTTTCAGAGACAACCAGTGCTGAATCAATTTCGAGATTGAGAAAACTTGGCTGTAAAATTGTTCTGGGCAGCGTCCAATCAGGCTCAACAAACATGCTGCAACTGCTTAAGTCAATTCAGGAAGTTAACGATAATATTGCCCTTGAGGAGATGCTCACTTGGGCCACACTTAATGGAGCAATAGCTCTTGGTGTTGATGATACCTTTGGCAGTCTTGAAAGAAATAAAAAACCGGGAATTCTTCTCCTCACCGGTATAAATATGCAAACTTTCAAAATCAAAGAAGAGGCAAAACTGAGAAGATTGGTCTAACTACTTCTCGTGGATACCATGAAATCCAACAAAATGTTCCTGATAGTAGTCGTTTAAAAACTGAACTATATCTCTCATCTTTTCTGGCTGCCCCTGCTCAAGTCCTTTCCGGATGGAATCGAGCTGAACCAAGAATTTTTTATGCAGAACATGATGCGCTTCTCTAGTGACAGCATCTGCCTTCATGAGCGCCAACTCCTCATCGAGTAATGAACCCTCAGCATAGTTGGCCAGCATGTAAAAAACATCGCCGATGAAACCATTCTCAATACCGGCTTGAGCCAACGCTTCCACCTTCGAAATAAGCTCACGGAACCTTTTGGCATTAATGGAAACTACCTCGAGATAATCTAGCTCACCGTTAAGTTTTTCGTGTTGTTCCATAGCTTAGTGTTTGCTCATAAAAATAGGGTACCTCAGTTCGTAACAAAATGATAATTGTCAACTATGTGTATGACTGTTTAAAAAACCTTTAGAAAACGTTTTAGCAGCATCAAAAGAGAATGCTAAATTTGCATAAAAAAATGGCCACGTTTATATTCGATAAAATTGTTTTCGGGCCGGTTAGCAGTCGCCGACTGGGTGTATCTCTCGGCATTAATCTGCTGCCAACCACCTGCAAGGTTTGTAACTTCAACTGCATATACTGCGAGTGTGGCTGGAATACACCAAACAGCAACAGGGAAAAGCTGCCAACCCGCGAGGAGGTGAGAAAAGCGCTAAATATCCAACTCAAACAAATGGCTTCAGAAAATAAGCCACCCGACGTTATCACTTTTGCCGGAAACGGTGAGCCGACGCTGCATCCTCAGTTCGAACCAATCATTGACGACACCATAGAACTTCGAAATGAACATTGCCCAAATGCCAGAATTGCGGTTCTTTCCAATGCAACCCGAATTAGCCAGGAATCCGTATTTCGCGCACTTCAGAAGGTTGATCAAAATATTCTAAAACTTGACGCGGCTACTGACTCACTTGTTGAGGCGCTTAATCAGCCAAACCATCCATACAGCGTTGAGAAAACCGTAGACAACCTAAAGCGATTCAATGGAAATTTTATTCTGCAAACACTTTTCGTAAGGGGAACTTACAACGGAAGCACTGTCGACAACACTACACCAAATGAGGTTGCCAAATGGCTGAAGATTGTTGAAATGCTTCACCCTAAGGAGGTGATGGTGTACACCATAAGCCGCGATACACCCGCTCAGGGATTGAAAAAAATTTCAAAAAAGGAACTTGAACAAATTGCACAGCAGGTTAGATTACTAAACATCGCCGTTTCTGTTTCAGAATAAGTTACCATGAATCCGACCAAGGTCTTTGTATGTCCGTTAAGCTGGGGTTTGGGCCATGCAACACGCTGCATTCCTGTTGTGGAGACCTTGCTGGCGCAAAAGGCCGAGGTGATTCTTGGTGGCAATGGAGCATCGGGCCAGCTGCTTCAAAAGCGTTTCCCCGAACTGTTGTTCGTGCAGACACCATTTCACGAAGTTAAACTCCATCGACACTTTCCGGCTTGGTTGAGCATTTTGGCTCAACTTCCAAGGCTTATTGGCGACCTGTTCAAGGAAAGGGGGGTTGCTAATCGAATGGTTAGTGAATACGGTGTAAGGATCATTATTTCCGACAACCGCTACATGCTTCGCTCTTCTAACGCTATTTCGGTATTGATTACCCATCAGCTCCGGCTCAAGCTTCCTTTAATGCTAACCCCTCTAGAACCGCTGCTGGCACTTTTAATCCGAGCACTAGTATCGCCCTTCTCCCAGATTTGGGTGCCCGATTTCTCTAATGAGCAAAACCTTTCGGGTGCACTTTCGCATGGATGGCTTTGCCGCAAAAAGGGTGTGGTTTATGTTGGCCCACTTTCGCGATTCAGGCTCCCCTTACCCCTGATACCAAAAGTTGGCGGAAAGGTTGTAGCCTTAATATCGGGGCCGGATCCACGTCGTTCTATAATACAAAAAAAGATTGTTGAACGGGCAATTGCCGAAAACATCACACTCACAATGATTTGCGGTAAACCAGAAAAATTCGGCGTTGAAAAAAAAGGGAACATAACGCTTTACCCTCATCTCTCCGATAATGCATTGGTACAGGAACTGGCTAGTGCCGAGGTGGTAATTGCCAATGCAGGGTATAGTACTGTTATGGACTTGTGGGCTCTAGATTGTCACGCCCTACTGCTTCCATTTCCTGGACAAACGGAGCAATGCTACCTTGCCAAATACCTCACTACTAAAGGAACTCATTTGAGCCCAATCACGACCAACCTCAACCTTACAGAAGAAATTAAACGCTTTTCGGAATTTCAATTTACGAAACTGGAAAACCACCTTGGTGTTGACCTACACCTTGCAGTTTTCAATTTATTAAAGGATGAGGAATACACCAACCATGCAAGTTAAACCAATCAAGTAGCCAGAGTAAATTTGCAGAGGAGAATGTTCATCGAGGCTCAGCCTTGCGGTGCCAACCACACCTGAAAGCAAAAGTGCCAAAATAAAGAACTCCAGAACATCTGCCCCTTGTTGCAAGTTGAGCATGAGCAGAAAACCAGTAGCTCCTCCAAGTCCCACCATATGCGCGCTGATTTTCCAAAAAAATGAGATTGCCAGCGTAATGAAAACGGCAATGGTAGAAGCGATCATAAACAATTTAATTACCCACAAACCCTTTATCCCCATTAATGTGTACACCGAAAATGCATAAAACAAAAATGCAAACAGGAAGGGGATAATTCGCTCAGTGTGGTTAAACATGTGTATGCTTTTCACCAACCTTTGCCTTAGAAAAATTGGTAGCATTAGGAGCGGAAGCACCAGCGTGTATACAAAAATCAGCAAGAAGATGCGAAACTTGACGCTCATTGGGTAAAAAGAAATGAGTGTCCCCGAATTGAACAAGGCCAACATTAAGAAGCTGGGCATGGCAATTGGATGCAATGCAATGGAGAGAATTTTAGCGGCGAGCTTGTTCATTGGATTCTTTCAATTAAAGTTCTTTTCTGAGGCGAGCAACCGGAATTCCAAGCAACTCACGATATTTTGACACCGTTCTGCGTGCAATTTGGTAACCCTTCTCCTGCAGAATGTCCATCAGTGCTTCATCGGTCAGCGGCTTCTTCTTGTCTTCAGCAGAGATGCAATCGGAAAGTATTGATTTAATTTCACGCGACGAAACTTCCTCGCCGCTATCGGTTTGCAAACCCTCTGAGAAAAAATACTTGAGTAGGAAGATACCAAAATGGGTTTGGATGTACTTGCTATTCACCACTCTGGAGATAGTAGAAATATCTAGCCCGGTAAGCAGAGCTATGTCCTTTAGAATCATAGGCCTAAGCCTTGTTTCGTCGCCCTCAAGAAAGTATTCCCGCTGAAATTGAAGAATTGCATTAATAGTGAGTAGGAGCGTGTTTTGTCGTTGCTTCAGCGCTTCTATAAACCACTTGGCGGAATCGAGCTTCTGCTTCACAAAGGTGAGCGTCTCCTTTTCGTTTCGCGTCATCTCGCCCTTTTTATGAGCAATCTGCTCCAGCATTTGGGAATACTCACGGCTAATATGGAGGTCGGGAACGTTGCGCGAATTTAGGCTCAACAGCAGCTCACCATCCTTAAGTTCGAGCATAAAGTCGGGAATAATGTGGGGTGACATGTTGGATTGATGATCGCTAAACCCACTTCCCGGCTTGGGATTTAACTTCAGAATTTCGTCGAGTGCCTCCTTGAGTTCCTCTTCTGTAATCCCCAGCTTACTTTCAATTTTATCGTAATGCTTTCGAGTAAATTCATCGAAGTGATACTTCAATATCTTTCGTGCTCTGGCAACTTCTGGTGCCGCCATCTCTTTTGACTCAATTTGCAGCAGGAGACACTCCTGCAGATCACGAGCACCAATGCCAACCGGGTCGAAATCCTGAATAATATAGAGCACCTCCTCCAGCTCGTCGTCGGTGGTTTCAATGCCCATGGCAAATGCCAAATCATCGGCCACCGCGGTTAACTTACGGCGAATGTATCCATCGTCGTCTATGCTGCCAATGAGATAAACGCCCAGCATCTGCTGCCGCTCGGTAAGCCGCCGTAATCCAAGCTGGCTCTCCAAATACTCATGAAAGGACACACCACCAGAAAAGGGTATCTCCTCGCGTTTGTCATCCTTGGAGTAGTTGCTGGCCACCAACTTGTAGGAGGGAACATCCTCCTCGTTCAGGTAGTCCTCCAAGGTAAATTCATCCTCACTGCTGTCGACGGTGTCCTCAGTAATTACCTCCTCTTCGTCCTGGTAATCATCCTCATGCCCCTCCTCCAGTATCGGATTCTCCTCCAGCTCTTTTTTAATTCGTTGCTCAAGCTGAATGGTTGGCAACTCCAGCAGCTTAATGGTTTGAATCTGCTGGGGAGATAGCTTCTGAAGTAACTTTTGCTGTAGACGTTGCCTAAGCTCAACCATTGTTCATCTTCCTATTAAAATTCAGCATTTTTAGGAGTTCGTGGGAATGGGATTACATCGCGAATATTGGCCATTCCCGTTACAAAAAGTACTAGGCGCTCAAATCCTAATCCAAAACCGCTGTGCGGTGCCGTTCCAAATTTACGGGTTTCAAGATACCACCAAACATCTTTCTCGGGAATGTTCAACTCGTGTATTCTATTTATTAAGCTGTTGTAGTTCTCCTCCCTTTGCGAACCACCGATTATCTCCCCTATACGAGGAAATAGCACATCCATGGCCCGCACGGTTTTACCATCCTGGTTCTGTTTCATATAGAAAGCTTTAATCTCCTTGGGGTAGTCGGTGAGAATTACCGGCCGTTTGAAGTGATTTTCCACAAGGTAGCGTTCATGCTCGCTCTGAAGGTCAAGGCCCCAACTAACCGGAAACTCAAACTTATGACCAGAGGCGATTAGAATCTCAATGGCCTTGGTATATGGCAACCGCTCAAAAGAATTTTCGACTACAAATCGTAACCGATCAATAAGTTCATTATCATACATCTTGTTGAGAAACTCTAGATCGTCCATACAATTTTCGAGGGCATAGCGAACTAGATATTTCAGAAAGTCCTCGGCGAGGTCCATGTTGTCCTTAATGTCGTAGAAGGCCATCTCCGGTTCAATCATCCAAAATTCAGCAAGGTGTCTAGGTGTATTTGAATTTTCTGCCCTAAAGGTAGGACCAAATGTATATATCTCAGACAGAGCCAATGCCCCCAACTCACCCTCTAGTTGTCCAGAAACCGTTAAGTTTGTTGCCTTTCCAAAGAAGTCTTGAGCAAAGTCAATCTTTCCCTCCTCTGTTTTTGGTATGTTCTCCAAGTCGAGCGTAGTTACCTGAAACATGGCTCCAGCACCCTCTGCATCGGAACCGGTAACTATTGGGGTATGAAGGTAGAAGAATCCACGATCGTTAAAATACTTGTGAATGCCGTAGGCCATGGCGTGACGAATGCGAAGCACCGCACCAAAGGTGTTGGTTCTTGGACGCAGATGAGCTATCTCACGAAGAAATTCAAGGCTGTGTCCCTTCTTTTGCAGCGGATAGGTTTCAGCGTCGGCAGTGCCGTAAAGCTCTATCTCCTTTGCATGCATTTCAACTGGTTGTCCAGAGGCAGGAGACTCAACCAAGGTTCCGCTTACACGGATGCACGAGCCTGTGGTGATCAGCCTCAGCAACTCCTCCGAATAGCTTTCCGGATTGGCTACAATCTGAATATTTGAAATGGTGGAACCGTCGTTAAGGGCAATAAACACAACGCTCTTGTTTCCTCTCTTAGTTCTTACCCATCCTTTTACAACAAAATCACGTCCGGTCTCCTTCGACACTAGCAACTCTTTAATTTTAGTCCTACCTGGTGTATGCATACTTTTTTACATTTCGGATTATCACGACAAAATTACACTTTTTGCTGGGAGTTGCTCTCCTTACACCAAAATGGTGTAGCATATTTTATACCAATCTGCGCAGCTTAAACTTAAACAGCATTTTTACACCGTTACGATACACCACCATAGTTATTGACTTTCCCTCGCGACTCTTGAACAAATCTGCTATTTCCGACAACGTAAGAGTGTTGGCCTGAACACCATTTATGGAATATATCTGATCATCGGGCAGTATGCCAGCCTCCTCTGCCGGGGTAGAATGGCCAACGCTTAAAACCTGGTAGGCTGGCAAACCAACCACAACCGTTCCAACCTCCAGTCCTGACATATCGTATTCAAACTTTTCGGAGAAGTTGCCATTTTTTCGCAGTATTAAACGATTATGTGGATAATCGAAAATAACATTGAATCTTCGAAAAATATCCGCACCAATGCTCCCGCTTCTTCCTTGAGTAATTGACACCTCGCTTATGGAAGAGGTATCAGGGAAGGCGGTTATTACATTAGCCAATTCAAAGGTACCAATTTTGACCTTATCAACTCTCGAGATCTGCCCAGTGACGTTTCCGTTAAGTCCTTGCCCTAGAACATCTGCTCTTGCATTCTCCTTCGGTTTAATTCCGCTATTGCTATTGGGGTCGAGCCAAAGGGCAAAGCTCATGCCCGTGTCCAGCAGCAATGTAACCGTTCTCTCAACCCCACCGTTGGTAACCACCACATCAACATAGGGTTTCCCTTCGATAATCTTAATAGGAATGGCCTCCTCGTTTCTCCTAAGTTGAGTCCTAAAGCGCTCCGGGTTATAGAATGCTAGTGAATGGTTAACATAGTTGATCTCCACTACGAATTGTTCAAAAACTGTACGCCCTATAAGCCCATTTATGGATATTCCCATACGGGTTGAAAGGTTGAATACATCGTTTAAAAGAACAATAACTTTTTGGTTGTGCCCTACGAGCCGTCCAACCTGCAAACTGTTATTCTCCGATGCAAGCGCCTCAAGCGATTCGCTGTTGCCAAGTCCAGTGACTAGAACCTTTCGAGCGTCGTTTAGCGATACCACTCCACCACTGCTCACCTCTGTAATTAGTGTTGAACCAACCCCCGAATCGAGGATAAAGTTCATGGAGTCGGATCCGTTAATAGCAACAGGAATAACAACTAGGTGGGAGGCCATTGTAAATGAAGATCGGTAGGCGCTGTTCCCTCGCGTTAAGTTAAACACGCCGGAATCGGGTTCTCCTGCAAGGCTTATTGTAACCACAAGCGTTGCGACTGTCGAAATTATGTAGGTTAAAGTTTTCATGGCGTTGGGTGTTAGGTGAAACATAGCGGTCGCTAAGCCGCTTATCTTTTCTATCTTTAAGACACACCACTAGCAGACTTACCCTACAGAGAATGTTTCAAAGCGGTAAACCTAGTTGCTCTTCAATATCTGATATATACTTCCTATCACATGAAATTAAAAGGAGGCCATTACTTCCAACCTAACTATCCAATTTCACCTAGGAAGTTCAAACGATTTCATCAAGCCTTTGCCCAATTCACTCAAAAAAACACGCTTACTTGTTGGGCAGGAGTTCCGCTTTGTTGCAAATGATGTTCTCCCAACTTTATGCCTCTAAGTGATTTAACAAGAGAGGTCAACTTCTACGTTAAGGGGCTTGTTTTTTTGATAGTAATTCCTACATTTATTAAACTTAATCTAGACTCCTCGGGAGTCTATTGGAGTTGGCAATAAAATATGGGTAATACTGCTTTTCTGTTTATAAATGGAGCTTTAATCACGACATGCATCATCATGTCGTTTGTATTTCTATTCCTCCCTCTGCCAAAAAACAAAGGACTAAGAAATTATCGCATTTCCCTTCGGTATTTTGCGTTGGCCTACTTCTCCTTGGCAGTTCTTATGTCCATGATTGTGTCGCCCAATAACAGTATTGTTAATATTTTCATTGAAATTACCGCCATCTCTTTACAAACAATCTTATTTTCCTTCGCACTAATCAACTTGTTTGACAACTCTTTTGTAAACAAGATTTATGTATGGAAACACCTTTCCCCTACTGCGCTTTTTATTCTTTTTATGTTTGTATTCGTTTGGGGTTGGGGTAATCCCACCTTGCAAAACACAGATGATTTTATACATAATTTTACGCATCCTACGGTGATTTTAAATATGTTGTTTCTCTTGTTCTGTATTGCTCAAGTAATCTACTTTACACGATTGTTTTTGTCGCAAGAAAAAGAATATGTTTTAAAATTAGCCAATTACTACGCCGACACCTTTCAATTACGGCTAAGTTGGGTTCGTTACTGTTTCTTTGGTGCTTGCGTATTTTGTATTCTTATAATCGTCTCAATGTTTATAACTTCGCCCTCATTTGAATTGGTTGTTATAGTAATAAATATAATTTTCTATGTTGTGTTCGGGCTTTGCTACATCCAATATCCCCTTACCTACACCAGTATTGAACCTATTCTAAACTCACGACAGCCGGTAAGTAGCAAAGAGCCAGAAGTAATTTTCAACAATTTTTCGTGGGAAAAACTAAAGTCCATTATTATTGCCGATAAGTATTATCTCCGCCCGGAATTAAATATCGAAGAGATGGCCCTATACCTAAAGGTAGGGCGCACCAAACTTTCAAACTGCATCAATAAAGAGGGAGGGATGAATTTTCATGCCTGGATAAATAGCCTCAGAATAGAAGAGGCGAAGAGGCTTATCCAGACAAATCCAAACCTTTCTTTTGCGCAAATAGCGGAGATGGTTGGCTATAGCGAACAATCCAACTTTAGTCGCCAATTTAAACAGATCGTCAACCAGGCTCCCACCATTTGGAAGCATGAACAACTTTCGAAAAACGCTCAAATTAACAATACTAGATCGAACTTAAACACCTAGCTGTCTCTACGCTTCTCATTACAGCAACAACCTATTCCAATGATTGTTGCTGAAGTTCTCCTTGCTCCTACCCCTCCTCAATTTGTCACAGCATACGCCACTTTGTATGACTGGATAAATGAACTTCTCCACCTTATACTTAGCTTTACATTGGAAATATTTACCATATAGACAAGTATTTTATTTGGTAAAAATTTAGTAAACAAACACTGCTTTGGAAATACTAACCAATCATAAACACACGATCTAAACGTTTTCAGTATGACTAAAAAACTTTTACTCATTTTTTTTATATGCCTTGCAACCATGCTCCGGGCATTTTCGCAGAACAACGCCCTGCACTTCGATGGAACCAACGATTACGTTGCCATTCCTTCCGTGGGAACCAACCTGAACAGCTTCACCATTGAAGCGTGGATAAATCCTGAAACTATCTCCACGAGGATGATGTTGGTAACCACCGATGGATGGGTAGCCGGAACGGTTTACTTTCGCCTCTTTAACGGTAAGGTTTCATTAGCGGTAAATGGATTAAATATGGCCGAAACCGATAACGATTGGCCGGTAATGTCGGCAGCAATAAACATCAATAGGTGGCAACATATTGCGGTAACCTACGATGGTGTCGCTAAAAAAATAGTATTCTATCTTAACAGCGTAGAGAGCGGTAGCTATAATGCTCCATCGATGCCAGTTGCCAACTTTACTACAGGTGAAATTGGTGCCTTTAGCATATCAAATCCCTATTCGGGTAAAATGGATGAAGTTCGTATCTGGAATAAATCCCTTACCTCTACCGAGATTAATGCAACGATGAAAACAGAGCTAGTAGGCACCGAAAGCGGATTAATTGCCTACTACAACTTCAATCAGGGAACAGCAAGTGGAGCAAATTCAGCTATAACCACACTAACCGATATAACCTCCAACCACTATACTGGCACGCTTACGAACTTTAGTTTGCTCACGGGTAATACATCAAACTGGGTAACCGGTTTTGTTGTACCCTCTGCTCCCGGAACCCCCACAAACGTTTCGGCAGTAGCTGGTAATTTAAAAGCAATTGTCTCCTTTACCGTTCCCACATCCGATGGAGGTAGCCCCATCACACAGTATACTGTAACTTCAACCCCCGGGAGCATAGTAGCAACCGGTACGGCAAGCCCAATTGTTGTTATGGGATTAGACGCTTTTCGACCATATACATTTACGGTTGTTGCATCGAATGTCTTTGGGAATAGCGCCCCATCAGTGTCCACTGCGTCAGTAACACCCATTTCGGCACTGGTAATAACCTCCATTACACCAACGAGCGGTCCGGTTGGAACAACCGTAACCATCACCGGGTCTGGATTTAGCACAACTGCCGGCAATAATATTGTTTACTTTGGTGCGGTAAAAGCAACTGTAAGCGCAGCGTCTGAGAGTTCTCTTACCGTAACGGTTCCTTCAGGAGCAGGTTCGGTAGTTCCAATTTCTATTGAAACAGGAGGTTTCGTGGCTCAATCAAACACGAGTAGCACTCCGGTTTTCGATGTTACCAATACCCCTAACCTCAAGCTCACCTACGCCAGCACTACATTAGCTGGATTCATTAATCCTCAATGCATTACAGTCGGTGACTTTAATGGAGATTCTAAGCCCGATATGGCTGTTGCGAATTTATACTCGGATCATATAGATATATTGCTGGGAAATGGAAATGGCACGTTCACACCTGCCTCAGATTTGGCTATAGAATCAGGTTCAAGATTTGTAAGCACTGGCGATTTTAACGGCGATGGTAAAATCGATTTGGTTAGCGCAAATTGGGAATTGAACAGTGTTAGCATATTTCTAGGTATTGGTGATGGTACTTTTTCTGCCAAAACCGATTTTGCGGTGGGTGAATATCCAAACTTTGTTGCGGTGGGCGATTTCGACGGCGATGGTAAGGTAGATATAGCTACGGCAAATTATAAGGGCCAATCGATAAGTGTCTTAAAAGGGAATGGTGATGGCACATTTGCCGCAAAAACCGATTATCCAACCGGTAGTTATACCAGCCCATACTCGATTGCAGTGGGCGATTTCAATGGTGATGGTCAATCCGATATAGTGGTGGCGAATTTTCTTAGCTCTAATGTTGGTATATTCATAGGCAATGGTGGCGGTGGGTTTGCAGCTGAAACGACTTATCCGGTAGGTTCTAATCCTTCAGGTGTTGTTATTGGTGACTTTAACGCCGATGGTAAGGCCGACTTAGCTAGCTCTAATTATAATAACGCTTCGGTAAGCATACTTATGGGTAATGGTGATGGTACTTTTATGGCTAAAGTAGATTATCCGGCAGGTACCAATCCTATCTCTGTTTCCTTGGGCGATTTTAATGGCGATGGTAAGCTCGATTTAGCGATTCCTAATGGAACGACCGATAGAACGGTAAGTGTTTTAAAGGGAAATGGTGATGGTACTTTCGCCGCTAAGTTCTGCCTTGATTTAGGCGTTGATTTATCATGCGTTGCCACAGGTGATTTTAATGGCGATGGTAAAACAGATATGGCTGTTGCATCCTCCTCCAATTCTGTTATTATAATGACCAGTGTGCAATCGCCAACGGTAACCACTCAGGCGGTTACCTCTATTACGGCAACCTCTGCAACAGGAAATGGAAATATCATCGATATAGGTACTGCAAACCCAACCCAATACGGTGTGGTTTGGAGTACAGAAACTAATCCAACAGTTGATCTTACAACGAAAACAGAACTGGGTGCAAAAACGACAACCGGTGCATTTATATCTTCCATTACCGATTTAACTCCATTCACTAAGTACTACATTAATGCGTATGCCACAAACGCTGTAGGTACAAGTTATGGTAGCGAAGTGACTTTTACTACCCCCGCAGCAGCACCCAGTACTCCAACAGAGGTAGCTGCCATAGCTGGAAACGCCAAAGCAACGATAAGCTTCACTGCACCTGATGCTAATGGTAACCCCATAACCAGCTATATCGCTTCTTCGAGCCCGGGTAGCAAAACGGCAACAGGAACTGCAAGCCCATTAACGGTAGCTGGGTTGACCAATGGCATCGCATATACCTTTACAGTGGTTGCCATTAATGGAATAGGAACAAGTGACCCATCAGCATCATCAAACGGGGTAACACCGTTTGTCGATACCGAAAACCCAACAATATCCAATGTTCCTGCAAATATTTCAGTGAGCACCGATGCTGGTAAAAACTATGCAATTGTATCGTGGGTAGAACCTACCGCCAACGACAATGTCGCAGTAATCTCCTTTACTTCCAATCTTTTCAGTGGCTTGCTATTCTCAGTTGGAGAAACTACCGTTACCTACACCGCTACCGACGCCGATGGAAATACCGCAACCGCTAGCTTTACGGTTACGGTTAACGATACCGAAAAACCCGTAATTTCAGATATCCCGGCAAATATATTGGTTAGCACCGATGCTGGTAAAGATTATGCAACTGTGTCGTGGACTGAACCTACTGCAACCGATAATGTTGAGGTAATGCGTTTTATGCCTGATTACACTATCGATTCTCAATTCGCAGTTGGAGAAACTACCGTTACCTACACTGCAACTGACTATGTTGGGAATACTGAAACCGCTAGTTTTACAGTTACAGTAAATGATACTGAAAAACCTGTTATATCGGCTGTGCCTGCAAACATATCGATTAATACCGATGCAGGTAAAAGCTATGCAACCGTTTCGTGGATTGAGCCTACCGCCAACGACAACGTGGGCGTAACCGACTTTGCACCGGACCACGCCATTGGCTCGCAGTTCCCAGTTGGAATTACCACCGTTACCTACACCGCTACCGATGCCGCCGGGAATACCGAAACTGCAAGTTTTACAGTTACCGTAACCTCAACAACTGGGATCGATATAGTAACCAGTACCGAAGTTAACGTATACCCAAACCCGGTAACAGACATAGTGAACATTACCACCGGCAATTCCGCCGATAATGGAACCTACTCGATTGTCTCTATTTCCGGAACTATCGTTTCACAAGGTATTATTGCAAACGGGAAAGCCACCGCCAACCTAGAAAACCGAAGCGGCGGCACATACCTAGTGCAGATCCAACTTGGTAGCCTGCATTCCAGCTATCGTATAGTAAAAAGGTAAAATAAAGTTGGGTTTGGTTTTAAAGCCGTTCTTGGGAAACCGGAACGGCTTTTTTTTACCAATACAAAAATAATACACCCGCTGCACAAAAAGAGTATTGGCTGTTCCACATCCAAGAAAAAATTACACTTTTGCTAGGGATTGCTCACCTTACACCAAGGTGGCACGAAATATTTTATGCCAACTAGAGCAGCCTAAACTTAACCAGCATTTTTGCTCCAATCCTGTAAAGTTCGATTATTCTTCCTTCGCGGCTCTTGAACGATTCCTTGATTTCTGATAACACCACACTATTGGCGAGAACACTGCATTGCTTATTTGTAACAAAACATAAAGCACAGAATCCCTGCTTTAACTCAACAATAGTCATGCATTTGCATATTTTTCTTAATTTACCAAGATGCAAAATAAAATTGTTGATTTTTTGGTTTATCATAATGAGTAATTTCAGCATATATATATATTGCATTGAGTGGAGGCTCAAAAAATCATGATGATTCAGTTTGTCTTTCTCTCTGTAAAGGGACAAAACATTATACTACCATGAAAAATATTTTCAAAAAAATAGTCAAACCCATCAACGAAGACCCTTCTCCTCGCAAAGTGAAAGATAGTGAGGCAATTGATAATCATGATACATACAAACTTCTATCCGAAAAAATGACCGACGTGGTTTGGCTCATGGACTTTAAAGGAATGTGTATCTACGTATCACCTTCTATTACACAGTTTACCGGATTTAGCGAGGAGGAATACCTGAAGCAAACAATTGAAGACCGATTTACCCAAGAATCCGCCATCATTGCAAGAAAAATTCTTGAGGAAAGCCTAAGTAGTGAACAGTTTTCTTCTCCTACCATGTCAAAGTCATTTTCTATTACTCAAGAGTTGGAATATAGATGCAAGGATGGATCAACCAAGTGGGGTGAACTTTTAATTACCCCCTATTTTGGTAAGGAGGGACGATGTGAAGGAATTCATGGTGTAACAAGAGATATTACTCAAAGAAGAGGTTCGGAGGAGAATTTAAGAAATTCGTTGGCATTGCTGGAGGCAATCATGCAAACTACCGACAATGGAATTCTAGTTGTTGATTTACATGGCAGAATTGTTAAAACGAACAACCGGTTTGTTGAAATGTGGCAAATTTCTGACGAATTAATCCAAATGGCCAATGATGAGAAACTGCTCAACTTTATACTCAATCAACTTACCGACCCCAACACCCTAGTTGAAAAGGTAAAATATCTCTACAACCACCTTGCCGAAGAAAGCACCGATATTATCAACTTCAAAGACGGCCGTGTTTTTGAACGTTTTTCCAAAGCCATGATCATAGGCGATGAGCCAATTGGGCGGGTTTGGACCTTCATTGATATAACCGAACGGAAAAAAACAGAAGAACTTCTTCAAAACGAACGAACGCTGTTCAGAACAGTTATTGACCTAATTCCCGATGCAATTTATGTAAAGGATGTGGATGGCAAAAAAATTCTAGCAAACCCCAAGGAGGTTAAGCTTGCAGGAATGATTACTGAACAAGACACCATTGGGAAGGAAGACAATGCAATTTATTCACGGGAAGTTGCAAGCCACTCTCAAGGAGAAGACCAGCTCATTTTACAAACAGGTACTCCAATCTTTGAAATCGAAAGCACTCTAGTGGATAAAAATGGTGCTGAGCATTTCCTTTTAGGGTCAAAGGTTCCGTTGCGCGATATGTATGGAAACGTGACTGGAATTGTGGGCATTAATCACGAAATCACCGAAAGAAAACGTGCTGATGAATTGCTTCACCAAAGTGAGGAACGGTATCGGGCCTTGGTTGAGAATGTTGGTGAAGGGATTGGATTTGTCGATAAAAACGAGGTGTTTGAGTTTGCCAACCCCGTTGCAGAGGACATTTTTGGAGTTGAACGTGGAGGGTTAATTGGACGCAGCATCAAGGAGTTTGTGAGCAACGACCAGTTTACGTTAATCCAAAAACAAACTACTGCGCGAGAGCAAGGGGAAAGGAACAGCTACGAAATTGAAATAATCCAGCGCGGTGGTGAACGACGAAATATACTCATTACTGCTGTTCCCCAGTTTGATCAATTCGGAGTATTTATCGGTGCTTACGGGGTCCTAAGAGATATTACGGATATTGTCAAAGCTGAAAATGAAATTCGACTCTTGGCAAACGCCATGAAAAGTATATCTGAGTGCGTGAGCATTACCGATATGGACGATAGAATTATATTTGTGAATGAGGCGTTTTTGGAAACCTACGGCTATGCCATAGATGAACTGATAGGTTCGGAAATTAATTTGATTCGATCGCAGACCAACCATGAGGAATTAACAAAACAAATTCTCCCATCAACTATGCAGGGGAAATGGGAAGGTGAGCTGATAAATAGAAGGAAGAATGGTGAAGAATTTCCAGTGCACCTCTCAACCTCATTGGTACACGACACCAATGGGGTACCCATAGCCCTAATTGGAGTTGCTTCGGACATAACAGAACGCAAGAAAAGTGAAAAAATAATTCAAAACCAGAATCAAGAACTGATAGAACTCAATGCTACTAAAGATAAATTCTTCTCCATTATTGCGCATGACCTCAAGAACCCGCTTAGCACACTCCTTGCCGGAACGGAGTTGTTGTTGAAAAATTTCCGCAACATTCAGGCCGACAAGACCGAAACCATTCTTAAAAACTTAAACTCCAACACCCAACAAACATTCAAACTGCTAGAAAACTTGTTAGACTGGGCACGAAATCAGCAAAACAGAATGGAGTTTAACCCAGAGGTAATCGATATTGGGGAAGTTGCAAATCAAATTGTAGCCTTTCTAGGACCGACAGCAACTTCAAAAAACATTACCCTGTTGCAAGAGATTATTTCACCAAGTGTGGCAATTGCAGATGCCTATATGATAAATGCCATTTTGCGGAACCTAATCAGCAACGCTATTAAGTTTACTCGGCCCGAAGGAGTTATAAATATTAGAGCCATTGAGCTCGACGGTGCAGTTCAAGTATCTGTCTCCGATAATGGTGTTGGCATTAAGCCGGAAGAGGTTGAAAAAATATTCCGCATTGACACTAATGCTAGTAAGCTGGGAACCTCTGGCGAAAAAGGTACCGGTTTAGGTCTTTTGCTCTGCAAGGAGTTTGTGGATAAGCACGGTGGTGCTATCTGGGTTGAAAGTGAAGTTGGAAAAGGAAGTACTTTCTTCTTTACACTACCTGCAGTGGAATAAAAGCCAATGATTATCTTTGGTTTTGATGGATTCCTTGGGGAAGCTTCACTCTGATGTTGTAAAGGAAACCTTTATTCCTTTTATTTGCACGTTATAACCGCCACAACATACTATGCCAGCAAATAATCAAAGGATAAAGTTTCAGAGAGGAATAGCATTGCTGTTTTTTACCTCATTATGCATATGGCTAATCAATTCCTCAATTAATAATCATATAGCGGAGAACAATGAAAGATGGATTCATCTTGCGAAGTCTGTTGTCGCATCGATGCCCGCAGATGAAATATTAAAATTGAATGAGGCCAACAACCTAACACAAGAGCAATCATATAAAACAATAGAGAATAGTTTAGTTGAAGTTGTAGATATAAACAAAGGAGCAAGAACTGCATATATCTACACCATGAAAAATGGAAAGGCATTCATCTTAGCCGATTCTAAAGCAGGCACACCACGCATTAATACAGAACCCCGTGAAGCGGCTTTAGTTGGAATTCAAACATTCAAAAACGGAGCTGCCCAAATATATGGTTATCATTCAAGTGGCTGGAGTTCATGGAAAAGCGTCCTAGTTCCTATTGTTGATAAATCAACCGGAAAAACGGTTGCAGTTTTTGGTTTAGAATTTGATTCAACCACTTGGCGTTCATTCCAACTCCGTGAACTCATAGTAACGTTTTTGCTGATTTTGATATCGTTAATGTTGGCTTACATCCTCTTTAAAAGGAAAAGCAAAAAAAACGACCAAGATTTCGGGACATCGCAGAACAACGCAGTCGAAAATAAGATTCAATTGATTGCCTTAGCCTTGAAGGGCGTAAACTTATTGGTTTGTGTCACGGACTTAGAAAACAAATTTCTATTTGTAAATCAGGTCTTCTTGGATAAGTATGGCTATAAGGAATCTGAATTAATAGGAAAGTCGGTCTTCACGGTTTTCTCATCAAAAAACAGTGAGGAGATTTTAGGTGAACTAATAAATTCCTCCCAAGCAGATGGCTGGGAAGGTGAATTGCTCACCACGGGGAGGAACGGCCAAGAGTTTACTATTCATCTTTCTACTGCCCCACTATATGAAGAGCATTCCAAGCGCATAGCAACCATTTATGTTGCAAATGACATCACCCAAATGATTAGTGATCAGGCTCTACTCGCTCAAAGCGAGGAACGATTTCGGCTTGCCGCCAAAGCCACCAAAGATGCTGTCTGGGAGCGTGATTTAATAACAAACAAGCAATGGCACAGCGATAATTTTCAAACTATTTTTGGATGGATTGATGAACCTTTAGAATATACCGATAGCGATACAGTCAGCAAAGTTCACCCCGACGACAGACAACGATCATTTGAAAAAGTTCACCAATTCTTTACCTCTGATGATGATTATTGGGAAGACGAATACAGGTATCAGCGAAAAGATGGTACGTATGCTTGGGTGCTCGACAGGGCATATAAGCTTCGAGATAAAAAAGGAAAACCAATTCGCGTGATTGGTGCGATGCAAGATCTCACAGAAAGAAAAGAGGCAGAACTTGAACTTTTTAAAGCCAAAGAAAAAGCAGAGGAGAGCGACCAGTTAAAAACAGCATTCCTGCAGAATATCTCTCACGAGATTCGAACACCACTGAATGCAATTATAGGTTTTTCTCGATTCCTAAGTGACTCCGATTTGACCCCTGAAAAAAGAAATTATTTCGCTAAAATAATAGAACAGAGCGGAACTCAGCTGCATTCAATTGTATCTGACATTATATCCATTTCCACCATCCAAACTGGTCAAGAAATTATTTCCGAAAGGGAGATAGATCTAAGCGTAATGTTGAGCCGTCTTTATGAGCAGTTCTTACCCAAAGCCCAAGAACAGCTTGTTACCCTTACACTTGGGCCGATTTTACCTGAAAGTAATATCAGCATTATTACTGATGAATCAAAACTCATTCAAACACTTTCGAAACTAATTAATAATGCCCTGAAATTTACCCCCCAAGGAGGCATCGATTTTGGCTTTAGGGTCAAGGATGCATTCCTAGAGTTCTACGTGAAAGATACAGGGGTTGGAATTCCAAAAGAGTTGTATGAAGAAGTATTCAAAAACTTTCAGAAGAACGATACCTCTTCGTCGCACCTATATCGTGGTACTGGGCTTGGGCTGTCGATAGCCAAAGCATATGTAAAGATGCTAGGAGGCGAAATCTGGTTTACTTCAGAACTGGGAGTCGGTTCAACTTTTTATTTTACAATTCCTTATAAAAAAGGTGAGGCAAATACCCTTACTGAAATAATAGCCGTTTCACCATCCAAGATGAATGTTAAGAATCCAAAACAGACCATATTGATTGCCGAGGATGAAGCTTCCAATACTCTTCTTTTAAAAGTAATGCTTGCAAAGCTTAATCTAACCATAGTTGATGCCAAAAATGGGATGGAGGCAGTCGAGATTTGCCAATCCAACAAGCATGTCGATTTAGTGCTTATGGATATAAAGATGCCGGTAATGAATGGTATTGAAGCCACAAAGCATATACGAGCACTCTTACCCGATTTGCCAATAATTGCTCAAACGGCATACGCTAGCGCTCAAGACCGGATTGAAATTATGGCCAGCGGGTGCTCCGATTTTATAAGCAAACCAATAAATCAAGAACTTTTAATTTCCATGGTAAATAAGCATTTAAAAAAGCCATAAGCAATGTGCCTCTAGTGCATGTTACTCAAATCATGGTATGATTCGTTTTTTGAAAAAACCAAGTTTGCGATAGTTCTGCAAATTTGGTAAATATTCTAAATATGAGTAACTTAAAAACTACTTTAAGTTTACGGCATAAGTTTTGATAGTATGTGTAAGGATTCCGCGCTAAGCTAATTTACCAACCGGCAAGGTTAATAATTTGGTGGCACGGTTCAGTAATAAATAACACTGCAATGAAAACGCTAAAAAAGATTGGAATAACCCTCTTTGTGTTGATGATTTTCATCTCGCTAGATGGTTGTGTGATAACTGCTCCCCTACCTCAATCCGTGCAATACACCAATCCCGCTTGGGCTCCAGATTACTACCAAGGTGTACGCTACTACTATTTCCCTGATATTGAAGCCTACTATGATCTCTCCAATCAAAGCTTTGTATATCTCAGCAACGGACAATGGACTGAATCATATAACCTGCCACCCGCCTACTCCAATTTCAACTTATATGGTGCCTATGTGGTTGGGGTAAACGTGCATGTTTATCAGCCATGGGTACATAATGAGTATTATGTTGCCCACTACCCACGCTACTACTATCGAAATACCTACAAGGGTCACGATAGAGAAAACATAAGAGGCTTCAACGAAAACATTCGCAAACCATTTGTGAGAACACCTGAAGCGCGCAACCACTTCAATGAAGGTCGTCGACAAGAGAATGAGCCCAATACCATTGATAATTCAAGACCCGCCGATAAGCCTATATACTATGGACGGAGGGTTGGAAAACCAGTAAAAGTTAAGCCTCAGATGAGAGAAAATAGACAGGCAAATCCAGCAACAGTTAAACCTCAAACAAGAGAGAACAGAAAGGCAAATCCAGTAACAGTTAAGCCTCAAACAAGAGAAAACAAACAGACAAATAAGGAAGCGAAAACAACTAGAAGAAGGCGCCAGTAGATAATCAAATCAATTTTTGAGTTTAGGAATTTAACCCATAAAAGCAAAATGGGCTACATGATGATGCAGCCCATTTTGCTTAGTGATTCAACCAGAATGGCTACTCCAGCTCCCAGTCAAAGCCATCCTTCCTATCCTTAACAACGATTCCCAACTTGGTGAGCTCGTCGCGAATCTTGTCCGATTGTGCAAAGTCCTTGTTCTTTTTGGCCTCCATACGGAGATTGAGTAGCATCTCAACTAAACCAGAGAGCCTTTCGGTTGAGGCACCCTCCTCCAATTGACCAGTAAGTCCAAGCACCTTAACCATCCAAAGGTCGAAGAATTGCTGCAACTTTTGCAGATCGGTCGCAATGAGTTGCTCCTTACCATCCACCAGCAAGTTGATGTTCCGAACCCAATCGAATAAGATAGAAATAACAATAGGGCTGTTGATGTCATCACTCATAGCCTCGAGACATTGGGCATGCAGCTCATCAACCTTAAGCGAGGAGGTAGTCGAAGGCTTTACCTTTCGGATGGAGTCGTAGGCCTTTTGCATCCGCTGCAACCCCTTTTCGGCAGCCTGTAGCGCCTCGTTCGAGAAGTCGAGCGTGCTTCTGTAGTGTGCCTGCAGGGTGAAAAAGCGAATGGTCATTGGGCTATAGGCCTTCTCCAGCATCGGATGGTTGCCCGTAAAAAGTTCCTCCAGCGTAATGAAGTTACCCAAAGACTTGCCCATCTTTTGACCGTTGATGGTGAGCATGTTGTTGTGCATCCAGTAGTGAACAGTCTCATGCCCCATGGCGGCAGTGCTCTGAGCTATTTCGCACTCGTGGTGTGGAAACATCAAGTCCATGCCTCCGCCGTGAATATCAAATTGCTCGCCGAGGTACTTTATGCTCATAGCGGAACACTCCATATGCCACCCGGGAAAACCATCGCTCCAAGGAGATGGCCACCGCATGATATGCTCGGGTAGCGCCTTCTTCCATAGGGCAAAATCAAATGAATTTTTCTTATCGCTCTGGGTGTCGAGGTTGCGCGTGTTGGCCATTAAATCCTCGAGCACCCGGCCCGAAAGCTTACCATACAAATACTTTTTATTATACTTCTCTACATCGAAGTATACCGAACCATTACGTTCATACCCAAAGCCATTCTCAAGAATGGTCTTCACCATCTCTATCTGCTCGATAATGTGGCCCGATGCATGAGGTTCAATACTTGGTGAGAGCACATTCAAGTTATCCATAAACCGATGGTAGCGGTTTGTGTAGTACTGCACCACCTCCATCGGTTCCAACTCTTCGAGCCGCGCCTTTTTCTCTATTTTATCTTCACCTTCATCGGCATCATTCTCCAAATGTCCAACGTCGGTAATGTTGCGCACATACCGAACCTTATATCCAATTTCAGTAAGAAAACGGAATAGCAAGTCGAATGTAATTGCAGGGCGCGCATGGCCAAGATGCGGATCGCCATAAACAGTTGGGCCGCAAACATAAAGGCCCACGTGAGGGGTATTGATGGGTTTAAACTCTTCTTTTTTGCGAGAAAGGGTGTTGTAGAGTTGGATTTTAGGTAGCTCCATTAAAATTAATTTTTGCAAAGGTATACCTTTTTACGTTTTCATGAAAAGCCTCTTCCTCAAGAGTTCCCTTAATGCACAGCTTAATCATTCATATTCTTGGCATAAACCTGCGTGTTCTAAAATATGGTGGGTAATTTCCTTTTAGTTGCTTACATTTGTTGCACCAATTGGGTAATCACCACGAGATGCTAAAGCGTATTACCATTGTCTTTTTTCTTGACATATTGGCCCAAGTATTTGCGCTTCTTTTTGCGATAGTTCTGAAGCCGGCATCCTTGGCTTACTATGTTTCTACCTACTTCTTACCACTCTTGTCGTTACTGCTTCTATGGCAACTTGCTGCCGTTATTTTTGGCAAGTATGGCATTGGTAGGCATAAAACAATATTGGGGGCCATTTCCATAGTATTTCTATCGAACCTTGTAGCAGTTGCAACGTTTATTGCGGTTAAGAACATTTTTCCGGTAATCAGCTTTTCACGTTTTGTTATTTTTAGTTCGTCAGGGATGCTAACCATAGCAGAATTTATCCTCTTTGGCCTAGCGGAACTGGTTTCCCACAAGGAAGAACTTCCCGGCATTGATGTTGACCTGCAGGAAGAGTTTGTAGCCTCTATATCAACTACTTTTAAGGAACCCAAAATCAACATATCAGAACTCACAAAGCATCGAAGAACTGGTAAGATTGTTAAGGAAATTGAAGAGGAGGCCGGCAGTAATGCCTACGATTTTATTGCAAAATTTGTAGAGGTTAAGGAGGGTGCCACCTCTGTTTTGAGCACAACAACGGTCTTCAACGTAGAACTTCTCCCTGGTAAAAAGTATGGCGCCATTGTAAATCTAAAACGCATCAATGATATCCGTTACATAAATAAGTTCATTGAAGCAATAAATGCTAAGCTCTGTCACGAGGGATTTTTTATCGGGTGCGTTGAAACACAGGAACTGCGCAAGAAAAGAATCCTCCATAAGTTTCCTTGGGGTATTTCGCACGTTTACTATCTGTTCGACTTTGTGCTAAAACGCATTTTTCCAAAATTTCCAGTTACCAAACAAATCTACTTCTTCCTTACTCGGGGCCAAAACAGGGTTATTTCCAAAGCAGAAACATTGGGGCGGTTATATTCGTGCGGTTTTGTCGTGCTGGATGAAGACGAATTTGACGGACGCTTCTGGTTTGCAGCAGTGAAGAAAAAAAAGCCAACCTTCGACTTGGATCCCACCTACGGTCCGCTAATTAGGCTCAAAAGGATTGGCAAAGGAGGAAAATCCATTAAGGTGTATAAGATGAGAACCATGCATCCCTATGCCGAATACCTTCAGGAATACATATACCAAAAAAACAAGCTGGACGTTGGAGGTAAGTTTAAGGACGATTTCCGAGTAACGACTCTAGGACGTTTCATGCGTAAATTTTGGCTCGACGAACTGCCAATGCTGCTAAACTTTCTTCGGGGCGACCTTAAAATTGTTGGCGTCCGGCCACTATCTTCCCACTACTACAGCCTATACTCAGCTGAGTTGCAGAAAAAAAGAATCCAAACAAAACCCGGTCTGATACCACCATTCTATGCCGACCTACCCAATTCTCTCGAAGAGATTATGGCTTCGGAAGAAAAATACCTTGATGCCCATAAGAAAGCTCCATTTAGAACGGACTTGCGCTACTTTTTTAAGGCACTTTACAATATTATAATCAAACGATCTCGTAGCAAGTAATGGATATAAAGAACAACTCTCGCTTCGCTGTAATTACAGCTATTACTTTCTTTGGTTTGCTAGCAAGTTCTTTGTCGGCCAAAGCACAGGATATTCCTGTTTACATCGCCAACAAGGAGGTTTACCTCTACCTCGAAGAGTTAGCCTCCCTCCACATTATTGAGGTGAACAGCGCAGTAAAACCTTGGTCGAGAATGCAGGTGGCCAAATACCTTGTTCTTGCCGAGCAAAAACGGGATATGCTGAGTGTAAGACAACAAAAGATTTTGGATTTCTACCTTAAAGATTTTGGAAAAGAGTTGCATGGCGACAGAAATTTTAAGCGTCGCTTTGATGCCCTTTACTACAAAGACACCCTTTTCTCCATAACCATTAATCCCATTTTGGGTGGCACCGTTTTTAACAACTCCAACGGCACCATTTACCACCGATGGAATGGTGCCGAAACCTATGGATACCTTGGGAAATCATGGGGATTTTATGCTAGCTTACGTGATAATCACGAAAGCGAACGAATTTCTGAAGACACCTACCTTACCCAGCAAATGGGAGCCAACTACAAAATCACAGGCAAGGGTGGCGACTATAGCGAAATGCGAGGAGGAATTACCTACTCCTGGTCATGGGGTTCCATTATGGTTGGTAAAGACCACGTTGTCATGGGAACGGCATACAATGGTTCAAATATTCTTTCAGGTAGAACACCATCATTCCCGCTTATTAGGCTGCGCATTAAGCCAGTGAAGTGGGCCGAGCTGAACTACATTCATGGATGGTTGGTTTCCGAGGTTATTGATTCGTCGCGAACAACATACTTCCCCGGGGGGCAACGGGACGTGTTTCACCCCAAGTACATTGCGGCTAACCTTATTACGGTAACCCCGGTGAAAGATTTAGATATCTCGTTTGGTAACTCAATAGTGTATAGCGATCAAGCACCCAGCCCAGCCTATCTTGCACCTCTTTTCTTTTTCAAATCGGTGGACCATACCCTCAACGGCATGAACAATAATGCTGGCCAAAACTCGCAAATGTTCTTCGACTTTTCCTCACATCAAATTAAATACCTCCATCTCTACTCAACCCTTTTCCTCGACGAAATATCACTGGAAAGAATGTTCAACAAAAAGGAGGAAAGCAACTTCTATTCGATAAAAGCAGGATCGAGGCTTACTAACTGGCCATTTATGAACGTAGCGCTTACGGTTGAATACACCCGAACCCACCCCCTTACATTTAAGCATTACGAGCCTACCACCACCTTCGAAAGCGATAAGTTTAACCTTGGAAGTTACCTAACCGACAATGCAGATGAGATTTTTATCTCGCTCGAAGTTCGGCCCTATCGAGGGCTAATGCTACTTGGGAGCTATACGAAAAGCAGAAAAGGGCCAGATTATTCTACCTTAACAACCAATAGATTAGGGTTGCCATTTATGGCATACGTTGTTTGGCAACGGGAGGCTTTTACCCTAAGTGCTCAATACCAGCTGCAAACCGATTCCTTCATTTTTCTTGAAGTGTGTAAATCGGATATCATCGATCATTCTGGCGGGATATATACGCCAAATTACTTTCTGGGAAATCAAACCACCGTGTCGCTTGGCGTAAACTATGGCTTCTAAAAATTCGATGGGCTTCTGGAAAAACATTCTAGACTATGCTGGTGGAGCAGCTCTTCTTGTTATTTTCTTTCCGCTATTGTTTATTCTGGGTTTTATAATTACTCTCAGGTATGGGTGTTCGCCTGTATATACCCAACAGCGAATAGGAAAAAAAGGGAAACCATTTCGGATTATCAAGCTACGTACGATAGATCGTCAAACTATCCCAACCAAGGACAGATTTGCCAAATTTCTCCGCAAAACAAATATGGATGAACTTCCGCAGCTGTTGAATGTAGTTTTGGGAAAGATGTCGCTGGTTGGACCTAGACCTCACTTGCCCGAACATGTAGCAATGTATGAGCAGTGGCAGCGCAAACGGCTAGAGGTAAAGCCCGGAATTACAGGTTTACGCCAAATTTCCCAATCCGGAAAACTGGAGTTCAATGAGTTGCTAGAACAGGATATTCTATATATTACAAGCTATAGACTAGGCCTTGATGTGACCATTCTACTAAAAACAGCAAAACTTCAGCTACTTAAAATTTGGTTTGCCCTAGTAAACAGATCGATGCTATAGCTTTTTCCAGATTATCTTATTTCCAACACCAAACTTATTATTGGTCATCTTGAGGAAGGTGAGGTCAATAACCCAAAGGGTTGTATTCATTATGACAAAATTGGGAAATCGTTCTACGTAGGCTTTTTTTGCCCGCTGATACAAATCGCCCGTAGGTTCAATAAGAATTCCTTGAAACTGGATTCCCTCCATATTCCCATTGTTAATAGCATCAAGGTGCACCGTACCAGCCACAAATATGTTATGAGAAGCATCCCGGATATGACGAGTTTCCTTATCTGAAGTGAAGATGAAGCTATTTTCTTCCGGTAAAAAGACGTAGAAGCAGGAAGCGCAGTAAGGCTCCTCCTCAAAAGAAGTAGCCAAAGTAAGCACATAGTGCTCGTTAATAAAATCCAATACCCTAGGATCGAGAAATGCCATGCGCTTCGGTGTTTAGTTAACTTGTTACGCTATATCCCAGCTGTTTCCATGCCAACGCTGCAGCACCAAGAACAGCACCATTGGAGCCGCGAATACCCGACTGCAGAATTGATATTTTATTACGGAATATTGGAAGAAGGTTTTCCTCCATGTGTTTTTTTACGGGGTCAATTATTAGTTCCCCTGCTTTTGCCAAACCACCAAAAAGAAAAATGGCCTCCGGGCTACAGATTGCAACCGCATCGGCCAGCTTGCTGCCCAATATATTCCCAGTATATTCAAACGCCTGAATAGCAATTGGATCACCAGCAAGAGCAGCCTTTGATATCATGTCAGCGGAAAGATGATCAAAACTCACTGATCTTAAACTGCTTGGCTCCAGATTGTCGGCGATAAGCTTATATACCGTCCGCTTAATTCCAGTGGCCGAGACATAGGTTTCTAAGCATCCACGCCTTCCGCAACCACACATTCTTCCATCGGGATGAACAATAACATGTCCAAACTCGCCTGCAAATCCATCGTGACCGTAAATCAAATCACCATTTACAACAAATCCACTTCCAAGACCAGTACCTAGGGTAATCACAATAAAGTTCTTCATTCCCTTGGCGGCTCCAAACATCATCTCGCCTATGGCAGCCGCTTTTGCGTCGTTCGTAACCCATACCGGCAACGCAAAGACTTTCGAAAACTCTTTGGCCACCTCAATGCGTCCCTTCCATGGAAGATTTGGGGCGAGATTTACCTCGCCGGTGTAAAAGTTCCCGTTGGGAGCACCCACTCCCACACCAATAAACCGATGAGGAAAAGTAATATTCTGAACCAAGCGCTCAAAGGATTCGTGAATTTTGGACACAAATTCGGAAAAGGATTTATACTCCTGCGTAGGTATACGCCCCTCAAAATAACTTTTTCCCTCAAGGTCAACGGCACCAAAAACGGTATTTGTTCCACCTATGTCTATTCCTAACGTAATATCTTTCATAACAAGTTTAATGCTACAAGAGTGCGAAAATACCTATTATGCCGGAGTTTGTAAAGCAACAGTGTAACTTCTTGCACAAAAAACAACCAATTTGTCTAAAATCAACAATTTAGCAGGCATTTTTTCTGGCATGAAATTAGCACTTATTTCAAAATCGTTTTAAAGTTCAAGGTGAAAATGTGACGACCGTCCTCTTTTTCTTTGCAAATCTTGCTGCTAAACAATTTTTGGCCTGTCGATTGCTATTCATTGTTAATGGTTCCTATATTTGTCGAACAATTTAGTTTTTGATTCGAACACCAAATAAACTTAGCCATGACAGTAGAGAAAGTGGGGAGAGATTCTTGGGATGAGAATAAGGAGCAGATCGTTGCCATTGCAGCACAACTTTTCGGTCGCTATGGTTTTAAAAAAACTACTCTCGACGACATTGCCCAAGCTGTTCGAAAAGCAAAAAGTTCGATATACTACTACTTCGAAAACAAGGAGTCTATTTTTGAAGCAGTGGTGGAGCGTGAGGTTGATCAGCTACGAGAGGCGCTTCGAAAAAGCATCGGGAGTTCCTCGTCACCACAGCAGAAATTGACTATCTTCATTAAAACTCGCATGAAGGTTATCAAGAAACTCGTCAACTTTTGGGCTATTAAAACGAATGACGAGTTTCCCGGGCTCGAGTTTGTAGAAAAGATGCGCAAAAAATACGACACCGAAGAGATTGGCTACCTCTCCGAAATTCTAAAAGATGGAATGGTTCTGGGCCTTTTTCGTATTCAAAAACCACAGCTCTCCGCCATTGCCATAGCCATGGCCATGAAGGGATTGGAAGCGCCGCTCTTCCTTGAGGGTGTGGAGGAGAATGAACAGGAGGCTCACATCGAGGAGCTTATTGAGATCCTCTTTAACGGTTTACTCGTTCGCTAGACAAAGGAATGTAATTGCGGTGGGGATAAACAAACCTGTGTATAATCCGATATAACATCCCATTTTGCGGATAACATCTTCGAAATTTAGCGAGATAAAACTATATACTTGCGTGGGGTATTGAACAGAAATTTTTTCCCTACCGAATTTCCGAGAGCCACCAGAAAAGCCATAGGGTAATTGCATATAGAAAACAATAACCTTACCTTTAGTAAAGTTTTTGCACGGCATCTTATTTGATCGTTGAATATGCAAAAAACGACAAACACTACGGCTTTTTTCTCCCATAAGACCCTTACAAAAGCAAGTGGAATTCTCTTGGGGATATTGCTGATAAGTTCTTCTTTTGCTTTTAGCCAGGCAGATACTTCCGTCACCAAGATGTCATTCGACTTTGGCATTACCCGTGACCGCAACATCAACCTTTGGCCAATTTTTTTAAGAACCAAAAACGACAAGGAGTCGGACAAGCAGGTTTTATTCCCCATTTACCGTAGCTACCGAAGTTTTTCACCAAGTGAAAAGAGAGCACATCTAATTCCTTTTTACTGGAGCGATAGCAGTGCAAAAGAAGAAAACAGGCGGTTTATCTCCCTCTACTACCCTTCACTTGTTCATATTGAAAACAGCTATTTTGAGCAAAGTCGAACCTTCACGCTGCTGGAGCTTGCCCCCCGCATAAATCTCCTTGAGGTTAAAAAATCGCACGATGGGTTAATAATGGAGAATAACCTGCTCTTCTTTTTCTGGTACCAGCAAAACCAGCTCACGCAAAAATCTTACCTAGTTGTATTCCCTGCCTTCTGGCAATTTAAAAATCCAAAACGCGTAACGAGTATATTCCTACCTCTCTATTTTAAAGGAGTAAATAAACAAAAGGGAAATCAAACCTTAGCAGTAACGCCTCTTTACTGGCAATTCCACACACCCCTGAGTTCCAGTCACCTATTTCTACCCTTGTGGTGGGATCAAAAAATAGGTCATGGAACCGATTCCATTTCCACCAAAATCTTTTTCCCCTTCTACTGGTCGGAGCATCGACCGGGAATAAGCAATGCCGGAATGTTTCCGTTGGTGTGGAAATTCACCAACCCGCTATATCACTCGCTTACTCTTATACCATTCTTTTCCAGAGGCAACAGCCCCGATGGCGTTAGTCGGCATCTTGTTTTAACTCCACTGTATTGGCATTTTCAGGATGAGGAGAGCACCAGCAATACTCTTTTCCCAATTGTGTGGAGCAGAACTTGGCAAACCCGGTATGAGCATAGCAACTCACTCGTGCTCTTTCCGCTCTATTGGTTCTACCAAGACCAGCAGAGCAGCCAACGGTTCTTTGTGCCTATAATTTGGCAGTTTAGCAACCCCAACTACTCATCGCTAACCGTTCTCCCGTTTTTCTCCACAGGTCGCTCACCCCAAGGAGATGCATCACACTTAATGCTTACCCCTCTATTTTGGCATTTCCGTTCGCCGGAAAGCACCAGCAACACGCTACTGCCCATTTGGCGCTATCGAAAACAGGTGGTTGGAGATGGTTTCCACACAACAAATTTTATCTTCCCGATATACTGGTACTGGCAAACACCAACCTATGGGGGAAGCATTATTTTTCCTCTTATTTGGCATTTTTACAATCCCGAATATCAATCAACCTCAGTAATTCCGTTTTATTCAAAGGGGAAATCGGATGACGGCAAGCGTTCTCATATGGCCGTAAGCCCCTTCTTCTGGCGCTTTACCACAGAACAAGGGCGAGGGGAGTTGCTGTTTCCTCTGTGGTGGCAAAAGAGCAGAGCAACGGAGGCAAACGACACCAGCCTTTCGCGAGTGGTGCTTCTATACTGGAACTACCGCGATGCGGCAAGAGACCACTTTGGCGTGTTTCCGCTGGCGTGGCGCTTTAAAAACCAGACTCGACAATCGTTCACCCTATTTCCCCTTTACGCACACTCCCAAACCATCGATAACGACAGGGGCCTTACAGCGGTTACCCCGCTCTTTTGGCAATTCAGGAAGCCTCGGCATGAAAACAGCTTCCTTTTTCCTCTCTGGTGGAGTCGGAGAGTTGGGGAAGGAAGTAACGCAAGCTACACCAGTCTGTTGCTGCCTCTATACTACGGAAGAACCGACAGCCTTCGAAACAACCACATTGTATTTCCAATTCTTTGGAGCCTAAGAAATCCAGCATACCGCTCATTTACATTTGTTCCGCTATTCTCGTATGGCCACAGCACCGACGGCAGCACACACCACCTGGTGGCAACTCCGCTATTTTGGTATTATCAAAATGCCAACGGCTACACCACTTCCCTCTTTCCTCTGCTTTGGCGAGGCAAGTATGATTCCGTTACCACCTGGAACTCCATTTTCCCAATCTACTGGTCGTTGAACAACGGATGGCAACAACAGCGAATACTATTTCCTTTGGTGTGGAACTTTCGTTCGCCTGACTTCCGCTCTTTTACCCTTGCCCCGCTATTTTCGTATGGAAAAAACAACGAAAGGCACAGCAGCTACCTTACCATCACACCTCTATTTTGGCATTTCAAAAATACAAGCGGCCATAGCAATACACTGTTTCCAATATGGTGGAGTAGCAGGAAGGGTGATAGCCTCAGCACCAATAAGCACGATGTTTTCTTCCCTCTAGTATGGTCATACCGCAAACCAAACCGAACTACCAATATTGTTTTTCCGGTTTACTGGAACTTCAACAATACCAAGCGCCATTCACTAACGGTAGCACCATTTTACTCAAGAGGTTTTAGCAGCATTGGAAAAAACCACCTAATGATTACCCCGTTGTATTGGACATTCAACAGCAAGGCTATCCACCGGCAAATACTTTTCCCGCTTTACAATACCTACCATGACACCTCCAAGGTAAACCGTTACAGCGTTCTCTTCTTCGTGCTTCGAAGCCAACACACGACCACCACGAAAAACTTCAGCCTTTTATGGCCTTTAGTGGAGCATGTTGTAGCACCAAATTACCGTTACTTTAGAGCCGCTCCATTGGTTTGGAGCAAGCAGAGCCCCACCTCAAGCTACTTTACCATTCAGCCCTTCTACTATCAAAGCTCCGATTCATCCGAAAGCACAGTCCGCATTCTTTGGGAACTATACACATACCGCAACCAGCAAGGAATAAAACAATCCAATGGCATTCTTTGGAAAGTTGTCTACTGGGATCGCTATGCCAATGGCGATAGGAGTTTTCGCATTCTTCACCTGCTCTACGCCAACACCAAGCTAAAAGGGAAGGAGGAGAAGAGCCTCTTCCCGCTCTACTTCTATACACGGGAGAGCAACGGTAACCATTCGCTATCGGTTATGTTCTACTTCTACAACTCCATTAAGCGGCAAATCCCCAACACTAAATACTTCTATGAGGAGGAGCGGGTATTCTGGTTTATCCGGCTGCGCTCCAACTATAGGATGTTGAAGGAGAGAGGCGTACTAAATAACAGAAAACTCTAACTTAAAGAAAAGATGGGCAGCACTAAGAAATATAATTTTAAAAGCCTAATGCCAATAATTGAAGAAACCTTAAGGCAGGCAGCAGCATTTCCTGTTGCAATTAAAACAGCTGATAAAATTCCCCTCATAAGTGAAGTAGGAGAAAGAAAGTATTACGATTGTAAAATTGATTTTTATGAAGAGCACTTTATTGTTAGAACTATTCACAATTTTAAAGCCTTAGCAGTTTTATTACCACTAATGGCTAACGTCGAGGAAGAAAAAAACCTTATGCACCCTGTTAATCTAATAATGAGAAATATTATAACCGATTTTTTGACGAACTCCTATCTTTTTAAGGTTTTCCAAAAAGTATGTGAAACAGGGCACAAAGATTATGAACCCTTGAAGAAAGTATTTCGTCAGATGAACTATAAAGTAGCAAAATCAGCAGAAGAAGAGAGTAAAAGCAATCCTAAAGTAACTAAAGAGTTATTACGACAATACCTACCCGAAAACTTTAATGAGAGTGGTGAAATTATAAAAGAAATGGCCCTAATGTATAATGTCAAAGAATGGTTTAATCAGAATGAGCCTGAGTTCAAAGAAACAATTCAAAATTATTACGAGTCTTATGACAAATACTTCTCCAAATTTGAACACATTAGTTTTGCTACCCCTCATTTTATCATCCAAAAGAATCCATTTACAGAGCACTGTCGAGCAATTGGTGCCGGAGCAAATCAAATTATAATTTGTTATGGGGTTTTAGATAAAAAAGTAGATGAAGATAAAATCCTCCTTTTAATAAACGAACTACCAAACTATACTCCCCCTGAGTTATAAAATCTTAAACGGCAGCAAGCAATCCTGTGAATTCATAACAAATTTCTACCTTAGCAAGTCAATATAACTGTGGAAACAATGTTAGAAATAGCTATAGCCGTTCTAGTTGCGGCAATACTGGTATTGCAGGTGCTGATGCTTATCCGGCCCAAAAGCAGTGGTGATAGTCCACAGCTCGATGCCATCCTTCGGGAGCAGACCCGTTTTGAGCAAATTTTACGGGAGGAATTTGCCCGCAATCGCGATGAGCAGCAGCGCACTTCCCGCGAGACCAGAGAAGAGCAGGGTGTTGCACTGCGAAACTTTGAAAAGAAGGTGGAGGAGAACTTTACCGCCTTTCGGGAGCAGCTGCGCACCATGGGCAACGATACTCGCGAAGGGCTAACCGCCAGCTTAAAGTCGTTTGAGGAGCGGTTTGCCCAAAGCGTAAAGGAGTTTAACGAGCTGCAGCGCCAGAAGTTCAACGAGCTGGTTGTGAAGCAAACCGAGCTAAACAGCACCACCGAGCTGCGCCTCGAAAAGGTTCGCGAAACCGTGGAGGGCCGCCTAAAGATTATGCAGGACGAGAACGCCAAGAAGCTGGATGAGATGCGCGCCACCGTGGATGAGAAGCTGCAGACCACGCTCGAAAAACGTTTAGGAGAATCGTTTAAGCAGGTGAGCGAACGGCTGGAGCAGGTTCACAAGGGACTGGGAGAAATGCAGACGTTGGCCAATGGCGTAGGCGACCTTAAGCGGGTGCTGTCCAACGTAAAAACCCGAGGAATACTTGGTGAAATCCAGCTGAACAATATTTTGGAGCAAATTATGGCTCCAGAACAGTTCGACCGGAACGTGGCAACCAAAAAGGGAAGCCGCGATGTGGTGGAGTTTGCCATAAAGCTCCCAGGCAAGGACATTGCTGGCAATGAAATCTACATGCCCATCGACTCCAAATTCCCGCTGGATGTATATAACCAGCTGCTCAACGCTTACGACACAGGTGACGCCATTGCCATTGCCGCTGCCATAAAGGAGTTGGAACGCTCCATTAAGCAGAACGCCAAGGATATTCGCGACAAATACCTCGACCCACCCTACACCACCGACTTTGCCGTAATGTTTCTACCCATCGAAGGCCTATACGCCGAGGTTATCCGCAATACCTCACTAATGGAGGTGCTGCAGCGTGATTATAGAGTGGTAATAACCGGACCAACCACGCTGGCTGCCATTCTCAACAGTTTGCAGATGGGGTTCCGAACGCTGGCTATCGAGAAGCGTAGCAGCGAGGTGTGGCAAATTTTGGGCGCTGTTAAGACAGAATTTTCCCGATTTGGCGATGTGCTCAAGAAGGCGCAGGAAAAAATCACCAAAGCCAACGAGGATATCGACCAGCTGGTTGGAACCAGAACAAGGGCCATTGAGCGGAGGCTTAGGGGTGTACAGGAATTACCCACGACTAAGGCTAACGCTATTCTGCCAGATAAGTACGATGATGAGGAGGAGGAGTCGTAACTTTACACTCTTGCCCAAGTAATTATGGCTTAACAAAAGCATCGCTAAATTAAATTCATGGAAAAGAGGATAACCAGCCTTCAAAATCCTGAAGTAAAGAGAGTCGTAGCGTTAACCGAAAAAGTACGCGATCGAAGAGAGCAAAATCGCTTTGTGGTGGAGGGCGTTCGAGAAATCAGCCTTGCCCAGCAGAGTGGCTATACCATTGAAACAATCTTTCTTTGTCCTGAACTTTACAAACCAGAAACCGATTACCCCATCAACCTTACAAGAGGAAATTTGGTTGAAGTTTCTGTGGAGGTTTACAACAAAATGGCTTACCGTGCAAATGATGGCGGAGTGCTTGGCCTGGCAGAGCAAAAGGCACATCGGTTGGACGATCTTCTGCTACCCAACGAGCCACTAATTCTAGTTCTTGAATCGCTTGAGAAGCCAGGCAATCTTGGTGCCATCCTTAGAACCTGCGACGCTGCAGGGGTAGATGCTGTTCTTATCTGCGACGGCAAAACCGACATTTACAATCCAAACGCCATCCGCTCCGGAGTGGGTTGCCTGTTTACCAACCAAATAGCGGTATGCTCCACCGAAGAGGCCATTTCCTGGTTGAAGCAAAATGGTATATCAATTTTTACAACGAACCTTACCGCTAGCCAAGGCTACCATCAAGTTAATTACAAAAAAGCTTCTGCAATTGTAATGGGCTCTGAGGCTTGGGGTGTTTCGAAAGCATGGATTGATGCGGCTACTACCTGTATAAAAATTCCCATGAGAGGGCGTATCGACTCAATGAATGTGTCCACCTCCGCGGCCATACTCGTTTATGAAGCGAAGCGTCAAAGAGGGTTTAATTAGCTATTGATTAGAGGAAAAATTATGTTGGACAACTTAAACTTCCAATAATTAAGATCAAACCGTAGGAAGCCATTATACATATCGTAGCTACTGAATGTTACTGACTCTTAAATAAAAATGCCGTCCCAATTCGGAACGGCATATCCATTTACAATAGTAAAATTTACATATTCTTATCAATCTTTTTTAGCAACTTGGGTAGCTTACTATCCATTTCTTTAAAAAGATCTTCTGTTGCATTTGTGCAAAGTGGAAGTATTTTATCTAAATCCATAACAGGAATACCTTCCACCATGCCCACAGATTTACTCGACATCCCGGTAATAAATTTATCAAATACCTTTTCCCCCTTCTTGTTTACAAGATATATTCGCGCGGTTGCACGCATCCCTGCAACGCCCAATCCACCTATTGCCATCTTTGGAACAATGGTGTAGTCCAGAGAGATAAACATTACACCATCAACATCAGGGAAATCAGAAAGCATAATCATCTCATCCCTTCTCTTGTCGTTTGTAAGTGTACTCGTTCTGATCATGAACTTATAACCACTTGGAAGTAACGGCTTGAAAAGCCTCATCATAGCAGAGTTTGTATCAGCACTGCATGATTTAAATTCTTTATACTTTTCGTTGGTGATTACCTCTTGCTCGGGTAACAACTTGAAAGGAAAGCTAGGTGCGTATTCTGTCTCAAATTTTCTTTTAAACTGGGCTAGAACAGAGTCAAGCTTAAATGCAGGATTATTTCCAATTGCGTCTATTTTGGAAAGTAAAACACTTGATGCACTCTCAGTTTGAATAGTTTTGTTAACATAAATTGTGGTAATTGCCACCGTTTTAGGGCCATCGGCAGCTAACACCGAAAAGGAACAGAGCATTAATGTACCTAAGAAAAGATTTTTCATTGGTTGTTTAGTTTTGATTTGTTTAAAATAATTTTTGGTGTATCGAAATTACCTTTTTTATTGAAACAAACAACTAAACTCCATATTTATAGAGACCCAAAAAATTCACGATTTCTAGATAAATAGTTGTTAACTGAAACCCTGTTGACAAAACAGCTTCACCCGTGGTTTCCTGAGCAAGAACTAATTAATGACAGGCTGGAGGAATGGATTGCTGTAGCCTATTTCAACGTCCAATTTTGCCAAGTGGCACTAGCATCACTACCCACCAGCACCTGCGGCGTTTGCGACTTGCTGTTTACTAGTGCCGATTGCTGTGATACCTTTTGTGTGATATAATCGCTAAGCTCTTTAAGGTCGGTATTGCCTCTTGTTTCCTGCATTTTCTTTAGTAGAAAATAGGTGAAAAGCCCATGCTCCTGGTCCTTTAGCGGAAATGCCGTTTCGTCGGCGGATGTTGCCGTAAGCACAACCAAATTCCCTGAAATGGCATCAGCACGCGGCCGAATCCTCACTCCTCGTCCAGCGAAAAGCGGAGCGTTTCTACTATCTCCGCTAAAGCAAGCATCCAGAAAAACAGTAACTGATTGTGCGGGATAGGTGGAGAGCTTCCCATAGAGGTACTCCAACTTGACCGCTGTGGATGGATTGGTGGATATGCCATCAACGGGTAGTAGCAAGGCCGTTCGAGTTTCAACGTCGGGCATACCGTGTCCGGCGTAGTATACGAGAACCTTCGCCTCTCCATTAAAAACTTTAATCACGTTTGTAATCCAGTCTATTTCGTTCAGCATCTGACCATAAGTTCCATTCGCTAGGTAGTGAATGTTCTGCGCTGGAATTCCTAACGTTTTTTCTGCATACTCCTTAAAAACACTGGCATCGTTTGATGCATAGGACACCTTAATTTCATTTGCATACTGCTCGTTACCAATTATAAGCACAAAGGTCTTATCGTTCACCTTCGAGGTTACAGGGATATTCAAATCCACATCTGAGTGTGGTGCAGAAGAAACATTTACCATCGCCGGAATAACGGTTGGATTCCCTAACAAAGCGCGGGTATTACCGTTCCAATTTCTCACAAAATCGTAGCTACCCACCTCGTCGAACAAATCGGCATAGAGGAGCTTGTAGTTCTGCGTCAGTAATCTTCCAGCCCTATAGTAGGGATAGAGTGCAACATTAAAATCGAGATCCTTGGTAAAGTGAAATTGCGATCTATCCACTCCGGGAATGACCAGCTGCAGATCGATATCGACGCTTGTTTTACCCCACCACGGTGTATAAGGCCATGTTCCTAGGTAAGGCCAAAAGAAAGCCACATCGAGAATCCAGGTCCGTCGTATATCTTTACGTGGTTTTATGGTAATGTCGGCTGTAAGATTTGGATAGTGATGCTCAATTTCTGCTATTGACCGATTATAGCGCAGGTAATCGGCGAACTCATCCATAAACAGTTTTTTCTCCGCTGGAATATCCTTTCTGGTCGTTTCTACATTAAAGCTAGTTATCTGCAACCCCGCAGCCGGAGCAATTTCGTTTCGAATGGGTTTGTCGACCATAATAACATGACGAGGGGTGGTGCAACCGAAAAAGGTTACTCCAAAAATCATCGCCAGAAAGATCCGGAGAGCAATAGTGGGCTTCATAGAAGATGAACTATGGTTAACTGTAAACAAATATAACTTAGTACGCCTTTAGTTGTATCTCTAATATTATGTTGATAAAAAAAAGCCCGTCGCCGGGCTTCAATGCTATTGGGAAACGGTGGCCGTTTTTCGCGTCGACCAAATCATTATGGCTATTCCCGCCAGAATAAAAGGAATGCTGAGTATTTGGCCCATATTAATGGCCATGGAATTCTCAAAACCAACCTGCGGATTTTTAACAAACTCAATGAGGAACCGTGCTATAAATAGCAGAACCATCATCAGGCCAATGTAGTACCCGTGGTTATTCACCTTTTTACCCTTGCGGTACATCCACCAAAGGACAACAAAAATAGAAAGGTAGGCGAGTGCCTCATAAATCTGGGTCGGGTGTTTTGGAACAGTTTCTCCATTTCTTAAAAAAATGAAACCCCAAGGGAGATTTGTTTGATGGCCGTATATCTCTGAATTCATTAGGTTCCCGATACGGATAAAGGCACCACTCAGCGGAACCACAATGGCAATCCGGTCGAGAGTCCAGAGATATGGGCGCTTATACTTTCTAGAAAACAGGTAAAGTGCAATAAGAATTCCCAAGGCTGCGCCATGGCTAGCGAGCCCACCATGCCATACCTTTATTATCTCCATCGGATGCGAAAAGTAATAACCGGGCTCATAAAAAAGAACGTGTCCCAGCCTAGCTCCAATTACCACACCAATTATCATGTATAGCGTAAGCGAATCGAGCACCGCCATGGAGAGGTTTTCGCGCTTAAATATTTTTACAAACACCACGTAGGCGGCATAAAAGGCGAGGGCAAACAGCAATCCGTAGTAACGAATGGAAAGCGGTCCAAGTGTGAAGATTACGGGGTTTACATCCCAGTTGATAAATGCAAGCATCGACATTATTTTTAAAATTAAACAACACGTTTAAGGGTAAAGCCAAACGTTGTTCCTTCGTTAACCTTGCTTTTGACGTTTATGCTTTGCTCGTGAGCTTCAATAATATGCTTTACAATGGCCAGCCCTAAGCCTGTTCCACCCTGATCGCGGGAACGGCTTTTATCGACCCGGTAAAAACGTTCAAATATACGAGGAATATCTTTGGCAGGTATTCCAACACCGTTGTCGGCAACCTCCACTAGAACTCGGTCCATCATATCGGTAAAAGAAACCGTGGTCTTGCCCCCCTCCTTTCCATAATTAATGGAGTTAACCACTAAGTTAGTTATCACCTGATAAAGCTTCTTTTTATCGGCCTTTACCCATATTGGCTTATCATAATTCTTGAGAAACTGAAGTTTGGCTTTTCGCTCCTTTGCCCTTATTTCTTGTGCTTCAAAAACCTCATCAACCAGCTGCACGATGTTAAACTTCTCCTTGGAGAGCTTGAGAACACCAGCCTCCAACTTCGAAATCTCCTCCAAATCCTCAACAATAGAGATAAGTCGATTAATGCTCTTTTCTGTTCGCTCTAAATACTTATGATTAATTGCCGGATCTTCTAGCGCTCCATCGAGCAATGTAAGCACGTAACCCTGAATGTTAAATATCGGGGTTTTGAGCTCGTGCGATACATTACCCAGAAATTCCTTACGGTATTTTTCAAGCTCCTTGAGGTGGGAAATTTCCGTTGTCTTACGCTTAACCCACGAGTCAACCTCCTTGTTTACCTCCTCCACAATGTCTCGTTCCTCAATGTCGTCCATGATTTTTTCATCTGAAATATTCAGGTCGTGGATGGTTTGATAAATTGGGCGAATTTTTTCAAATATAAACCGATTCAGCAGGTAGTAGCATACAACGTAAGTTACCAAAAACAGGGCGAGGCACGAAAGCACTACGGTAAGGTAAAAGTTTTGCCTGTCGAAATCGAAAGTGAAAACAAGGATGGCCCCAGCCGCAATTGAGGTGAATACCGAAATGAGGACTGCCATTTCCTTTGGTGTGGTACCTTTCATGTTTATATCCTGTTTTGCGGCAAAACCCGCACTTAATATAACCAGCTCTGCTTAAATATTTAAAAGGGTGGGGTAAATAGCTGCGCTACTTACCCATATACTGCTTCATTAGCTTGGTAATATACTTTCCAACAATATCGAACTCGAGGTTTACAACGCTTCCTGACTTAATTTGGTGGAAGTTGGTGTGTTCGTAGGTATATGGAATAATGGCAACCTGAAAGCTTTTGGGTTGGGAATTAACCACGGTTAAGCTAACTCCGTTTACCGAAATAGAACCCTTTTCAACTGTAATATTTCCATCAAGGGTTGGTTCATACTCAAAAGTAAAATACCAGCTACCATTTACCTCCTCAACCAGCTTGCAAGTTGCGGTTTGATCCACATGTCCCTGAACGAGGTGCCCATCGAGAAGGCTATCCACCTTCATGCTGCGCTCCAAATTAACCTTATCGCCCACCTTTAAGGAGCCTAAGTTGGACTTGATAAGCGTCTCCATGATGGCCGTAACGGTGTAGGTATTTCCATCTTTTTTTACCACGGTAAGGCAAACTCCATTATGCGCAATACTTTGGTCGATTTTAAGCTCGTTGGTAAACGAGCATTGCATTGTAATATGCAGGTTATCCTTATCGTGCTCCAACTTAACCACAGGAGCCGCTTCCTCAACAATACCAGAGAACATAGCCGTAATTTTAAATATTCGGGGTAAAGTTAGTATATTTTGATTACCTCAACTTTAAGTTTGGGTGAGCAGTGTGGTTTGAGTCAAACTTTTTAACTTTGTCAAATTAATAACGTTACCGATCTTGAGAAAGCTAATACTACTCGCTCTTGGAGCATTAATAGTTACCCTAACTATGCCTCGGTGTGCCAGCATCGGTACAATTTCTGGCGGTCCCAAAGACACCATTCCACCAGTTCTGTTGAGCAGCACGCCAACAATATATGAGAAGAACTTTTCGGGTAAGGAGATTCGCCTCAACTTCGATGAGTATATCGCGCTTAAAGACCCTGCAAAGCAATTTTTTATTTCGCCACCCATTGAAAAACCGGCCTATCCGCTTCCAAAAGGAAAATCGGTTATTGTCAAGCTCGATGATTCTCTTTCGACGAATACGACCTATACCTTTGGCTTTGGTAACTCTATTGTTGATAATAACGAAGGTAACGTGCTGAAAAATTTTCAGCTGGCTTTTTCCACAGGCAACAACCTCGACACCCTCGTGGTTGAAGGTCGAATTGTTGACGCTTTTACCCAAAATATACCTGAAGGCGTAAAGGTTATGCTCTATACCGACGAAAATGATTCTGTCCCATTTATTCAGAAACCGAATTACTATACCTACGCCAACAAGGACGGATTTTTTCGGGTTCCCAATATTCCGGCTGGTTCTTACAAGCTGGTAGCCATACAAGACAAGAACGACAACCTCAAGTATGACCAAGGAAGTGAGATGGTTGGATTTGTATCAACACCTGTTCATTCTATTGTGCGGAGCCGAATTGATACACTTGGTAACGACAGCACAGCACGCAATCTGCTTAGGCTAAACATGTTTAAGGAACCTTCATTAAATCTTGCGCTCACCAATATTGAACGCATTAAAGCCAACGAAATTAAGGTGGTATTCTCAAAGCAATCGCCCACCATTCCCACGCTTAAAGTTGAGGGTTATTCTGGAAATCCATTCGTGGCAGAACAATCGCCAGAAATTGACAGCCTAATTTTTTGGGTTATGGATAAAAACCTAATCCATAGTGACTCTCTGCCAGTGCTTATTACCTACTCTCGAACAAACAAGAACAAGGTGCTGGAGGATACCACCGAATTGCACAACCTAGTGTTTGAATCACCGAAGGAGCGTGTTCGTCGTAAAAAGGATGAAAGCAAAACACCGGGGTTCAACCCAACCTTCGCAAGTAACACCAAGGATGGTGTTATTCCAACCGAAAAACTTTTGCTTCAGTTGCCTAGTCCACCCCTTTCCGTTGATTTCTCCAAAATAAGTTTTATGGCAAAAACAGCAAAGGACTCACTTCCCCAAGCATTTAGGCTGGTACCCACCTTAAATCCAAGGGAGTATAGCTTTGTCACAAATTGGAAAGACAGCGTTACCTACTTCTACCGATTCCTTCCTGGTGTGTTCAAAAATGCTGAGGAAGTTGAAAACGACACCCTATCTGGGAAGTTATACCTTGCACAAAAAGAGCAGTTTGGAACTTTCATCCTCAAAATAAGCAATATTCCAAACCCCATTATTCTTCAGCTGCTTAGCGAAAAAGGCGCGATGCTAAAAGAATTTCCTATTACCAAGGATATAACGGATACTCTCACCTACATTCCTGCAGGTAAATACCAGATTAAAATTATTAGCGACGTAAATGGTAATGGGAAGTGGGATACCGGTAACCTTATTAAGCAAATTCAACCAGAAGCTGTTAGCCTGTTTATGCCCTTACCTAATAAACCGTTGCTCTTGATAAAGGCAAACTGGGAAAATGAACTTCATCTTGATATTGAAAAGATCCTGAGCAACTAAAGAAAAATAGCCATGTCAGTTATGCTAAGCTACGCCATATTCCCCACCGACAAGGGATCGAGTGTATCTGAATATGTGAGCAAAGTTATTAAAATGGTGAGTCAATGCGGCTTTCCGTATAAGCTAACACCAATGAGTACCATTGTTGAAACCGAAACTATGGATGAAGCCCTGGAGGTGATAAACCAATCCTATAAATTATTGGAGCCTTTCTGCGACAGGCTCTATCTCAGCCTGACAATGGATATTAAAAAAGGGGGGATGAAAAGAATGGAGCAAAAAATCCACTCCATAGAAAGTAAGATTGGTCCCGTATCAAAATAGATCCCAAACAATAAGTGTTAATGACAAATAAAAAACAGACTCTACTGCTCATTTTGATGCTTGCCTGCAGCATCCCTGCATTCTCTCAGCTAGAGGTAGGGGTCAGGGGTGGCTTTTTGACAACCAACCGTAACTTTTTGCCCGTCATCAAGTCAACATCGCTCGCGAGCGTTAAAAATTATGGCTTGGTATTTACCGTTTTTGGAGAGAAGTATTTAGGCATGCAAACAGAGTTTGCCATGACCGAACGTGGCTACAAAGACTCCCTTGGTTACAAACATCAGCAACAAATGGTAGAGTTACCCTTGTTGGGCCAAGTCCGATTCAGCTATAAATCCATTTCGCTTTTTTTCAACATAGGAGCATACGCCGGCTATCTTCTAAAGAGTACCGATGAGATCCCGACCAGTGACTCCACCTTTATCATTCAAAACCACGAATTTGTAAAAGGTATAGACCGGCGGTTCCAATACGGTTTGGCTGGCGGTCCCGGCATTGCCTTTCGAACCAAGCACTTCTCCTTTCAGGCCGAGGTCCGTTACTACATGGGGTTTGCCCATCTGTACAACCCGGCTTTTACTGGAATGCCAATGGAATCGAGGGAGACTGGTCTTGGTGGTTTTATTGGAATTCTATACCGAATTCGTTAATTGTGTAACACAAAAAGGGTAAAAACAGAAATAGCTCGGTGGATATCCGGGCTTTTGCTATTTTTATAGCTACAGTTATCTAACAAAAAATGCACAGGCTTCTACTTTTATGCGCAACAGGCCTAATGGTAACCCTTGGAACCAGAGGACAACCCGCCTTTGTGCAAGAGGGTAATGCCTCCTACTATGGCAGTGGTTTCCACGGAAAACGCACAGCCAGTGGCGAGGTATTTTCCAAGAACAAGCTCACTGCGGCTCATCCTACGCTAGAATTTGGGACGTTGGTAAAGGTTACCAACCTTACCAATGGGAAAAGTGTGGTGGTGAGAATTAACGACCGTGGCCCTTTTTCAAAAAACAGAATCATTGACCTATCTGAAGCGGCAGCCAAAAGATTGGATATGGTGGATGCTGGCACCGCCATGGTGCGGGTGGAAACGGTGACCCAGCAGCCAACGGATACAACCACAAAGGCTACCCCATCGGGTGAGGGCTATGAGTTTTTCGATGTTGAGGTAACTCCGGCAAAACACACAGGCTGGGCAGTTCAGATTGGAAGTTTTGGCGAGGCGGCCAACTTTATACGACTAGCCGACCATGTTAAGCAGCGGTATAACCAGCACCTCTTGGTGCAAGTGGTAACTGTAAAGGAACGGCAAGTTTATCGGGTGCTCGTGGGTGAATTACCAACCGAAGAAAAGGCTAAAGAACTGCTCCTTGCTTTAAAAAGAGAGTACCCCGATGCATTTATTACCAAATTGAACTAGTAAAGGATTCCCTGTGTTCTAAAGCTCCCCATCACAAATACCTCCTTGGGGTGAACAATCAATACCGGAACTGGCGCCTTGTTGAGCATTTGCTGAGCGTAGCTCCCTAGCACAAAGTTGCTAAGGTTCACGGACTGCTCGCTCATTATGCTAATCAGGTCGGCATCAACCTGCTTGGCATAGTCAATAATAACATCAGTAATATTATCGCCCTTAATAAACTCCACCGTAACAGGAATTTTGTTAGCCTCCAGAAATTCATGTACCTGATGGGTATATGCCTTTATTTTAGTCTCGATCTCTTCCGAACTGAGGCTGGCAACACCTACCACGTGTATTTCGGCACCAAAAATTGTGGCTAGCTCAGCCGTTAATGGAACTTTTTGGCGCGAGTCAGCGGTAATATCAATGGGCATTACAATACGCTTAATATCCTTGTGACAACAGCCATGACGAATGGTGATAACTGGTCGATCGGTTGCGGTTACTATTCGGAAGGCATTGCTGCCAATAAAGAGAGCCTCAAAGCCGGATGCTCCGTGGGTGGAGCATACCACCATAGAATCGTCGAAAGCCTCCACTTGCCCAACCACCTCCTTATATACTTTCCCCTTCTTAACTATGTAACTCAAACGGCTGTGATGGCCCAGCTTGGGTGAATATTCTAAAACCAACTTGTCGAACTTCTTTTTGGCATCCTGACGCTCCTCCACCAAGCTGTAGCGTGCATAATCTTTCACCTTTTCCTGAACAAAAACCATTTGAATATGGCACGCCATTTTCTTTGAAAGCATCACGGCAAACTTCAATCCGTTCAAGGATTCCTTTGAGAAATCTATCGGAACAATTAAGTGCTTCATGGGTAATGTTTTGCTTTAAGAGTTGGAGAAACGACCACAACAAATCACCACCAAGTTAAGAATTTTTTCATATTCGGTGGTTTTTGAGGATTGGAATATTACGAAATTCACGATTTTTACCCCCGGGGCAACTCTTTCCCTTTTGCTTGTCTGACGAATCAAATTTAAGCTACAAACAGCTATATTTACCAAGCTATCATTGGTAGATTGGTTAACTTTATTTCAAGTCACCTTTTTTAGAACCTACAATTCAATGCGCTCACCAAGAACAACCTTCCTTCTGTTAATTTTGACCTTGACGAGCATTTCACTTTGCTCTACCAAACTATTTTCGGCGGAAAGGCTCATTATTCAAAGTGCAAACCAGCTTGCAAAACCGATTTTGCTCAAACCTTACCTGGCTGTTTATGAGGATCAATCTGGCTTGACCAACCCCGACAGCTTGCTTCAACACCCAGAATGGTTTAAACCACTAATTGGCTTTCCCGAGAAAAAAGCTACCAACCCATACTACCTCAAGTGCGCACTGACAAATAATTCGAATAAGAAAGTTGAACTGGCGCTACTCTTTAAAAACTTAACCTACGTTGAGCTCTTTATTGTTAAGGACGGCAAAATAGTTGAACGTCGTCAATCCGGTTTCTTTTGCAAAGCGAAAAACCTAGCAATAACAGATACACGAACCCATTTTGAGGTGGATATTAACGCCGGTGATAGTGTTCAGTTTCTGATTAGAGTAAAGCATACCAAACACCAGGTTCCCATCTTCAACTTTGCCATTCAGGACAACGCCCTCTTTGATAGGGCAACCCTTGTAAAACAAACCTTCGACTTCTTCTTTTTTGGAGCCTTTGCCATTTTTTTCCTTGCCAGCTTGCTCTCCTTTCTGACAAGTCGCAATCGACTATACCTGTGGATTGCCATCTACTCCTTTGGAATTTCTTTTTACGATCTTTCTATTAATGGTTACCTTATAACCATAATAGCACCTAATCATGGACCGGAGATGTGGTGGCTTAACATGGTATTTGTTAATCTTGCTGGTCTCGGTGGGCTATTGCTTATTCAAGATTTTTTTCAGCTTAAGAATCAAAAACCCAGCCTCCACAAACTACTTAGTATTGCAATATACACCACTGTTTTTCAACTGATTGTTGGCTTCACAATTAGCATTGTTTCGTCCAACTATTTAATGATAACTTGGTTGAATGTTTCTGGCAACTGTTTGGCCAACACCTTGATTATTTTTGTAATAGTTGCTGCATGGAATAAGCTTAAACAAGTTCAGCGTCTTTTTGCCCTAGGTGCCATAGGTCACGTTTCAATGTTCATTTTGGGATCAATTTTAGTTGGAGTAATGAAAGAGAATAGTCTTCCAATCATTTCTATTCTTACAGATGTTGGTGGAATTATAGTTATCTCCTTTTTTAATATAGCCCTTGGTAAGAGTGTTTGGATTAATGAACAAGAAAAATACGAGGTTTTACAAGCGCTTGATGAATTGAGACTTGCACAAAACAAACTCCTTGAAGAAACAGTGACTATCCGAACTAGCGAACTTCAAGTTGCCAACCAATCTCTTTTAAACCAAAGGCAGGAGCTAGAGCACAAAAATGAGAAGATTGAAATTCTTCTCAAGGAGAACCACCACCGGGTAAAGAACAACCTGCAGCTCATTTCAAGCTTACTCGAACTGCATCAGGAGAAGGAGGAGAATGAGAGGCTTGCAGCCATCATAGCCGACGGAAAAAATCGGGTTAAGGCCATGGCACTCATTCATCAGCTGCTCTTTCAGAACGACTTTGGTGAAGTTATCAATATGGAGGAGTTTATTCAACAGCTGCTTCAGCAGGTAAAAGCCTCAAGCCTAACTTCAGATGAAATACAATTTGAACTTCGCTGCAGCGGTATTGAGCTCGACATTGATACGGCTATACCCATTGGATTGATCGTTAACGAGCTGCTTACCAACTCATTTAAGCATGCATTGTGCTGCGTTAATCATCCATTACTTCGGATTTCGTTGATTGAAGAGACCGCCGGTAATTACCGTTTAGATGTTTGGGATAATGGCCCTGGTTTACCAGCCAACTTCAACTTAAAAAACGATAGCAACATAGGGTTATACCTAATACCTAGGCTCTGCAGGCAACTGCAAGGATCCTTTGCCTACGAGTTTAGTGAAGGGGCACGATTTATTGTTACCTTTAAGGAGACAAAAACCAGAAAAGAGCTGCAGTGATGCAATACCAGTCTAAGAAGATATTAGTTGTTGAGGATGAAATTATTATAGCCGATGATATTATCCGCTCCCTGAGGAGTTTAGGATATAGAAGTTTTGAGCCTGCCCTAAATTATAGCCAAGCAATCGAAGCCATTGAGCAGGAGCCGCCTTCCATTGCCATTATCGACATTAATCTTGCCGGTACAAAAGATGGTATCGACTTGGCCAATGCAATTAACGAACAATACCGTTTTCCCTTTATCTTTCTTACCTCCAACTCAGATTCCCAAACACTCCACAGGGCAAAGCAAACAATGCCAAGCGCCTACCTTCTAAAACCGTTCACGCGGCAAGACCTGCACACCTCGCTAGAAATAGCCCTCTACAATTATTATGAAAAAGAGAGTCCCATACAGCAGGAGGTTGTTGGCAATTCCGATTTCCTTCTCATAAAACAGGGCGCATCCTATCAAAAGTTAGACTTTAACAAAGTTGTTTTCTTGAGGAGCAAGCACGTTTATGTTGAAATTATTACGGAAGAAGGGGCGGTGCATATTATTCGTTCCTCTCTTACAGACCTCCTTACACGATTTCCAAAGAATTTTGCCCGAGTACATAGGAGCTACGCTGTAAACTTAGATATCATTCAAAAAATTAACATCAACGAAATTGTTTTGTCTAACGAAACGATCCCTTTATCAAAAGAGTATCGCAAAGAAATTCTTAAGTGTTTTGGCAAATAGCGCTCCTTGCCCAACGTATTACATCTCCTCACCGCGCCATTCAGAACAAAAATAAATAGTTTCAGAACAACTTTTCCTATTTCTGGATCACCTCTTGTTGATTCAGCCTTTTTCCACATCCTTTTTTTTGATTTTCAATCTAGAATTTCTCCACAAAGAGTAATGTAAGAATTGGCGTTGTTGGTCACTCCACCATTGATTCTGGCGATCAAGCCACGTATCATTGTAGTGTGTAAAAATTATGGTTGCAGTTTACTTGAGACCATTTAGCAGCCTCATTTTTAATATCTCAGACATGAATTTGAAGCACAATAAATCATTAAGTCCCATTATTATGCAAACAATTTTACCCTTTTTGCAAAGGAGCAAGTGGATATTATCCACCCTTGTAATATTGCTGCTCAGCCTGAGCAGCACCTTTGGGCAGAACTGCTCTGTGAATGCAGGTGTTCCATTTACCACCTGTCCCAACGTTCCCATTGATCTTGTTGGTAATAAATCGGGGCTTTTTCAGGGCACGGGTGCAACCACTTGGAGTCAAACTGATGGGCCGTCTGTTACCATAACAGATCCCAGCGCCCTTACCACCTCCATTATTGGAGCCACCCCAAATACGGTGTATAAGTTCATGATTCAGGCTACGTGCCAAGATGGAACCAAGGTAGCCAACGAGGTAACCATTTCCACCAACCCCCTCACCACTCCTACCGCAGGGCCAGATGCCATGTACTGTCCCGGCACCTACTCGCTATCGGCAAACGCACCGGCCTCGGGAGAAACAGGAACTTGGACGGTGGTAGGAACCAATAACGGGGTAACCATTTCAACACCCAACTCACCCACCAGCAACATTGTTCTTGCTAGCAACAAGGCCGGTGCAACCACGCTGCGCTGGACCATATCCAATGCCTCCACCGGATGCTCCGCCTACGACGATGTTGTTATTTCAAACAAGGGAGGAATAACTACCGTAACAGCAGGACCCGACCAAAGTTTAAGCTCCTGTTACTCCTCAACTACCTCAGCAACTCTAGGCAGCTCATTCCCTGGTAATGGAACGGGTGGACAGGGGGGGCTCTGGACAGTAGTTACAGCTCCAAATACGCCCACTTTTGGTAATGCAACTGCATATAACACTAGCATTAGCAACTTAAAGCAGGGCATCTACACCTTGCGCTGGACGGTCAGTGGCACCTGTGCCAATGGCGTCGACGACATGCAAATAACCGTTCCTGCACCCGTTGGAAGTGTAACCACAGCTTCCATAACATCAGGGAATCAGGTATTCTGTGATGCTAGAACAGATGCAGTGCTTGTTGGCAGTACCCCGCTTTATACCAACGAAAACGTTTTATGGCAAAAAACGGCTGGCACAGGAACCGTAACCAATCCAACAAATACAACTACCACGGTTACTGGTTTGAATGGAACATCATCCTCTTCATACAAATACACCATAACGAACTCGGTTACTGGGTGTAATTCGGTTGCTGCTACCAGGACCATAAGTTATACAACTGCCCCAACCATTACCGTTAATGGGGGAAACGATATTATATTGGCACCAGGTGTATATTCGGCATCTATTCCTTTTACTGTAAGTGGCGGCAATACCACCCAGTATACCGTAATAAGTTACCCTGCTGGTTACACTCCTCCCGGCTGGACAAGCGCCTCTTCACCTCAAACCATTTCTGGCCTCAACCAGTATGGAACTTACGTTATTCGTTTTAAACGATTTACCAATGGTGGATCAGGTGGCTGTTCCGAGGCTTATAGCGATATAAAGGTATACGTTTCTAAGGCCCCAACGGCCGCCAACGCAGGTACTGACCAAATGCTTGCATGTAACATAACCAACACCGCCCTAGCCGGAAATCCCCCCAGCATTGGAACTGGTAATTGGTCTCAAGTTAGTGGCCCAAGCACAGCAACTATCACCAATCCAACCTCGAATAATGCAACAATTTCTGACTTAATTAATGGCAAATATACCTTTAGGTGGACCATCCAAGGTGGATCGAACGTGGCTCCATCTCAGGATGAGGTTAATGTTGTGGTGGCTTCTACTACGCCAACTGCGGCAAATGCAGGAGTTGACCAAACTGTTTGCTATGCAACGCCCGTAATTCTTACTGGTAACAATCCCGCACTAAACGAAACTGGCACCTGGACTGTTTCGCCAAGCACAGGTATCTCTTTCTCAGATATTCATAGCCCAACCGCTTACGTAATTGGGTTAGCACCGTCTACGTTATATACCTTTACTTGGACCATCGCCAATTCATGTGGAACCACAGCCGATAACGTTCAGATTACAACCTCTGCCACGCAGGGACCTGTTCAGGCTTCTGCGGGTAGTGACCAGTGCAAGACTTCTGGGACAACTTCCGTAACCATGACGGGGAATAATCCCACTCCTGGATCTGGCGTGTGGACTAAAATATCGGGGCCCGCATGTACCATAACAAATAACACAAAGTATAACACCACTGTTACGGGAATGACCGACGGAACTTACCTGTTTGAGTGGGCCATAACCTACAATGCCTGCAACGTAAGCCGTGATACGGTTATGATAACCATCTCTGCCGCTGCCACTGCAGCAAATGCAGGTGCTGATCAAACAATTTGCGGAACGGCCATAACCCTTGCCGCCAATACACCTGCCATAGGAACAGGTTATTGGACTCAGTCAATTGGCAATGCCGGTCCAGTAATAACAGACCCTGCACAACCCAACACCACCGTAACTGGATTAACCGACGGATACTACAAGTTTACCTGGACCATTTCGAACAATGCGTGTGCCAGCAATTCTGCGGCAATGGTAGCGAAAGTATCAACTCCACCAACCACCGCAGACGCTGGTATCGACCAGTCTGTGTGTGGAGCTTCAGCCACTACACTGGCCGCCAATACCATTACCAATGGAACAGGCTACTGGAATGTTCTCTCGGCCCCAACAACACCATCGTTTAGCGCTTCAACCTCGCCAACCTCAACGGTTTCCAACCTAGCCATGGGCTACTATTTCTTGCAATGGGTTTCGCAAAATGGCACATACTGTCCGGTAAGCACCGACGATATGGAGATAACTGTAACTCCAACAGCCAATGCCGGTGCGGACCAAAATTTGTGTAACCTTTCGGAAACGCAACTCTCAGGAAACGCGGGAAGCAGTGGAACCTGGAGCCTAGTTAGCGGGCCAAACACACCAACGATAACCACAACGGGACCCAATACAGCCAATGTTTCCGGTATGATTCCCGGAACCTACACCTTCCAGTATTCCATTGTTTCCACAGGATGTAACTCCACGGACCAAATGAATGTAACCATCTCTGCTCCGGCTACACCAGCCGATGCAGGAGCCGACATCCAACAGTGCGGAGGTACTTCCATTGCCCTTTCTGGAAATGCACCCGGGGGATCAGAAACGGCCTTGTGGAGCAAAATTTCTGGAACAGGAGGTACGTTTAGCCCCAACGGACAAAATGCCTCCCTTAATAGTGTATCAACAGGCGTATATTGGCTTAAATACACTATCACCAACGGTAGTTGCAGCTCGAGCGACCAAGTTATGGCCGAAATTTATGCCACACCAACAACGGCCGATGCAGGATCTGACCAAAACGTTTGCGGATATACCACCTCTCTTGAAGGAAATGCTCCAACAGTTGGCCTTGGAAATTGGAGCCAGGTTAGTGGTCCAGGAACCTCCGACATTGCATCAATAATATCGCCAAACAGCAGCGTTACCTTTTCAACAAGCGGAACCTACGTAATGCGGTGGACCATTGCCAATGGCCCCTGCCTCTCCTCTTCGGATGATGTAACCCTAAATATTAACGTACCGCCAACCACACCAGATGCTGGTCCTGATCAGAACCTCTGCAATGTGGCCTCAACAACCCTAGCTGGAAATACAATTACTACTGGTGCAGGCATGTGGTCGCAGGTATCTGGACCCAATACAGCAACCTTTACCGATCCAAGCAACCCAACAACAACCGTAACCGGGCTTATTGCAGGAACTTACGAGTTTAGCTGGACATCATCCTATCTAACTTGCTCTGCTTCCGACGTTGTTACCATCAACGATTATGGTTTACCCTCAACGGCGACAACGGGAGGACCGCTTTCCATCTGCAACTACACCACGCCTGTACTAAACGGAAGCACGCCGGCCGTAGGGGTTGGTACCTGGTCGCAGTTGACAGGACCTAATAACGTAACTATTACAACACCAAATTCGCCAAATTCAACCCTATCGGGAACCATTCCCGGAACCTATACCTTCCAATGGACAATCTCAAATGGAACCTGTGCCTCAACTTCGGCAACAACCGACCTTACAGTGAACGCACTTCCTTCCCTTGCTATTGCTGGTGTTGACCAAGATTTATGTAACCTCACTTCCACAACACTTGCGGCAACTGCCCCAACCAGTGGAACCGGAACATGGACATTGGTAAGCGGTCCAAACACGCCCACCATTACCGACGTTAACCTATACAACTCCGATATTTCCAATTTGGTTCCGGGAACATACCTCCTGGATTGGACAGTGGCCAATGGCCCCTGCACCTCCTCGGACCAAATGCAAATTAATGTGTATGCCACACCTTCAACGGCTGATGCCGGTGCCGACCAAGTAATTTGTGGAAATAACCTAGTAACAATGGCAGCAAATACCCCTGTGAACGGAATGGGTACCTGGACAAAGGTTAGCGGACCAGGGTCACCAACCATTACCAACCCAAATTCGCCAACAACAACAATTACTGGGTTGTCTACAGGAACATATATCTACAAGTGGACAATTTCCAACGGATCGTGTGCCTCTAACTCCGACAATGTGCAACTGCAGGTAAGCACATCCAACGTTACAACCTCCGACGCAGGTCCAGACCAAACCGGCGCATCACTTTGCGGACTTACTGCCACAACCCTTGCAGCAAACAATCCAACGGTTGGAACTGGTGCTTGGAGCATAATCTCTGGAACTGGTGGTTGGTTTGGCAATGCCTCAAGCAGAACCTCTTCTTTCTCTGGAACTGCTGGAAACACCTATGATTTAAGATGGACCATCACCAGCGTTGGATGCGTATCTACCGATGATGTTACCATTTTCTTCCCAAAAAATCCAACACCTTCTGATGCTGGAGTTGACCAAACCAATTCAGCGATGTGCGGTATTACAGCCACTACGCTTAGTGCCAATACCCCCACCGTAGGAACAGGATTGTGGACAATTGTTTCGGGAACAGGTGGCTCACTGGGTGACGCAACCGATCCAAACACTTCATTTTCTGGAACTCAAGGCTCGGTTTACTCCCTACAGTGGACCATCAGCAATGCACCCTGCAGCGCCTCATCCGACCTTGTTTCCGTGGAATTTAAAACTCCCGCAGTGGCACCCACTGGAACTTCACCTCAAGCATTCTGCCAAGGAATAAGCCCTACGCTAAATAACATCATCGTTTCTGGCAGCAACATACAATGGTATGATGCCTCAACAGGTGGCACACTGCTTGCTGGCACAACACCGCTTGTTAACGGAGCTACCTACTATGCGTCACAAACGGTAAATGGATGTGAATCGCAAGCCCGCCTTGCCATAACCGTTTCGGTATACTCCTGCGTTGGCCCAATCATTGATGACGTAGTTGTTAGCTTAGATGAGAACTCGCCCAACGGAACTTCGGTTTACGATGAGCATGACAAGAACACCGGAACTGACATTGATGGCGATGGAGACCATATTGCATACTCCATCATTGCCGGTAACACTCTCGGAGCCTTTACCATCGATCCAGCAACGGGCATTATTACCGTTGCCGATGTTACCAAGATCGATTTTGAGACTACCCAAACCTTCGTTCTTACGGTTGAAGCCAGCGATGGTCTTAATACTGACACTGGCACGGTAACCATCAATCTCAATAACCTCAACGATAACCCACCCGTTGCTGTTGCTGACTCCTACTCGGTTAACGAGGGAGGAACACTTACGGTACCTGCACCCGGTGTTTTAGGAAACGATAGTGATGCCGATGGAAATGCTATTACCGCTATAAAGATGTCGGATCCTACCCATGGAACATTGGTTTTAAACGCCGACGGCTCATTTGTATATACTCACGATGGTAGCGAAACCACCTCCGACAGCTTTACCTACAAGGTGAATGATGGAACCTTCGACGGGAATACCGTTACCGTATCCATTACCATTATACCGGTAAACGATCCTCCGGTGGCCAACAACGACACCTACAATGTGGATGAAGGAGGAACATTGAACATTTCGGCTCCTGGAATATTAAGCAACGATACCGATGCCGAAGGTGACCCATTAACGGCAATATTGGTGAGCAATCCAGCACATGGCACACTCACGCTTAATGCTGATGGCTCATTCACCTACACGCACGACGGCAGTGAAACTACCTCCGATAGCTTTACCTACAAGGCAAACGACGGAACGATTGATGGTAACACTGCAACGGTATCAATATCCATTAATCCGGTAAACGATCCTCCGGTGGCCAACAACGACACCTACAATGTGGATGAAGGAGGAACGTTAAACATTTCAGCCCCAGGTATTCTTTCGAACGATACCGATGCTGAAGGTGACCCATTAACCGCCATTCTGGTAAGCAATCCAGCACATGGTACCCTTACCCTGAATGCCGACGGCTCGTTCACCTACACGCACGACGGCAGCGAAACCACCCTTGATAGTTTTACCTACAAGGCGAATGATGGAACCGTGGACGGAAATGTGGCAACAGTAACCATTACCATTAATCCGGTGAACGACATTCCGGTGGCAGTGAATGATAACGCAACCACCAATGAAGACACTCCCGTTAGTGTAGACGTTCTTAACAACGATCATCAGATTGACGAAGTTCCGCTTACGGTAACCATAACGGGCAACCCAAGTAATGGAAGTGTAGTAGTGAACGGTGATAATACCGTTACCTATACACCAAATGCTGACTTCAACGGAACGGATACCTTCACCTACCAGGTGTGCGATGCCACTCCCGACTGCGCTACGGCAACAGTAACCATAACCGTGACTCCAGTAAATGACATCCCTGTGGCCGTAGACGATAACTCCACCACCAACGAGGATACTCCCGTTTCCATCAACGTGCTTGGGAACGACACCGGCCTAGGGGATGGTGGGTTAACCGTAACCATACCAACTGCTCCGGCAAACGGAACTGTTACAGTGAACCCCGACAACACCGTAACTTACACGCCAAACCCGGACTTCAACGGAACGGATACCTTCACCTACCAGGTGTGCGATGCTACGCCAGATTGCGCTACGGCTACGGTAACCATAACCGTGACTCCGGTAAACGATGTGCCGGTGGCCATGGATGACAACGCCACCACCAACGAGGATACCCCCGTTTCCATAAGCGTGCTTGGAAACGACACCGGCCTAGGCGATGGCGGGTTAACCGTAACCATACCAGCTGCTCCGGCAAACGGAACTGTCACCGTGAACCCCGACAACACCGTAACCTACACGCCAAACCCGGACTTCAACGGAACAGATACCTTTACCTACCAGGTGTGTGATGCTACGCCAGATTGCGCTACGGCAACGGTAACCATCACCATTAATCCGGTGAACGATATCCCAGCGGCTGTGGACGATAACGCCACCACCAACGAGGATACCCCAGTTACCATCAACGTGCTTGGCAACGACACTGGCCTAGGGGATGGTGGGTTAACCGTAACCATACCAACTGCTCCGGCCAACGGAACTGTCACCGTGAACCCCGACAACTCCGTAACCTACACCCCAAACCCGGACTTCAACGGCAATGATACTTTTACCTACCAGGTGTGCGATGTTAATGGTGAATGCTCAACAGCTACAGTAACCATAACCGTGACTCCAGTAAATGACATTCCCATGGCCGTGGACGACAATGCTACCACCAACGAGGATACGCCGGTCACCATCAACGTGCTTGGTAACGATACCGGATTGGGTGACGGTGGGTTAACCGTAACCATACCAGCTGCTCCGGCCAACGGAACTGTTACCGTGAACCCCGACAACACCGTAACCTACACACCAAACCCGGACTTCAACGGAACAGATACTTTCACCTACCAGGTGTGTGATGCCACTCCCGACTGCGCTACGGCAACGGTAACCATCACCATCAATCCGGTAAACGACATCCCTGTGGCCGTGGACGACAACGCCTCCACCAACGAGGATACCCCTGTTTCCATCAGCGTGCTTGGCAACGACACCGGCCTAGGCGATGGCGGGTTAACCGTTACCATAACAAATGCTCCAGCCAATGGAACCGTCACCGTGAACCCCGACAACACGGTAACTTACACGCCAAACCCGGACTTCAACGGAACGGATACCTTTACCTACCAGGTGTGCGACGCCAACGGCGACTGCGCTACAGCAATCGTGAACATTACCATTGCTAGCGTAAACGATGTGCCAGTAGCTGTGGACGACAACGCCTCAACCAACGAAAACACCTCGGTTACTGTGGGCATCCTAAACAATGATTCTGGACAGGGTGATGGCGGTCTCAACATATCAATTCCCACAGACCCAAGCCATGGCACTGTTACAATAAATGGTGACAACACGGTAACCTACACGCCGGAAACAGGCTTTGCTGGAGGAGATACGTTTACCTATCAGGTATGCGACGCCAACGGTGATTGTGCAACAGCGATAGTTTCCATAACCGTTAACTCGCTTTACCAACCTATTGCCGTGAACGACTCCGCCTCCACTGTTTCGGAAAGGCCCGTTGTAATCTCCGTCCTTAATAACGACCAAGGGTTGGAAAATGGTGGATTAGTGGTGACCGTTATCAGCAATCCAGCCAACGGTACGGTGGTGGTTAATGCTGACAATACGTTGACCTATACACCAAACCATGGCTTTACTGGAGTAGATACCTTTAGCTATGAGGTATGTGACGTCAATAGCGAATGTGCTTCGGCAACGGTGACCGTTACCGTAAATGGATCCATCTATATTCCTGATGGGTTCTCGCCCAATGGCGATGGCATTAACGACACTTTTGTAATACCCGACCTCAACCAATACAAGAAGGTTTCCATTGAAATATTCAACCGCTGGGGGAATGTGGTCTACAAATCCGACAACTACCATAACGATTGGGATGGCAAGGCCAACGTTTCGCTTAGCCTTGGTACCGATCTTCCTGTAGGCACCTACTTCTACCTGGTAAGCATCGCCGACAATGGCAAGAAAATTACAGGATATGTATACATAACCCGTTAATTAAATGAGGACTAAAGAGATGACAAATAGACACAATATGATAAAACATATAGGTTTACTGGCTGTGGGAGTTTTTTTCTCCCTCAGCACCTTTGCCCAACAGGAGCCAATGTTTACGCAGTATATGTTCAACACGGTTGCAGTAAACCCTGCCTACGCGGGCACATCAAACGCCCTAAACCTGGTAGCCATGTCACGCATCCAGTGGGTAGGCCTTAGAGGAGCGCCCGTTACCAATACCATATCCATGGATACTCCCTTTGAGGGTAAAAGAGTGGGGTTGGGTCTATCGGTGATGTCCGATAAGATCGGCCCTGTTCAAAACCTTTACCTGAGCGCCAACTACGCCTACCGTGTTCCATTAAACGACAACATTACCCTGTCGCTGGGACTCAAGGGTGGCATCTACAACTACTATGTGGGGCTTAACAGCCTTAGCCTTGTGGAGAGCAACGATGCGGCGTTCTACCAAAATCAAGCGAAGGCGCTACACCCAAACTTGGGGTTTGGAGCCTACCTCTACGCTAACCGTTGGTATGTGGGCTTGGCCGTACCTACCCTTATTGAATCGGATCTGAACAAGAACAACACCGACGCAAATAACGTAAGCCAGCTTAAGCGGCACTACTTCCTGATGGCTGGCTACGTTATGCACATGAGTGCCGACTGGGACTTCAAGCCCTCGTTCATTGAAAATGTGGTTACAGGTGCACCGCCATCCACCGACCTCACGGCGCAGTTTCTATACAAAAATGCCTACTGGTTGGGGACATCCTACCGAATTGGGGATGCGGTTGCCTTCCTTTTCGAGTTCAAACTCACCGAGCAGCTCATGGCAGGTTACTCCTACGACGTAACCGTTTCTAATTTGGCTGGCCATAACCTTGGTAGCCACGAGATTTTGCTCCGCTACTCCTTCGACAAGCTGTCGGCCAAGAAGATAAAATCGCCACGATACTTCTAGTACCATAAGCGCTATGTTCAGAAATAATTTGAAAATGGAAATTGTTACTAAAAAACGAATGCTTGTGAAACCACTACGATATACCCTAATAGCCGTGGCTCTTGCAATGCTTGCGCCCACCATTGCTCAGGGACAAATCATGGCCAAGATGGATACCGCCCTCCTCAGGATGAAGGAGCGTAAAGCCGATCTCCTCTTCACTAAATCGGCCTACGCTAAGGCAATTGAAATATATGAGGAGCTCGCCTCCAACGGATTTGAACCAGACTCCCTGCGCCGAAACCTGGGAATTGCCTACTACAAAATTTCTGATACCCAGAGAGCCGAAGCCACCCTTAAGCCGCTAGCTGAGGGAGCCAATGCCACCGCCGCCGACTACTACTTTTACTCGGCAGCCCTGAAGTTTAACGGACGGTACGACGAGGCCGACCATTGGCTGGACAAATACCTCGCTATCGACTCCACAGACCATGGAGCCCTCAGCCAGAAAGATGCCGCACCTTTTATTCGGAAACTGCTGGAAAGAGAGCGTTACAAGATTGCGGACGTTTCCTACAACTCCACCTACTCCGATTTTGGAGCTGTGCCCTACGAGGACGAAATCATCTTCACCTCTGCGCGCCCCGATGAATCAATTGTTAAGCGCGAGGATGCCTGGAAGGATTCACCCTACTTTGCCCTATTCTCCATCAAGCAGGACCTGTCGTCGGCGGTGAAGGCGAAGCACTTTACACGCAAGCTCAACACCATTTACCACGATGGTCCAATCTGCTTTAACAGCAAGCAAAACGAGATATTCATTACCCGTAACAACTACCGCTACCACCTGCCCAGAAAGAATAAGGCCGGCGTAAATAACCTTAAAATTCTTGAGGCAAAAAGAGCGCTGGACGGCTCGTGGGGTAAGCTCAGGGAGCTACCCTTCGATAACGACAACTACTCCTGCGGCCACCCAAGCCTTTCGGCAGATGGAAATACCCTCTACTTTGCCTCCGACATGCCCGGTGGATATGGCAAAACCGATATTTACTACGTTACCCGCACCGACAAGGGTTGGTCGGCACCGGTAAACCTCGGCCCGGAAATCAACACCGAGGGCGATGAGATGTTCCCCTTTATTGGAGCCGATGGCCTGCTCTACTTCTCCTCTACCGGACACATGGGCATGGGTGGCCTCGACATATTTGTTGCCCGAAAGGATAAAAACGGACACTACTCGGTGAAGAACATGGGCTATCCGCTCAACAGCTCTGCCGACGATTTTAGCTTCTTCCTGAACAAGGATGGAAAGACGGGCTTCTTTGCATCCAACCGCACAGGCGGAGTGGGCGATGACGATATTTACTCCTTTACCATTACCGACCCCATCTCCTTTGCGCTGGAGCTGCAGGGAACCACTGCCGATTTCGACACCAAGGAGTGGCTAAGCAACGCCACGGTGACCTTGAAGTCGAATGCAAGCGGTGATTCGGAGCAGGTTAAAACCGGGGATACTCATGAATTTGAGTTTGAGCTGGAACCCGAAATGACATACACCCTTTCCGCTTCCCGCGACGGTTACCAGCCGGTTAGCATGGCCATCGACCCACAAAAGATGCCGATAGTGGACGACGTAATTTCCGTTCCAATGCTTCTTAAAAAGGTTAATGAGTATGGCATATACGGCAACGTTTACCTGAAGCCAACCATGGAGATTATTCCGGAAGTTCACATTCAGATAATAAAGAAAGACCACACCGTTGTGGCCAATTTAACTACAGCGGGAGATAAGGGCTTCAGAGTTAAGTTGGAACCCGAAACCAACTACGACGTGGTATTCGATAAGAAGGGGTTCCTCACCAAGCGCGTGGAATACTCTACCAAGGGTCGTAAACCCGGATACATCAACATTAACGAAATAGTGGAGATTGCCATGGAAAAGGTGGAACTCAACAAGACCATTGAGATCCCCAACATTTACTACGACCTCGGCAAGTGGAACATTAGGCCCGATGCAGCCATTGAGCTCGACAAGGTGGTGCAGTTCCTCAAGGACAACCCCGACATTAAGGTGGAGTTGGGATCGCACACCGACTCGCGTGGCAGCGATGAGTCCAACCTCATCCTTTCGCAGAAGCGGGCCAAGGCTGCCGTAGAGTATATTGTGAAAAACGGAGGCATCAGCGCCGACCGCATCACGGCCAAGGGTTATGGTGAAACGCGCCTAAAGAACCACTGCTCTAACGGTGTTAAATGCACCGAGGCTGAGCACCAGCAGAACCGTAGAACGGAGATTAAAATTACTGCATTCTAGTCGATTTTCATTTGCGTAATTGAAAAGTGGCCGTGGGTATTTATCCGCGGCCACTTTTTTAAAAATAATAAAGAAACAGGTAGGGACTTTTTTTGCATGGCAGTATTATAGTCAAATAGGATGTTTCACTTAATACCAACGGTCATGAAAACGTTTCTCAAAAAATTCCCCTACTCCGACGAGCTGCAGTATAGAACGCTAATTATATCATACTTTATTGTTATGGTCATCATTGTAGCCATATCGAAGTTTCACTAGTAGCCATCCCATTAGCTCAAATCTCCCAGATTTACTAGCCAACTTATCACACCATGTTTGGATTGCCCAGGTTTCCTGAAAAATCAATTACTTTGCAGGATAATTAAGGCAAAAGCAATGAGCTACTGCAACAATCTTTTCAGCTACCAACGCGCACAAACAGTGCAGGTGGAGATAGGTAACCGACCCCTCGGGGGATTAAATCCCATCCGTGTTCAATCCATGACCACCACCAACACCCTCTACACCGAGGCAACTGTGGAGCAGTGCATACGAATTTTTGATGCCGGTGCCGACTACGTTCGCATCACCGCACAGGGCATTCAGGAAGCGGAAAATCTAAAAAACATTAAGCAAGCGTTGGTGGAGCGTGGCTACAACCAACCGCTCGTAGCCGATATTCACTTCAACCCAAAGGCAGCTGAGGTGGCTGCCCAATACGTGGAAAAGGTTAGAATCAATCCCGGCAACTTTGCCGAACGCCGACCAGCTGGAACAACATACACCGAGCAGGAGCTACGTGAAGCTCAAGAAAGAATCACCACTGCACTCTCCTCATTTATTGCAATCTGCAAGCAACACCATACCGCCGTGCGCATTGGTGTAAACCACGGCTCACTTTCGGAGCGCATGGTGAACCAGTTTGGCGACACCCCCGAAGGAATGGTGGAATCGGCGTTGGAGTTTCTGAGAATATTCCGCGCAGCCGACTTTCACAACCTGGTAATCTCCATGAAGAGCAGCAATACCCGCGTAATGGTTCAGTCTGTTCGGCTACTTGCCTCTCGCATGAAAGCCGAGGGAATGGCCTACCCGTTGCACCTCGGCGTTACCGAGGCCGGGAATAGCCGCGAAGGGCGAATTAAGTCGGCGGTGGGAATAGGCGCACTGCTGGCCGACGGACTTGGCGACACCATTCGCGTTTCGCTCACCGAGGAGCCGGAATACGAAATTCCTGTTGCCCAAAAGTTGGTGAACTATTTTGCCAAGCGAACCACACCCTCCGATATTGTTGCCACAGACTTTGCACCCATAAATCCCTACTCCTATGGCCGCCTTGCATCCACCGATTTGGGTTGGATTGGCGGCAGCATACCACCACTGGTTTTCGTCCAGCTACGCGCTGGAGAAGACTTTGAAACAGCAAAAACAAGCCTTGCCTCAGCGCTGGGAGCAACGCCGCTACCTGATATTTTTATTCAACCCAGCAACACCAATAATACTATAGCCACCGTCTTCGCTTCCAATGGCTCCTTCAGCAAAGAGCTGGTCACCAATCCGGAACAGCTTGATGGAGCAGCAATGGTAGAGATTGACCACACCATGGTGGGCAATAAGCTGTTTGCAGCGTTAAAGGAAAATGAATCAGCAGTGATTATTGCAAACAGCACCACCCAAAATCCGGTAGCCGAATACCGCTCAGTGATCTATCGCCTAAGAGAGGCCGAACTTACCAACCCGATTATTCTTAAAAGAGAGTATGCCGACAACGACGTAGAGGCTTTTCAACTAAAAGTTGCCGCCGATTTTGGTGCCATGCTGCTCGATGGCGTTGGAGACGGTATTTACATTGTGGCTCCCAACATTCCTCTGGCGGAGGTGGTTACCACCAGCTTCGATATTCTGCAATCGGCGCGCGTGCGCACCACCAAAACGGAATACATCTCCTGCCCCGGCTGTGGCCGAACGCTCTACAACCTGCAGGAGGTAGCCAGCCAAATAAAGGCCCGCACCTGTCACCTCACCGGGCTCAAGATTGGCATTATGGGTTGTATTGTAAATGGTCCCGGCGAAATGGCCGATGCCGACTACGGCTACGTTGGTGCTGGTCCGGGAAAAATAAACCTCTACAAGCAGAAGGAGTTGGTCAAGAAGAATATCCCCCAGAGCAATGCGCTGGAGGAGCTCATTAGCCTAATTAGGGAGAATGGGGATTGGAAGGAGAGTTAGCAGAAGGGGATTAGGAGGTTAGGTTGTTAGGAAACTGTCGTAAGTCAGGGTGCAACTTTTTTGCATCCGATAAATAGTCGCGCCCTGACTGAATCTTAGCTGCAGCAGCTTAATTTCCCCGCCATTTATGGCGGGGCACAAGGCCAAACCCTATAATATGCGAGGGCTTCAGCCCTTTCCTACCATTGCCAAAGGGCTAAAGCCCTACATCATATTCCCTGCGTTTCCCAATCCCCGGCCTGAATACACGAGGAAAATTAGGCTGGCCATAGCCGCGCCCCAACTTAAAAAAATCCTACCTCAAACCCAGCTCTTCCTCACTTTTACCTAGAACAGGCCCCCTTTTATCCAGCCCATTTCTCCTCCAAGGGCGGTAAGCCTACCCTTGGGGGTTGGAGCGCCTCCCTTTTAGCGAGAATAACCTAGCTAATTGCGAAACAGACCTAGCAAAAAGGGAGGATATCCTAGCTCACGACCTCAAACGACCTCGCTTTTTTCTAAAGATGCCTCACTTAAAACTAGCATATCCCAACTTTAAGCGAGGCTCACCTCCCTCCGCGCTAGGTCAACGAGCCTTTTTACTTGCCCTACGAGCCTAAAACTTAGGTCAACGAACCTTTTAGTGAGCCCCTCGGCACCCAAAGTGAGGAACATGCACCTTGGTGGGCAATATTCCGCCAAGTAAGTGAGCCCTACCTACCAAAAAAGAGGGCCGGTGACCTAATCACCGACCCATATGGAAAAATTTGCGGTATCGTTTCGGTAAGGCAGGGTGCCACTTGTATACGTCTGAGAAATAGTCGCGCCCCGACTTTTGCACGTTTATGTATTTTCAACCTTTTCCCGCTTGCCCCGAGGGAATCGGTTTGCCAGCTCGGTCACCTTATCCTTTGCACCGGGATGGTGTATGCGGCTGGCATTCTTTAGTATGCTGTAGCCAACAAGGGCTGCGTTGTAGGCCTCACTACCGCTCATCATCATGGAATCGTCAATGCCGGAGGTAATGGTTTCCAGCTGGCTCGACAAGCTCCGCAGGGTAGCAAATGCCTGCAGATCCTTATCAAACTCGGCCACGTCCACAAAGCTATCGTAGAGCTGTGGTTCCTGCTTACAATACTCCAGCGCCTTCTCTACAAACGAGAGCGTTTTGTCGCCCATGCGGGCCATCTCCTGCCTATCGGTGGCCGATAGGGTTATGAGCTTTGGAATTAAAACCGTACGGAGCGTTTCTATTGCACCATTTACCTGAGCTAGCTCCTCTGCGGTTAGTGCGAATGAAATTCGATTTTCGATCATAGCTTTAATTTTTTAAGTTTTTAAAATAAAGGCTAGGTTTTATCCGTATACCGCTACCGGATAACCAAATTTCAGAAACTCAGGTTAAAAGTCAAAAAAATGGCCCTGCTAATTAGTATTCGAAACGGCACCTGCCATCTCTCCCCATGCTTTTATTCAAAACAGCTACGCCCGTTGATTATCTGTTGGTTGCGAAGCACAAAAAAGATTACTACGTGGCATTTCTGCAAAGCACAGAAAAAACGGTAGCGCCCTTTACGCGCGGGCTGGCATATTTTTAGCTAAATTGCCTATCGTTAAAAAAATAGTGATGGCTTTAGGTTGGAATGAGATTAAGGAGCGAGCGGTTAATTTTTCGAAGGAGTGGGCCGATACCTCTAACGAGGATGCAGATGCCAAACCCTTTCTGGTAGAATTCTTCAACGTGTTTGGGATAAGCCGCCGCAAGGTGGCCACCTTCGAGCATCGGGTAAAGAAGCTCGACGAGCACGATGGCTACATCGACCTGCTATGGAAGGGCACCATTTTAATTGAAATGAAAAGCCGCGGCAAAAACCTCGATAGGGCCTACCAGCAGGCAACCGAGTATCTTCCCGGCCTTAAGCAGCATGAGCTCCCCCGCTATATTCTGGTTTCCGACTTCGAAAATTATAGGCTATACGACCTCGACGAGGGCAGCGAATCGAACTTTACGCTGGCCGACTTTGTAAACCACGTGCACCTATTTGGCTTTATTGCGGGATACCAAAAAAGAGTATACAAGGAGGAAGACCCCGTAAACATAGAGGCGGCCTACCTCATGGGCAAGCTGCACGATGCGCTAAAGGAGGCTGGGTACACCGGCCACGTGCTTGAGAAGTACCTCGTTAGGCTCCTCTTTTGCCTCTTTGCCGACGATACCACCATTTTTGAGAAGCACGCGTTTCAGGACTACATCGAAAACCGAACCAGCGAGGATGGCACCGACCTGGGTATGCACCTTGCGCTTCTTTTTCAGGTGCTGAACACCCCCGGCAACGAGCGGCAAAAAACGCTGGACGAAAGCCTAGCCGCCTTCCCCTACGTAAATGGACACCTATTTGAGGAGCAGCTTTCGCTGGCCTCGTTCAACACCAAGATGCGCCAAACGCTGCTGGAGTGCTGCTACCTCGACTGGAGCAAAATTTCACCCGCCATTTTTGGCTCCATGTTCCAGAGCGTGATGGATGCCACCCAGCGCCGCAACCTTGGCGCTCACTACACCTCCGAAAAGAATATCCTTAAACTCATTCGTCCACTCTTTCTCGACAAGCTGTGGCAGGAATTTGAGGCAGCCAAGGGCAGCACCGGCAAGCTCCGCTCCTTCCACCGCAAAATTGCCTCGCTCCGCTTTCTCGACCCCGCCTGCGGATGCGGCAACTTCCTCGTGATTACCTACCGCGAGCTCCGGCTCATGGAGCTTGAAATTATAAAGGCGCTGCAAGGCTCCCAGCGGGTAACCGACGTAGCAAACCTCATGCTGTGCGACGTGGATCGCTTTTACGGCATAGAGTACGAGGAGTTTCCGGCCCAGATAGCACAGGTAGCCCTTTGGCTTATCGACCACCAAATGAACATGCTCGTTTCGCAGGAGTTTGGCGAGTACATTGTTCGCCTACCCCTGCGCAAGAGCGCCACCATTGTGTGTGGCAATGCCCTGCGCACCGACTGGGACGCCCTTATTGAGGTGCTGCCGTGGGAGGGAAAAACCGACCGCGAACAGTTTGACTACATTCTGGGGAACCCACCCTTTGTGGGAAAGCAGCTGCAAAACGAAGCACAAAAAGCCGACATGGGGCTAATATTTAGTGGCGTAAAAGTGGCGGGGGTGCTCGACTATGTGGCAGCATGGTACATAAAGGCAGCACAATACCTCCAGCGCCACAATACCGACGATTCCACCAACGACCTAAAAACCCGCGCCGCCTTTGTCTCCACCAACTCCATTGCGCAGGGCGAGCAGGTGGGCATTCTCTGGAACGAAATGTTTAACCGCTACCACATCAAAATTCACTTTGCCCATCGCACCTTTAAGTGGAACAATGAGGCCAAAGGGAATGCCGGTGTTCACGTGGTTATTGTTGGTTTTTCGAACTTCGATATTCCAGAGAAATTTATTTATGAGTACACCGAAGCCAAAGGAGAACCGCATGAACTAAGGGTAAGAAACATTAATCCATATTTGGTGGAGGGAAAAGATGCTTTTATTCCAAGTAGGAATAAACCAATATGTAGCGTTCCTGAAATGTCATATGGAAGCATGGCCAACGATGGTGGTAATTTATTGTTAAGCAACGAGGAACGAGATACCCTTATACAAATAGAACCTAAATCTGAATTGGTAATAAGACCATTTATAGGTTCTCAAGAATTTATAAACGGAATCAAAAGATGGTGTATTTGGCTCAAAGACATTCAACCCAACGAGTATTCAAACTTAAAAGAGGTATTGAATAGAATTAAACTAGTTAGAGAATATCGATTAAAAAGTTCAAGAGAAACTACACGAAAACTAGCTGACTTTCCATCATTATTTGGAGAAATACGGCAACCTACAACTGATTATCTATTAATTCCAGGTGTATCTTCAGAAAACAGAAAATATATTCCAATAGGATTTTTAAAAAATGATACAATCGCCAGTGATCTTGTTCGAACTGTACCTTTTGCCAGCCTTTATACATTTGGCATTATTACATCATTAATGCACATGACCTGGGTGCAGTATGTTTGCGGCCGTCTTAAAAGTGATTTCCGCTATTCAAGCTCCATTGTCTACAACAACTTCCCCTGGCCCGAAAACCCCACGGCCAAGCAGCGGGAGGCCATAGAGCAGGCGGCGCAAATGGTGCTCGATACGCGCGCAACATTCCCCGGCAGTAGCCTCGCCGACCTCTACGACCCGCTCACCATGCCCCCCGCGCTGGTTAAGGCCCACCACCAGCTCGACAAGGCAGTAGACCTTGCCTACCGCCCACAACCCTTCGTAAGCGAAACCAAGCGCATAGAGTTCCTTTTCGACCTCTACGACAAATACACCGCCGGGCTTTTTGCAAAGGAGAAGAAGAAAAGGGTAAAAAAGTAGGTGCTTGCTATAATAAGTCAGGGTGTGACTTGTATGCATGAGAGAAACAGTCACGCCCTGACTAATTCTTAGCTGCAGCAACTTAATTTCCCCGCCATTGATGGCGGGGTGTGCCTATAAACCATGAAAAAGGCGAGGGCTTCAGCCCTTTTCCGCCGTTGCCAAAGGGCTAAAGCCCTACGTTTTATTTCATGCGTTTCCCTATCCCCGGCCTGAAGGCGCGGGGAAATTTAGGTTGGCTATTAGTTAAGGTGTGTCTTGTATGTGTCATATAGTCGCGCCCTGACTGAATCTTAGCTGCAGCAGCTTAATTTCCCCGTCATTTATGGCGGGGAACAAGGCCAAACCCTATAATATGCGAGGGCTTCAGCCCTTAATCTGGCAAGGCTAAATGCAAAAACTCCGAACACTTAACAGTGTCCGGAGTTCTGTGGGCCCAGTTGGTATCGAACCAACGACCCTCTGATTATGAGTCAGATGCTCTAACCGACTGAGCTATGGGCCCAAGGACTTTCCCGTTCGGAAAAGTTTTCCTTATTTTGCGCTGCAATATTACGCATTTACAACGGATTTGTCAAGACCCATTTTCAATTTTTTATAATGCACACCACCATTACCGAATTGCGCAACACATCCATTCGCAACATTATCTTCGACCTAGGCGGGGTTATCCTACCAGTTGATTACCACCTAACCATTCAAAAATTTGAGGAGTTTGGCTTTACAAACTTCCAGGAAACCTTTACCCAGGCTACTCAAATAGACCTGTTCGATAAGTTGGATAAGGGTCTTGTTGAACCGGAGGTTTTTAGAACCACCATCCGCACTATTGCTGGCAAAAACCTCTCCGACTCCCAAATTGATGAGGCTTGGAATGCAATGTTGTTGGATTTTATCCCATCTCGTCTGAACGTTTTAGCGCGAGTAAAGGAGCACTACAACACTTACCTGCTTAGCAATACCAATGCCATACACTACCCAGTTTACCTCAAACAGCTGAAGGCACAAACGGGTATCGCATCGCTTGCCACCTTCTTCAATAAGGAGTACTACTCACACCTAATCCATCTCCGCAAGCCGGACAGGGAGACCTTTGAGCTTATCCTTCATGAAAATTGGCTCAAACCGGAAGAGACGCTATTTATCGACGATACGCTTCAGCACGTGGAGGGTGCCCGAAAAGCAGGGCTTAAGGCCTATCATCTAAAGGTAAACGAAGGCGAGTCCATTGAGCAGCTATTTGCCCATCTGCTCTAGCATACCTCCCTATATTTTATGACCAAACCTGCCGTTGACCAATAAGTTGGCAGTTTGAAGGCCAAAAATTTGATATTTCTTCACCGAAGCATATCTTTGTGGGATTTTAAAAAATTAGCCTACCCAATGTCGATTGAAACTGTCTCTAAACCACAATGGTTGGATAGTTGAAAATATTGGAACAGGCAGTGTTGCAGAAAAAAGTAGTAAGAGAAAAAATATAGCAGTCAATGAGTTCTAAATTTCCAGAATACAAAGGGTTAGACCTGTCGCAGGTAAATAAAGATGTTTTAAAAACCTGGGGCGAACACGATACCTTTCACAAGAGTCTCAAGATAAGAGAAGGACACCCCGCATTCGTATTTTACGAGGGGCCACCTTCCGCAAATGGTATGCCGGGGATTCACCACGTAATGGCCCGTACCATTAAGGATGTATTCTGCCGTTACAAAACTCAGCAAGGATTTCAGGTTCATCGCAAGGCCGGTTGGGATACCCATGGGCTACCCGTGGAGCTAGGTGTTGAAAAGATGCTTGGCATTACCAAGGAGGATATTGGAAAATCCATTTCGGTAGAGGAGTATAACCAAACCTGCCGCCGAGAGGTTATGAAGTATACTGACCTCTGGGAGGACCTTACCCACAAAATGGGTTACTGGGTCGACATGGAAAACCCATATATCACCTACGACAACCGTTACATAGAAACACTTTGGAACCTCCTCAGCCGACTCTACGAAAAGGGTCTTCTATACAAGGGTTACTCCATTCAACCATACTCACCGGCAGCAGGTACCGGACTTAGTACCCACGAGCTCAACCAGCCCGGATGCTACCGCGACGTGAAGGACACTACCCTTATTGCCCAATTCAAGGTAACTCGGGATGCAAAGAATGAATTCCTGTTTCAAAATGCCGATGCTGACGTTTTCTTTATCGCATGGACAACTACACCGTGGACGCTTCCTTCCAACACGGCTCTTGCCGTTGGAAAGGGAATTACCTACCTGCGCGTAAGAACATTCAACCCATACACCTCTTTGCCGGTCGTTCTAATTCTTGCCAAGGAGTTGATGGGCAACTTCTTCCCCGAGAAGAACAAGGAGCTCAGCTTCGACGACTATAAGCCGGGCGATAAGAATATCCCGTTCAAGGTGCTTTCGGAGCATAAGGGCTCCGATTTAGAGGGATGCCGCTATGAGCAGCTAATGCCCTACCAGCAACCCACCGATGGCGATGCCTTCCGCGTTCTGGTTGGCGACTTTGTTTCCACCGAAGACGGAACAGGTATTGTGCACATTGCCCCCAGCTTTGGTGCCGACGACTTCCGTGTTGCCAAGCAAAATGGTATTGGCTCACTAACCTTGGTTGACAAAACCGGACGCTTCATTGATGGTGTGGGTGAATTCAGCCACCGATTTGTAAAGAACGAATACGACGATAGCATTCCCAAGGATGCCGCAACGGTGGATGTAGACATTGCCGTGAAGCTGAAAATGGAGAACAAGGCGTTCAAAATTGAGAAGTACGAGCACAGCTACCCCCATTGCTGGCGCACCGACAAGCCCGTGCTCTACTATCCGCTCGATAGCTGGTTCATTAAAACAACAGCTCTTCGCGACCGGATGATTGAACTCAACAACACCATCAACTGGAAGCCACAAAGCACCGGAACCGGTCGCTTTGGAAAGTGGCTCGAAAATTTGGTTGACTGGAACCTTTCGCGCTCTCGCTACTGGGGCACGCCGTTACCCATTTGGGCCACCGCCGACCAAAGTGAGCGCAAATGTATTGGCTCCGTGGCTCAGCTCAAGTTGGAGATGGAAAAATCGGTTAAGGCTGGCTTTATGCAAAGCAACCCGCTGTCCGGTTTTGTTGAAAGCGATTTTAGCAAGGATAATTATGATAAGTTCGACCTCCATCGTCCTTTCGTCGACGACGTAGTTCTCGTTTCCGATAAAGGTGAAAAGATGCTCCGCGAAACCGACCTCATCGACGTGTGGTTCGACTCCGGTGCCATGCCCTACGCTCAAGTTCACTTCCCATTCGAAATGGATGAGAAAGAGTTGATGCAGGTTTTCCCCGCCGACTACATTGCCGAGGGAGTTGATCAAACTCGAGGATGGTTCTTCACCCTTCACGCGCTCTCCACCATGCTCTTCGACTCTGTTGCTTTCAAAAACATCATCTCCAACGGGTTGGTGCTCGACAAAAATGGCAACAAGATGAGCAAGCGCCTTGGTAATGGGGTTGATCCTTTTCAGGCCATAGAACAGTATGGTTCCGACACGCTACGCTGGTATATGATTACCAACTCTCAGCCTTGGGATAACCTAAAGTTTGACCCAGCCGGAGTTGATGAGGTTAAGCGTAAATTCTTTGGAACGCTTTATAACACCTACTCCTTCTTTGCGCTGTATGCCAACATCGATGGATTCCAGAACAAGGAGGCTGAAGTCCCCGTAAGTAAAAGGCCGGAAATCGATCGCTGGGTGCTCTCTTTGCTTCAATCGCTAATAAAAGAGGTAACCGACGCTTTCGAAAACTACGAGCCAACGAGGGCGGGTCGGGCAATTCAGGATTTTGTTACCGAAAATCTCAGCAACTGGTATGTACGCCTCAACCGTAAACGCTTTTGGGGTGGCGAATACAACCAAGACAAGATTGCTGCATACCAAACCCTCTACACCTGCCTCGAAACGGTTTCTATGTTGGCGGCCCCCATTATCCCTTTCTATATGGATAAGATTTTTACAGACCTCAACAAGGTTTCGGGCAAGCATACGGAAGAGAGCGTTCACCTAGCCAACTTCCCCAAGGGCAACGAGCAACTCCTCGACAAAAAGTTGGAGTTGCGGATGGACATTGCTCAACGGGTATCGTCCATGGTGCTGGGTCTCCGCCGAAGGGTCAACATCAAAGTACGTCAACCACTCACCAAAATCATGATTCCAGTTCTTGACCAACAGATGCAGGAGAGCATTGAAGCAGTAAAGGACCTAATCCTTACTGAGGTTAATGTAAAGGAGCTGGAATACATCACCGATACAACGGGAGTGCTGGTAAAAAAGATTAAACCAAACTTTAAAACCCTTGGGCCAAAGTTTGGCAAGCAAATGAAGGAAATTGCCAACACCCTGGCGACCTTTACCCAGGACGATATTTTTAAGATTGAGGCTAACGGCGTGTATGTTATCCCATCAAGTGCTGGCGAGTTAACGCTTACCCTTGAGGATGTAGAAATTCTTTCGGAGGACATTCCCGGTTGGCTAGTGGCTAGCGAAGGTCGCCTTACGGTTGCGCTTGATATAACCGTAACCGAGGAGCTTCGGCAGGAGGGCATTGCTCGCGAGTTAATTAACCGTATTCAAAATATCCGCAAAGATATTGGCTTGGACGTAACCGATAAGATTATAATTCGTATTGGTAAGAATTCTACCATCGATGATGCTATACTAAAGCATCGCAGCTACATATCAACTCAAACTTTGGCTGTTGATATCTTGTTGGAGGATTCCGTAAACGGCGAAGGCTCGCAAGAGATTGAACTTGATACCGAAATGGTAACCAGAATAAGGGTTGACAAAGCAAGTTAAGCTTTGACGGTTTTAAAATTTTTATATCTTTAAGAAAATTTTTTAGGCTATGGCTGAAAAAGAGAAGACAAGGTACTCGGATGAGGAGCTTGCAGAATTCAAGGAAATAATTCTGCAAAAACTTGAAAAGGCCCGCAGGGATTACGAGACGCTTAAAGCTTCCATTACAAATAGTGAGAGCAACGACACTCAAGATACCTCACCAACCTTCAAGATTCTTGAAGAAGGGGCTTCAACGCTTTCAAAGGAAGAATCGGGAAAGTTGGCTCAGCGGCAGCTGAAGTTTATTTCTCACCTAGAGGCAGCACTCATTCGCATCCAGAACAAAACTTACGGCATTTGCCGTGAAACTGGAAAATTAATTTCCAAGGATCGCTTGAAGGCGGTTCCGCATGCCACCTTAAGCATCGAAGCAAAGAATAGCCAACAGTAGTATTCGTCTCTGTTGTGAAAAAAGCCGACAGGAAATTTCTGCCGGCTTTTCTGTGCTTTATGGGGAATATGCCCATTAATTGACCTTGCAAGCCATCACTGGGTTCTATATTTTACTAGTTTTGCATCTGCCATGGCGAATGCCCAAACCATTCACCATGCCAATTATACATTCCATTTTGAGGCTATGAGTATAAAATCTTTCAAAGTAAAGCAACCCAGCGTAATGCAGCTTGCAGCCATAGTGGTTGTGGCGGTGCTGCTCCTCGACCAGTCTGTTAAGTTCTGGGTGAAAACCAACATGATGGTTGGCGAATCAATCCGCGTTTTTGGCAACTGGTTTTACATCTATTTTGTGGAAAACAGAGGAATGGCCTTTGGTATGGAATTTGGCGGAGATTGGGGAAAGCTTGCCTTAAGCCTATTTCGTATTGCGGCAGTAATCGGTATTGCTTGGTATCTCAATGCGCTTTCAAAAAGCAACGCTTCAAAAGGATTAATTATCGGGCTCGCACTTGTTATGGCCGGAGCTCTAGGAAATATTATTGACTCTGTATTATACGGGTTGATATTTAACGATCCCCTTGGTGGAGTGGCCCAACTCCTTCCCGCTGGAGGCGGATATGCCGCATTCCTACACGGTAAAGTAGTGGATATGCTCTATTTTCCATTAATTGAGGGCTCCTACCCATCGTGGATTCCCTATTTGGGCGGACAAGAATTCATCTTTTTTCGACCAATTTTTAACGTTGCCGATGCCTCCATCAGCGTTGGCGTTATCTACCTCATGCTTTTCCACCGGAAAGAACTCTTTAAGGATGAGTCAAAAAAAGAAATTATTACCACCGATAAATGATAAGACAAACCGGAGCATCCCTCCGGTTTTTTACTTTTCAATTCTCATCCATCTAATGACAACAGGAGAAACAAGGTATTGACCGGTATCTGGCAGTTGATGGATTTTTCTAACCACATCCATTCCTGAAACAACACGACCAAAGGCAGCAAAGCCTTGTCCGTCGGGGTTTCGGCGTCCACCATAATCCAACTCCGGCTGGTTGCCAAGGCAAATAAAAAACTCCGTAGAGGCCGTTCCCGGCTCAAGACGAGCCATGGAGATGGTTCCGTCGACATGGAAAAGGCCGGTTTGAGAAGTGGGCTCGTGAGCAATTTCCGAATACTTTGCAATCAGCGAATCGTTGAAAAGGCCACCCTGGATAACCTCTATTTTGTGCTGGGCGGCTGGCTGGTTATTCAGCCGAACAGTGCGATAGAAGTAGCCGTTTTTATAGGCACCCCGCTCCACCAACTGCAGGAAATTTTTACTCGTGACCTTTGCCCTTACCGTATCAACGGCAACCACAATGTTACCTAGCGATGTTGCAATAATCACCTTGGGTTGCGAAGGAACCCTACATCCACCTAAGATGAGAAAAAGCGCCACTGGCCAAAAACCAATAAGCGCTTTTCTATTTATTATGGCTAATTCCAAAACCAAAAATGCAATGTTAGTCCTCAGCCCTCCTAAGGTAATCGTCGAACATTCGACCCAACCGCCTCAACTCCTTCTGTGGACCAGCGATTATCAGCGGGTTGTCGGAATGATCAATGGTAACGGTATCTTCGTATAGCAACAGTAACTTTTTCATTCCACTTTTATAGCGGTAGCTAAGCAGGTTGCCTTCATCCGAAACCTTCACAAACCCCATGGCTTCCATGATCTTCTCCAAATGAATTCGCTCCTCCTCAAACGATTTGTTTATGTAAACCTTCTTTTTTGCAAAACCAATAAGTGGAAAAATGAGTGAAATACCACCACCAAAAATCATGTACATCCATACTATTGACATCTGGAAGTCCTTAAAGGGTTCTGGTTTCATCAGTTCAAAAACGATGGTTAGCAATCCAAGAAAAAGGTAGAAATACAGCAAATACTTGGCAAGTCTTCTTATGTACTGTTTCATCACAAACTATTTTAATGGTTGAATTAAAGAATTATAAACGATAAAGAACTCTTGCGTAATCATAACAAAAACAAAAATAGCGAATCGTACGATGCTAAACCAATAACCTCCCAATATTTTTAGCCACAGCTCTTTCAGATGTATTCGTTTTAGGTAACACAACCTTATCCCAAAGTACTGTAAACTTGCATATAAGTTATCATTTTTATGCATAAGCTAATGCAGATTTTCTATGAATTACTATCTTTCACCCAAATGGAGATCAATATCAATTTTGGTGTTCACCATATGAGTTTTTACTATTTCCCAACTTTAACTTACAACTTATGAAAAAAATTCTTCTTGCCCTTGCTGCCGTTCTTATGACCGGGACCGTTAGCGCACAAAACGAAAATACCATTGTAGGTTACTGGCTTACCCAGGACAAGGATTCAAAGGTTGAAATTTACAAAGCGAAGGATGGTTTGTTCTACGGAGCCATTCGGTGGTTGAAAGAGCCAAACAGGAATGGTGCCCCCAAAAAAGACGATAAAAATCCTCAGGAAAAACTCCAAAGCAGGGCCATTCTTGGATTGAGCATCCTAAATGGTTTTCATTACAACCAAGAGGACAAGGAGTGGGTTGACGGAACCATCTACGATCCAAAGTCGGGAAAAACCTACAAGTGCCTGATGTGGTTCGATGGAAATTTTACCACCCTTCATGTTAAAGGCTACATTGGCTTCTCCATTATTGGAAGGGAAGTTAGCTGGACAAAAACAAATCTATAAAACACAATGGTAGCAAGGTGGCTACAAAGTATTACAGGTCTTCTTTACCCCAACCTTTGTGCAGTTTGTGGCACACCACTGGTTGGCGGTGAAGAGGTAATGTGCACGGGTTGCAGCTACCGCATGCCTAAAACCAGAAACTGGCATGATCCTGAAAACGATGTGGCTAAAATATTTTGGGGCAGGGTGCGCCTTCAGCACGCTTGCGCCTATCTATATTTTCGGAAGGGAAGCCGATATCAAAAATTGCTGCATAAGCTAAAGTATGCCGGCCGAAAGGACATAGGCCGATATCTAGGGCAGCAGTTTGCACATGAGCTTACGGCTGTTACCCCATTCAAAGACATCAGCGCCATTGTTCCTGTTCCGCTACACCCCAAAAAGCAAAAAAAGCGCGGTTATAACCAGAGTGAATGGATTTCGCTTGGTCTTTCTGATGTGCTTAATCTGCCCGTGGTAAATGATATCCTTAAGCGTGCCGTATTCACCGAAACTCAAACCCGAAAAGGGCGCATGGAGCGATGGGAAAATGTGTCGAATGTTTTTGAAGTCGATAACCAAAATGGTCTTCCCGAAGGAGCCCATATCCTACTTGTTGATGATGTAGTAACCACCGGAGCAACGCTAGAGGCGTGCGCTCAAGCCCTTGTCGAAAAGGGTAACTACCGAGTTAGCATTGCCACCATTGCATTTGCAAGCCAATAATCCTAAAACATGTAGAATAGAGCCAGCTGTAAAAGGTTGTTATACTGCCCCGAAACACGGCGGTATGTTCCCGACGGACCGGTACCGCGTATTGGCGTGATTGAATAGCTATACTTGACCGATGCTCCAGCTTGCTTCCAAATGTAATACTTTACCCCCACCTGAGCACTTAGCTCAAAGAAGTTGAATTTTGGCGAATCGATTGGTGCAAGAGGTCCTAACTCGGTCTCTTCTCTCGAATGAACAAGGATGCCAAATCCCAAACCACCTTCCATTTATAATCGTGAAAACAAATGATGTTGAATTTTAAAAACGAATCGTGCAAAAATAATTACACACATACAGTGCAATAGTAATAAAAAAAGCCACTCAATAGGTGGCTTTTTAATTGTTATTTGAATACTATTTTAATAGTGTTATAATAGTATCTAATGTGTCGATGCCTACGTTATTTGCCTTGTCTAGTGCTTCCGAACCCTGTTTGAGTATGGCTGACTCCTCAGGTGTAAATTCAACCTCCCTGGTTAGCGTGTTAAGGTCTATGGTAGTGGAGTATTTAAACCCTACCTCTGTGCGCTGTAGGTTTAAGCTCTTTTGCTCCAACTCGCTAAAATCCACCTTATCTACAATACTCTTTACTAGCTGCATGGTGGCTACGTTATGCCGCTCTGGCAATATACCTGCGTATATTATAGCCATTCTGTCTTTAAATGTAAGTATCATATAAATTGCTTTTAAGTTGCTCTTCTAAATATACCATCATCACTAATATACAACGCTTTTAAATTATTTCCGCCTGAAGTCTTTGGCATATAGAAATAATCTAAATGAATGGAATTTGCGGTCATTTCTGCATACAATCCGTTATTATAATCTATTCTGAACCTGTCCGGTTTAATCGTAGTAGTAGCTGTATTCACACCTAATCGGTATGAATTAAATGTCATTACTGAGCTTTTTACGCTATCAGTGTCAACAAGCTCATCTAACTTGGCCGCATCTTCGCCATTTGAATTAAAGAATTGAAGAGAGTTTGTGCTAGAGTCAATTACTATTCTCTTACCGCTGTTGGCACTCGACAGCTGCGCCTTTGTCATTACTACAACTCCATTCTTATCGACTCTAAATGGTGCCGTAGCCCTATTGGCGTAGCTATCACCTGCCCAAAATCGTATATCTCCATCACCGCTGGCATTGGACCCGCAAATACCAGCCAAACCAACATCGTTCTCATCGCGCAACTCAATTCTCCTTCGTGCAAAAACTTCACCACTCTGCAATACCCTAAATGGTGCTGTAGCTCGGTTGGCAAACGTTTGACCAGCCCATAACCTTACTTCGCTATCTTGAGTTCCAACGCCGCAAATTCCGGCTATATTATTACCCTCACTACCAAGCAAAATTATATCGGAAAGGATTAATCCACCCTCTATGCTTGTATTACCTTCCAGCGCTTTCTTTAGATAAGCCGTCTCGAGGTCAACAGCCTGAGCCTTTCCTTTAGTAATATACTTATACAACCCTAACACCTCGCTGGCATTCAAGGCTCTGCTGTAGAAACGAGCCTCGTCGAGCAAACCATTAAAGTGATAAGGAACGTCGTTAGGATCGTAGCCAACAAAAAACTCATTGGAATGATATTGCAGTGTGGCGGTTCGATAGGCGTGTAATATTCCATCTATATAAAGATACATTGTAGTGCCATCGAAAATACAGGCTGCATGGTGCCATGATCCAAATAGTGTTTTTGTAGAATAAACGTCATACCACGATGCTCCATCACATAACCACCAAGAAATTGTTCCATTCGGCTGTTGAAATAGGCGGCAAAAAAACGTATTAGCCCATATACCTCCCTCAGTCTGGCCTGCAGCCATCCCAGGAGAGTTAAACCAAACCGAAAATGAAAATGCAGGAAGTCTGAATTTTGTTGAATCGGCCAAGAGATAACCAGTACCATCGAACTGTCTTGCACTCCCGCTAACACCATCCGCAACTTTACTACTACCTCCATACGATTGTAGTGTATTACCATTGCCCGAGCTATCTCTAATTAAATCAGAATCATCATCATCAAACGACCAGTGTGCCATTAGCGAATCATCTTTAGGAAAAACAGCATTAGCCTGGTTTAACGCAGCGCTGGCAGTCAGGTTAATGGTTGCACTAATTGTATTGAGCAAATTAAGCTTCTGCGTGTAGTAAGTCGAGAATATGCCGTTGAACGTTGCCGAATCAATCGTGCTAGTGGTGGCCATCGATGCCAAAAGTGGGGTAATGTAAGCGCTGAGCGCATAGTAAGCATCGTAGTAGTCATCGTAGCTAAGGTTAAGGTTATCTGCTGCTGATTCAACCTCTGCCACTTCAGCATTAATGGTTTGCCACTCCTTTAAAACGCTATTTTTTTCGTTCGGAGTCAGCTTGCTGTCGCTAGCAATGTCGAATAGCAGCGCATTGGCAGCATTAGCCGCTGTTTGTGCCGTTGTTATTTCAGTTCCAACATCCTTATAAACAGTGCCACTCTTAAATTTAATATTACCCCCAATTTCCTCGGAATCCATATCAAAATAGCAGGCACCTCCTCCGCTCTGTATTCTACCGGTCTTAATGAATCGGCCATTAATGCTCGTAAACCCAAACAGTAGGCTAATTTGCCTTGCATTATCAATAACGCTCGAAATAACACCACCAAAAAAGTAGTAATAGCTGCCCTGGTCTATGTCCATTTGGTTAGCAGAAATAACAACCTGTCCAGTGGTTCCAACCTTTAGGCAAGCAATATATAGGTAGCGTAAATTACTATCTGGAATAGTTGAAGTTAAGCCTGTTATTGTCCACGTTTTAACGCTATCGGCAATAGTGAAGTGTGTAAGAACACCATTACCAACCAGCACATTATTGGCATTCCCCTGGTAGTTGGCCTGAAAGTAGCAGTCGGTATAGAACTGCATTCCCTTATTGCCAACGCTGAGCATAGAAGTTTCAATACTGAGCGGCGCAAGATTGGTAGAGTCAAAGTAGCCATCTTGGTCAAAAATGGCATTTTTTAGCTCATCGTTCACTTTCCAGCTGCGCCGTGCCCTCGCCGGGTCGGTAAGCTTATTCTGCTTTAGCACAATATCGGTTGCCTCAAGGGTAGTAAGAATTTGCGCCGTAAGGCTAGGTTCTACCGTATCGGCTAGCTCCAAGGTATATTTGTTGGGGTATACGATATTTTGTGAAACGGTGACTATTCTTATATCCCTATCAATACCTAGCTGGGTGTCGCTAATATGCACATAATCGCCTTCCTTAAAGGTAAAACCATACTGCTCAACCCAAAGAGGGTCTACAGTGCATGAGTAGGTAACCTGTGGCTCGCTATTCTGGTTAATGCTTTCCTGTGCCTTTACCAACAACCTAGCCTCTGCATCATCTACATAGCTCTGAGGCATGTATATATCGAGGAGTATATACTTATCACCAACGCGGGGCTTTAGCGTATCGTTGGGCAACTCGTAGGCCTGCTCGTTGGTGAACTTAATGAGCGTAAACTTCTTGGTGGTGTGGTTGTAACTCGATAGCTCTAGCTCGTAACCAGCCAAGTCGCCTGTTTGAAAGTGAACCTTTGCCGTGGTGCCAGGTATGAGGTAAAGGGTATTACCATTACCATCGGTAGCATTTAGGTCGAAGTCCATGCTGCTATCGATAAACTCCAATGTAGTGGCCCCAAGCGCTGAGATGGTTCCCGTGCGCTCCGGCTTAATTTCCTCAAAAGTTTCGGTGCTCTCAATTACTCCGTAAACCGCTGTATTCTTTTCGATGTATCCGCTGGCCAGCTGTAACCTTGTGGCGTTATTCCGGTAACCCTTAATAAGGTTCTGGTTGCTACCAAAGGCATATAAGCGTGTAACTATATCCTTGCTGCTAACATTATCGCGGGTAATGCTGTAAAGGCCATTGCCTTGCCCATACGCGAAATTAATTGGCAAAATATCTCCCCGCTTGCCAATATTCACCGTTTTATCGGCACCAATCCAATACTCAGTAGCCCACTCTTCAGCAATCTTTGTAATGGCTTCCAGAAGGTTATTATTGCTAAAGGTGAGGTTACGCACATCGGAGGCTATTACGTTGCCAACGGTCCAACCGCTCTGAACCCGGTTCAGGTTCTCCACTATAACCCTAGCCAGTAGCGTGGCATCGCCCATAAGGCTGAAATCTGCACCGCCAACATAATCGAGGTTATAGGTGTAGTAAAGCATCGAAACTTTGCGAAGCTCATACTCCAATCCCTCAAGTGTGAGGCTATAAACAAATTGATTGGTGGCTGTTTTTTCCACCTTAGGCGGCTGGTTAAGGGTAAACTTTTGACCATCGAAAAAGCAGTAATCGCCAACCATAAAGGTAAATGGTGAGGCAAGGCTAGCCGTAAGGCTCATGGTATGCTCACCCATTACCTTGTGGGTAACGCTATCGCCCTCCGCTGGGTGTATGCTAATAACTACGCTGCCAAGGCGGTAAATATCTAACATAGTATTAATCTAAGGTAATATTATCACTAACTGAAAAATTGCTTGTTAATACTCCGGTGCCTCCAACCAGCACGGTATAGGTTCCAATAGTGGTATAGGTATGCGTTAGCTCTCCCGTTCCTGTGCTGCTGGTTCCATCACCCCACCACATAGTTACCTTCTTATCGGTATTGGAATTTATGGTTACAATGCTAGGTATATCAACAGTTATAATGGCGCTACCCATGCGCAACTCGGGAAGAGGACCAAGCAGCTTAATGCTAAACTCCAAACCTATGCGATTGGCAATGGCGCTGGTTAGCTGCTTATATCCGCTAATTTCCTGAAGCAATACAGGGTAAACCTTACCCCTAAGCACGCTGGTAAGAAGGTGATAGCCATCGCCGCTAAGAAGTATGATTAGCTCGTTAATCTTCTTAACGGCATCCTTAAATGTGGCTTCAACTACCGTTAAATTCATCGAAATATCGAGGGCTTCATACTTAATGCTCGTGGCTGTATCTACCTCCACACCGCTTTCGTCAGGCCAATTATGCTGCTCTCGTGCCTTCACCTTCGGCATAACGTCCAAACCATCAACGCTGCGAACGATGCAGCTGTAAGTTTGAAATAGGTCAAAATCATCAATTAAAAACCGTCCTTTTATTGCCATATTATTTACCTATTGCTCGTAAATCGTTAAATGTTGTAACACCTGTTGGACCATGCAAAGGGCTTATTGGGTTAGTGGTTCCTGTTTTGCTCAGCAGCGCAACCATGTTAAGGGTGTTGTTCTGAATTGCCATTAAAATATCGTTGGCCTGTAGCGTTAGCTCTCGTATTCCGGCAAGGCTATCGCCCATGCTGGCCATTCCAGCGCCAAGCGTATCGCTAAGCATATCGGCGGGCGTTTGAAAGGCTGCCGCAAGGTCGCTGTTAAAGCTCCCGGTAACGGCTGCCGCAATATCGGCCACGTGTATGCGTATGGCTCCCAATTGCCCGGCCAATAGGTCGGCGCTCTGCTGGTCCATCCCCTGAATTGCTCCGCTAAGTGTGCCAGCACTGGTGCCTGTGGTGGCAAACAGGTCGGGAAACATATCTTGCAGCTCCTTATACTTCTGGTCGAGAAGGTTAACGCTGGCTGTATACTCATTGGTAAGAGCAAGGCGCTCCTTGGTGCTTAGCGAACCATCGGCAAATGCGTTGGCAAAATCGGTGTAAAACTGCTCCATCTGCTTGCTCACCACCTCTGTCTTGAATCCTTCAAGAACAGCATTTTTAAGCAGGTCGGTGAGCTTCTTGCTAAAGTCCTCCGCACTGTTGGTAGCGGTGCTAAATGCCTCTACTATGCCATCTACAAGGCTATCGTAGCTGGTGCCTGTTAACCCCTCTGCCCAGGTGTTAAAGTATTCCTTCTGCTTTTCCTGTAAGGTAATCCATTGTTCATATAATCCTTGCAAACGTTCTTTTTGCTGACCAGCAGCAGCATCAATTACCTTAGTCCAATCTGCGTTTGTAAAGTCCTTAAAATCCTTACTATTTAGAAGAGCTCGTATATCTGCAAGTTGCTTTTGGCCTTCATCTGTTGTTCCAAGGATGTTGGTGAATTTTTCCTTCATAAAATCATTCATCAATACAGCCTTGGTATCGTTTATTTTACTGGTAAACGCCTTTAGCTCGTTTTCAAGGTCCGTCGTGGTCTTACTGAACGCATCAGCAGTTTCCTGTATAGCATCGGCATAGCCAGCACTCTTTTGCAATCCCTGAAGTAACTCAGTAAGCCTTATTTGTCTTTCCAGTGCAGCATTTGTATCGTTTATAGCCTCAGTTAGCCTTGCCGTTTTTTCGGCCTCTTTTTCGGCCCACGATTTACCATTACCCGTAAGCAACTTCTGAACTGTCAAAACAACCTGCACCATTCCAGCCGCTACTTGTGCGTAGTTTTTGCTAGAAATTCCAGCCATAATATCACCAACACCACCCGCTAAGTTGCTCATGTTACCAAGCATCTCGGCCATTCCCTTATTGGTTCCCTCCATTAGCTGGCTCATAGAACCCAAAACACCCGCTACCTGCTGCATGGCCTCCGGCGTTTTTTTGCCCAACTCTTGCTCGGCACTGCTTAGCTGCTCAGTAAATTTTAATCGCTCATTATCGGTAATTTTCGAGGCCTCCAACTCTTTCTTAAGTCGAGAAATATAGTCGCGCAACTGCCTGGCACCCATTTGCTGAATGTTATCGAATACCCACTTGTAGGAGTCAACCTTCTTCCCATTTGCCTCATCGAGCGCGGCAAGCTCCTCCTTCATCTTTTTATCGTTCTCAGCTGCCTCAGTATTGTAACCTGCAATGGTAAGCCTTAACCATTCATTGCTATATTGTTGAATTATAGCGGCTCTTTTCTGCTCGTAGCTCTGGTATTCTTTAACCAGGTCGTTAAGCTGGTCACGCTGTGCCTTGGCAACATCGTGCTGCTCCTTGGCAATGAGCTGCTGGCTGGCAATACCGGTAGGGGTATTTCCCAACTTTTTAGCCTCTTCTGCTTTTTTTGAAAGGTAATCTTGGTATGCAAAAAGATCCGCTTTATATAAATCCTTAGCATCGGAAATACTTTGCTTCAGCTGGTCAATATCTGTTTTATCCGCTGTTTTCTTAGGTTCCTGAATTTTCAACTTATCCAACTCAGCCCGTTTGGCAATAATTTGATTAGCCAGGCTATTGAGCTCAGCCGTATTGCCCCTATCGGTGGCTTGGTTGCGCTTCTGCTCAAGAGAACTTATTTCATCTTCCAGCGCCTTAATGGTGTTGGTTATGACGACGGTTCCATTGGCGTTGGCTCCAAAGAAGTCGCTCAACGATTTTTCGGCACCGCTATACTCCTCCTTAATGGCGGCTATGGATGTTTTTGTTTCATTCAGCTGAGCAGTTACATCATTTACGGCTTGGCCTTTCTTTGCCTGAAAGCTCATTGCTCCCTGCATGGCATAGCTGCTATTTGCTTTTCTTAATTCAGCTGTTACCTTTTGAGCTTCGTTAAATTCATCCTGTGCCTTTTTGAGCGACCTTGTTCGGTCCAACTCATCGGCCCATAGCTGCGAAAGCTCCTTCTTGAGCGATTCTGCCTTAATCTGTAGCTCCAGCTGCTTTAGGTAGTTTTGAACCGCTACCGTATTCTCGTTAATTACCTTCCCCTCCTTGCTCAGCTCAGCGGTGTAGCCTGGTATCTGCTCCTTGAGCATTTTAATGGCATCTAAACGCTGCTTATCGCTTAGGCTTTGCTTATGAACGGTTTCAAGTAGAAGTTCAATTTCTCCCTTTTGTTTTCCAAACTCTACGCTGGCATCGCTGTAGGCCTTATTTATTAACTTTTGCGATTGAGTAATCTCATCGTTCTTTCCGGCATACTGGCTAAGGATGGTAATTAGTCCGGCAATTCCGGCAATGGCAATGGCGTATGGGTTGGCCAATACCGACTTGTTAAACATCATTTGGTTTGCCGTGGCAAAACCTACCGCCTTGGCCATCTCAAAGTATTCCTTGGCCATGGTGGCGGCTAAGGCTACTTTTTGCGCCACAGCGGTTAGTATTACCGCTGCCTTGTAGGCTCCATAGGTTGCTACCAGCACCTTGAGCACCTTTACCACCTCGCCGTAGTTATCCACAATTGCGGTGGCTCCGGTTATGGTGCTTGCAAGAAAACCTTCATTTTTTGTTCCAATGTCGTTAAGCATCCTATCCCAAGCATCCTGTAGGTTGCTCACCATTCCGGTGAGGCTCTTGCTCTGCTTCTCCATCATGCCAGCAAAAATGCCTCCGGTGTTGGTAAGGTTCTCAATAACCTTACGCACATCATCAAAGCCTACCTTACCATCGCTAACCATTTTAGTTATTACGGTATCGGTAACGCCAAACTGTTTGCTTATCTCGTGAATCATTGGTATACCAGCCTCGGTAAATTGGCGAAGGTCGTCGCCCATGAGCTTACCCTTGGCCTTTACCTGCCCGTAGGCGGTTATTAGCCTATCAATTGGCACGCTGAATCCTGCCGATACATCGCCAAGGCGCTTGAGCGTATCAATTACATCTTCCTGAGAAACTTGAAACGCTAACAGCTGCTTAGCGCCTTGCCCAACCTGTGTTAAGGTGAATGGCGTTTTGGCGGCTAGGTCCACCACCTGCGCCATAAGCCGGTCGGAGTCGGCCTTATTGCCTAGCATGGTTTCAAAGGCAATATTCATCTGTTGAAATTCACCCCTAACGCTTACCAGCTGCCCAACAAAACCCTTGGCAGCTTCAAACGAAAAGTAGGCGGCCATTCCCGCAATGGCGGTCTTAAAGGCGCTGTTCATTCGGTCGGCTTCACTCACTGCTGAGTTGCCTACGCCATGTAGCTGGCTGCGCATCTTGGCAGTTTCCTCGTTAAAGTTCATGTTCTTTAACAGGAATTCAACATCGATAGGTCCTAAAGTTTCTCCGGCCATGGTATTATGCTCCTAAAAATTCTTCCAGCTCTTCAGCTGTATCAAGCGTTTTTTTCTTCTTATCGTAAACGTAGCGTGGTGCATCGGCTAGCATCATCTGTATGTTTGCCCAGCTCACCTGCCATAGTATGTAGCCAACGCTCCAACCGGTTGCGGTGGCTATGCTCCAAATTAATCCCCAGGGGCTATGGAGGCCTTCAGAGTGGCCCTTTAACTCCCCTTCTCCTCCTGGCTCAGGTTCCTCTTCATCATGTTCACCGCCGGTAGCAACCTGATAATATTCATAAAATCTTTAAGCCCTCCCTGCATGGTAACAATTACAAGCAGCTCATACAGCCTCTTTGCTGGTAACTTCCAAAGGAGGTAGCGGCCAAGTAGTGCGCTAAAAAGCCTAATGCTCCACTTGCTATTAAATACCGCCATGGCTACGGTGCTGGCAATATACTTGCCGTGCAGGCTCACCAACCGGTAGGCTTCGGTAACGTCTCCGGCATCGAGGCCGGTGGTATCAATCCCCATGGATAGGTAGCGGCTACTCATAGCTATGAGCGTGCCTGCCTTGCTTGGGTAAATGGTAAACCCAATCTCCTTTTTGCCAATTACGCGTAAAAGAAAAGGGGCGGGGATTGTAAACCTTACGCCCCTTTCCAATAGGGTATCGGCAGCTTGCTGCTGAACCTTTTGCTCCATTATGCTGCTGGAGGTGTAATAGTTAAAGGAGCAGTATCGGCCAAGGTTGGGGTCATTACTCGGCACTGAATATCTACCAGCGCAACGCCTGTTTTGCTCAACTTGGCGTTTAACTTAGCAATAATTTGAGCACGAACAATGCTCATAACTATGCCAGTTTTGGTGGTAACTTTTACGCTTCGCTGAATGTCCTCGGCGGTAGCAGGGGCTTCCCAAACGGTGTTTGGAGCAGTGCCGGTAACTGTTCCACCAAGCACCTTTACAAGCGTTTCGGGCGTGTAGTCCATAATGCTGAACTTCAGGGTTGTTTTTCCCTTCTGCATAATGGTTTCGATTGGATCATCATCTTCCTCACTCTCAATGTCGGTAAGGGTAGGATCATCCTGCATGAGCTCGGCGCTGTCCTTATAGGTTTTGCCAAGCACGGCAAGGGTGGTGCCCATTGCTCCGGTTGCACCAATAGGGCCAATCTCTATCGAGGTTATGCCAATACTTCTTTTTTCAGACATTATTGTATCTTTTTAAAAAGGTTTAAAATGGTAGTTAACTTGTCTTTAATTATGAAACGGTAGCTAAACCAAATGGCTAGGGCTATTATTACCAGCCTGCCTACCCATAGCTGAAAGTATTGCCAGCTGGTTAGGTAGTTTACTCTCACGGTATTGGTAACCGCCTTCTGCTTACTCTCGTTGCGGCTTACCAGCAATTCATGGTTTACCTGCTTATTGCTATCGGTAGCCTTAACGGTTAGCGTATTGTTAGCCAGGCTAAATTCTTGCTTTACTCGCTCCCCCTGCAGCTGCGTAATTTGTGCCAGGTATACATTGCCAAGGCTATCGCATTTAAGGTAAGCATTCACCATGCTGCTGTCGGGTGGTAGGGCAACTTCAACCAATCGCTCCACGGTATCAATTCTTAATGAGTCGTGGGTTTCCAAGGTTGGCAGTGCCTTACGTGCGCAGCCGCTAGAGAGTATAACAATACCTACTAGCATAATTACTGCAACTACTGCCATGCCAATTTTATCACCAATCCCCTGGCTATCCATCAGCTTCTTGTTGTCAATTTTAAGAGAGGTAATTAACTTTCTGAATTCGGCAATTTGCTTCTTCAATGCCTCGTTTTCTCCACGTAGTTTGGCCACCTCTGTGGTTAGCTCCTTGTAGCGCGTTTGCATGTCCTCGCTGAATTCACGCCACAACTTAGCTACCTCGGCTACGTTGCTTATTTCGCTGCCCATTGCATCGGCCTTATTCTTCCTGCGCGTAAGCAGGTAGGTAATAATAGCCACAATAATGGGCGAGAAAATGGCGAGTATGTCGTTAGTTAGCATCAAAACAGCTTTTCGTAAACTTTAGGGATGAATTTGCGAATAGATACCTTAACCTCTCCCTTGCATATTGCCTGGTCCTTATTAAGGTCATAGCCAGAATTTTGAAGCGCAATTTTTTTCACCATTTCTGGTGAAGCTCCAAACATATAGCTGTCAGGCTTTCCAATTGCAGCGGGATAGAATATGGCGAGGTAAACATCATCAAAGGTTTTCATCTTGCCCTTGTAGCGGTCGAGGTATTGAAACACATAATCAAGCTGCTCTACCTCATTCATGGAGGCTAGCTCCTTAATGGTTGTTCCAAGTTCCTTGGCCGTTAATGGCATAAACTGAATAAGACCTGTAGCCTTGCTCATTGGGTTCTGAATGCTTGCCCTGAATGTTTTGGCCGTTTCAATGGCCATAGCCAGCATAAGCCAGGCAGGCTGAATGCCAAGAATTTCACAACCGGTTAACAGCCGTGCGTAGAAATCTTCGCTAATCTTGTTGCCGTATGGTAGTTGGTTCTTATCCATTTGCCTTAAGTATTGAATCCTTAGCCCAGAGTAGACCTATCCAGAATGGCGCAAAAGCACCGTATTCAGCCATATCGGCGATATGGGTAAAGAGGGCAATCGTGGCCACTACGCCTAGGGCAATGCCTAGCGCAGTGGTCCTACGATTTTTGGTTATCCTATCCTTAACGCCCATTGCTATTAGGTAGAAGCAGCCTCTACAATGGCATATACACCCTTACCGTCGTTGCGGTAAATGCGGCCACCGGCGCGAACCAGTGTGCTGTATACGTCACCGTAGTATTGCGGATTTTTTAGGTCTTCAAAGAAGTCCACCGTGCCAACCGCCTTTATAACGCTCATCTTTTGCCATGCAATGGCAGCGGCGTTATCGGCAGAGGCACCAGCTGCTCCGGGGTCCTTACAAACAGGGGTAGTCTCGTTGCCATAAACGGCCACGGTGCTACGCTCCATGAAGCTGAAACCATAGCGCTTGCCCAGTATGCCATTGGCAATATCGAGACCTGCGCTAAAATCGCGGTATTGGCTCTCACTCAGCGCATCTACCAGCATTTGATACATGTCGGAGTCGAGCATAATGAAACGGTCGGCCTTATCGACGCTATCCTTGTTCATAGTCTTTTGAAGAGCCGAAATATCAGGCCACGTAATTGCCTTACGGTTTCCTGTAGCACTCGGGGTATGGGCTGCAACTGCCGCACCGGTGGTGCGAACAATATTGGTAGCAGGACTCCAGCTCCTTAATATCCACTCGGCCATGAGCTCAGAGATTGCGCTCTTGCTGTTGGCCAGAACGGAGTTGCGCTTATCATAGCTCAACTCGTAATTATCAGCATTCGGTATAAGAACCGGGTCGCTGGTATACTCATCGAGCGCAAAGGTGACATCGGTATCAGTTCTTTTATTAACAGTTGCAGGTAGCGAACTTCGATTCTTACTTACGCTTGGCGATGCACCGGCTTGGGGTATATGAACCACCTTACCATTTAACACATACCCATCACCATTTTGCGCGAAGTTAAGGAACGGGTTAGCCTTGTATAGAGCCTCCACAATGTCATTTACCCAAATCTCCTTTTGCACCGCCATTAAGGCAACACCGTGGGGCATGGGTATAAGGCTCAATACATTTAAGCCAACGAATACGGAGGTAAATGTTAACCCAGCAATGGGGCTTAGCACGCTTGCCATCGTTGCATTAAATGCAAAGGCAAAGAGCATCGACAATAAGAATTTTAAGATTTTCACGGTTATAAGTTTTTAATGTTAATAATCAATTAATTACTGAACAGGCTTGGTGCCAAACTTGCCCTCAAACTTCTCATCGAAAAGTTCGCGATGCTTCTCCTTTACATAGGATAGCTTGCCGGTCTTATCCAGCTCATCCCACGACAGCTTGGCAAGCTTCTCGCGCTCACCTTCGGCACCCTTATTGCCCTCCTTAAGAAGCTCCTCGGCGGTTTTCCGCTTGGGAATACTAGAAAGGGTAACCTTGGCACTCTCGGGGTCGGTATCGAACAGCTTCAGAAAGCTGTCTTTTCCGGTTGCATCAATGCGACCATCTTTTACAGCAGCATCAACAAGAGCAACGGCATCGGCCTTTACCTTTGTTTTCTCTGCATCCTTCAGCACCTTAACCTCGTTGGTAAGGCGCACAATTTCGCCATCCTTATCGGCTAGCGTTGCGGTGACCTTTGCGGCCAACTCTTCTTCGGTTGCTGCTTCGGCCATACCAAAGAGTAATGCGATTTTTTTCATTTTTAAAGTTGTTTTAGTGTCTTTATTCGGGTCTTCTTGGGTTGAGTCAATGAGTTTAACCGATAGCTTATCGGCATCAATTTCACCTTCCGGAGTAAATAGGTTAAGGATGTTGCCCTTCTTGTCGTAGAGGGTAAGGGCATTGTCGTTGCTTCCAATATCTACTATAGAGCCTTCCTTTAGTCGCCACTTGGTTACCGTTTCGCGGTATTGTCCTGGCTTAACATACTGAGGTTCCTGACTGGTAGCAATAATCTCAATACCGGCGCTGGCCATCTTAATTATGCCCTGCTCCACCTTGCTCGCAATGGAGGCGGCAAAGGGGTCGGTCATGTCAAAATTGGCCTCAGCGGTAATGGTATTACCTTCAACCTTCACATCCTGCCAGCTACCAATGGGTAGCACCTCATCCTTCATGCCTCTAAATGCACGGTTGTGCATCCATAGCATTATGGGGTTTTTAACAAACTGCGAAAGGTCACCACCAGAGGTTAGCAACCAAAAACCGTAACTATTAATACTCTCATCTGATATAATGAATCTCATTGATCGCGCTATTAATCGCAACAAAGTAAGGTTGTATAGTGGTGTCAAAAAAACTGCAAATCTATGATAGATAATATTTTGAAGCATCACGATCACAGAATGTGCTATCATAAAAAGTGCAATTTTATCAACGGCCTTATTCGCCCAACTTTGCAAATAAAAAGTATGGCCACACTATCCATAGCACAAAAAAAGGAATGGGCAAAGCTGCTGTTTACAAAGGAGTCACTTAGCCAGAAGGAGGTGGCCAGCAGGGTTGGCGTTTCTGAGAAAACAATAAGCAAGTGGGTCAACGATAACGAGGGTGCCTGGTTGCGCCTCCGGCAATCCATTATTGTTACAAAAGAGGAGCAGCTACGCCGTATCTACGAGCAGCTCGATGAGCTGAATTCTGTAATTAGCCTTCGCGGTAGCGGCTTTAGGTATGCTACCCCAAAGGAGGCCGATACAATGAGCAAGCTTACCGCCTCGGCGCGTAACCTCGAAACGGAGGCTAGCCTTAGCGATATTATAGAGGTTTCCAAAAGGTTGCTCAACTGGCTGCGTAGCTTCGACCTCGAAAAGGCTAAGGAGTTTTCTTCCGTAATAGATTCATTCATTAAGGACCAATCGCGATAGTATGGCACGATTAACAGATAGGCAAGCGCTACAGGAATGGCAGCTATTTCGCGAGAACCTGCAAAAATCAACCTCCGTAGATACCAACGAAACGGAGGCAGAGCGCAAAGCAAGGGTTAAGCATCTCGAGGCCAACTACGAGGAGTGGTTTGCATACTACTTTCCAAACTACTACCTATCAAAACCCGCTAAATTCCATTTAAAAGCCACTAAAAGGCTATTAGAACACAAGCGGTGGTATGAGGTAAGGGCATGGTCGCGCGAGCTGGCCAAGTCCACCCGAGCCATGATGGAGGTGCTATACCTGGCACTTACCGGAGAAGTTAAAAACGTGCTGCTGGTTTCCAATAGCGCCGACAATGCTGAGCGGCTGCTTACTCCATTTAAGATTAACCTCGAGAGTAACAACCGTATTATTAACGACTACGGCTTTCAGGAAAACATAGGAAAGTGGGAGGCCAACGAGTTTACCGCCAAGGTAGGCTGCTCCTTTCGTGCCTTAGGTGCTGGTCAGTCGCCCCGTGGAACGCGTAACGAGGCCATACGGCCCGACTTTATTCTTGTAGATGATATCGATACCGACGAGGAAACTCGAAACCCCAAGCGTATTAATACCAAATGGAATTGGATTGAGCAGGCGCTCATACCAACGGTAAGCGTTTCGGGCAATATTCGTATACTATTTTGCGGCAACATTATTGCCAAGGATTGCTGCATAACTAGAGCAATTAAAAAGGCCGATAGCGTAGACGTAATAAACATTCGCGATAAGCGAGAAAAGTCCTCGTGGCCCGAAAAGAACAGCGAAGCCGATATTGATTTTATCCTTTCAAAAATTTCCTACGCCTCGGCGCAAAAGGAATACTTTAACAACCCTGTAAGTGAGGGAACGGTATTTAAAGAAGTGCGATGGGATAAGGTTCCAGCCCTTAACCGCTTCAAGTTTTTGGTAGCCTATGGCGACCCTGCCCCTTCCAATAAGGATAATAAGGATAACTGCTACAAGGCCGTTTTTCTTTGCGGTATGCTAGAGGGTAACCTATACGTAATTACCGGATACCTCGAGCATGTGCACAATGCCAAATTTGTGCAATGGTTTTGGGATATAGAGCAGTATGTTGGTAATAAATCCCAAACCTTCAACTTCTTGGAAAACAATAGCCTTCAGGACCCTTTCTATGAGCAGGTATTTCTACCTCTTTTTGCTGATGAGGGTAAGCGGCAAAACCACTTTGTAAATATCTCGCCCGATGAGCGTAAGAAGCCCGAAAAGTTTACCAGAATTGAAGGAAATCTCGAGCCACTCAACCGGCAGGGTAGGCTTATTCTCAATATCGATGAGGCCAAAAACCCGCACATGCAGCGGCTCGAGGAGCAATTTAAGGCGGTTGATCCGCAATTGAGTAGCCTGGTAGATGGACCCGATACCATCGAGGGTGCCTACTGGATTATAAACAACCGTATGGCATCTACAATACCCATTATTATTGGTAAACGAGTAGCAAATAAAAAACGATACTAACATGTATATAACCAAGGAAGAGCTAAAAACTCACATGAAGGTGGCCAACCTCGACGTAATTACCGGAGGCGATGATGTTATAGTCACATCGGCCATCGATGGTGCAGTAGCGGAGGCAATGGGCTACCTGTCCGACTTCGACACCGCTACCATTTTTGCGGCTACTGCCGAAAACCGCAACGCGCTACTGCTGACGTTCGTGAAGGATATTGCGGTGTGGCACCTGGTGGTGTTGAGCAACTACAACGCCGATATTAAGCTACGCGAGAACCGATACAACCGAGCAGTGAAGTGGCTAGAAGGGGTTCAGCAAAAGGTAATAGTTCCTAATCTTCCCGCCAAGGTCGATGCCGAAGGCGCAACCATATCACCCATTAAGTTTGGCAGCAACGAGCAACGCATTCAACACTTTTAATATATGACAAAGCAAACACTTAAAGCACACCGAAGGGTGGCAACGCTTGCCAGCAAGCCAAGCGAAAACTTGGTAATAAATACGCTGGTGGTTAAGCCTAACACTCGCTCGGTGTCCAATATCGATACTTGGCGAACCGCCCTAAAGGCTGCCGATAGGGGAAAGCGCGAAAGGCTCTACGACCTATACGAGGATCTTCTTATAGATAATGTGCTATCCAGCGCGGTAGATAAGCGAATAACGGCCATTACCAACAGCGAAGTAGCGTTTACCGATAAGAGCGGAAAGCCAAACCCTGTAATGGATACGCTTATTGAAACACCAGAATTTGAGGAAATAATTACCGAAATTCTCAACGCTAAGTTTTGGGGCAAAACGGTGCTAGAGTTATCGTTTATTACCGAGAAGGTAGTTCCTTACCTAATCCCTCGCACTAATGTTAGGGTAGACCTTGGCCTTGTGGTTGTAAATCCAGCTGACGAAACAGGTATACCCTACCGCGATAACGACTTTTTTCTTGAAGCCGGAAGCGATAAGGATTATGGGCTTATTCTTAAATCGGCTCCCTACGTAATTTACAAGCGAGGTGGTTTTGGCGATTGGGCACAGTTTACCGAAATATTTGGAATGCCATTCCGCTTGGGTAAATACTCCTCCCACGATGAAGATGGGCGCTCAGTGCTTGAGCAGGCCCTTGAGAAACAGGGTTCTGCCGCCTATATGGTTATTCCCAAGGAAACCGAAATTGAATTAATTGCAAGTACAACCAACGCCAACGGTATGCTCTACGACAAGCTGCGTGGCGCATGTAACGAGGAGATTCTTGTAGGGATTCTTGGCCAAACCATGACCACGCTCAACGGTTCATCAAAAAGCCAGAGTGAAACGCACATGGATGTGGAGGAGAGTAAGCATAAGGCCGATAGGAGGTTTGTGCAGCGAATCCTTAATACTAAGCTCATTCCCATGCTCGAAAAGCGTGGCTATCCTGTAACGGGTGGTTACTTCTCATTCCCGGAGGCTGGCGAAACGCTATCTACTACCGAGAAGGTAACGGTTTACGATGGTTTAATTAATAAGCTGCATCTCAATATCGATGAGGCATTCTTATACGAAACCTTTAGCGTTCCTAAGGGTGCCGATAAGCCAGCTCCACCACCTCCCGACCCATCCAAAACAGGGTTAGGCTACCACTTCGATACCGAAGAGGAGCAAGGGTTTTTAAAAAAGCTGTTCAGTTTTTTTTCAGTAGCCCCGGCTCACCAGGCTGGGGCATGCAGCTGCGGTGGCGATCACCTCACCAGCATTAATCTAGCCAGCGCGGAGGTCGATAACGATGCCCTTCTGCATCGCGTGGCCTCCGGCAATAGCACCTTTTTCGATGTAGAGCTATTCCAATCAACAGCCACCACCCTGCTCGATGCCCTTCATAATGGCTTTGCGCAAAAGAAATTTGTTGGTATTGCCTATGGCTTTGAACCCGATGCTCTTAAAACGGCTATGGAGCTCAACATATTTCGCTTTTCGGCAACCAAAACGGTGGCCGAGGTGTATGAGCTCAACAAGGCTTTTCGCACCTCAAAGAATTTTGAGGAGTTCAGCCAAAAAGCCAGTGGTATTACTAATATATTTAACAAGCAGTGGCTACAAACCGAATACGATACCGCCTACCTAACCGCCGAAAGTAGCGCAACCTACTACAGGCTGAAGGAGCAAACCGACTTATTCCCCTACTGGATGTATGCCACCGTTGGCGATGCCAAGGTAAGGCCGGAGCACGCCGAGCTCAACGGCCTAATGCTACCCGCCAACGATGAGCGCTGGAATAGTATTTACCCACCAAACGGCTGGAGGTGTAGATGTTACATTGTTCCAAAAATGCGCAGCGAATTTGAGGGAGAAGCGCAAAGCCTTGCCCAGAATCGTAAAACGGTGGATAGCTACATGAAATCACCTGAATGGAAAATGAACGCCTCTCAGGGCTTCGATGTAAATAGGGCCATTACCGGAGAGGTGTTTACAAAGAATCAGCAGTATATACGCAAGTTTCCAAACGCCTCATCAAATAAGCTCAACAGCATGGGTGCCGAAAAGTGGGGCCTACCAACGGTTGAAAAGGCTATGAATGCTGCACCCAATGCAATTAGCCGATACGAGGGAACAGCGGAGGAGTGGTTAGCCACCAATGCCCACGATAATGTGGCAACGCTCACCGACTATAACAAGCGCTCCATTGCATTAACCAGCGAGGTGGTTACAAAGCACTCCACCTATGCTATGCTGCTACCCTCTATTGGCGAGGTGCTGGCCAACCCTTCGGAGGTATGGATTAATGGAGTTGTAGGCACCACCACAGCCAATAAAGTAGTATTTATTAAGTATTACAACGATACGGCCATGGTGGTTATTGGCGAAATTAGCGAGGGCAACATTTACCAGGTGAGCACCTGGCTCGAGATGGAGGCCAAAAATAGCAATGATTATCGCAGGGGAATACTAATAAAGTAAGCATGGCCAACATTAATACCATCGATAAATTTTTTAAGCGCCTCGACGACTACGGCAAGCGGGCGGTTCCCAGTATTATTTCCGAAAAGGCAACCGAGTTCTACAAGCATAAGTTCACCACCAAGGAGTGGGATGGCAGGCCGTGGGAACCAACCAAGCGAATAGTTAAGAGTGGCTCGCTCATGGTTCGCTCCGGCAAATTAATGAACTCCATTCGCCCCAAAACGGTAAGCCTAAGTAGGGTGGTGGTAAGCGCTGGTGGCTCGGTAGTTCCCTACGCCAAGGCGCTCAACGAAGGCGAAACCATTACCATACCCGTTACGGCTAAAATGCGAAAATTCGCCTGGGCAAAGTATTACGAGGAGGCTGGAAAAGGAATTAAAACCGGAAAAGGGGGGAATACATACCAGGGCATTGGTGCCGGAAAGGAGGCCAACCGCTGGAAGGGATTAGCGTTAACTCCAAAGCAAACGCTTACGGTAAAGTTGCCGGAGCGTAGATTTATGGGCAAGTCGGCTATGCTTAACTCCTTTATTTTTCAAGCCTTTAAAGAAGAGTTTAAAAACCTATTTTAATACCATTTAAACACCATGAAAGCACTTTTTAAAACTGTTCAGGATAGGCTAACCGCACAGGTATCGGCGCTGCAATTCATCGACTTCGATATGGGTCAAATTGACCTTCCTGAGGATGAGCGGCCAGCCATTAACTTCCCATGCGCCCTCATAGATATTAACTTTCCTACTACTGAGGATATTGCTGACGATACGCAGCTGGTTAATGCTGTAGTTTCTATTCGCATAGCCGACCAGGTGCAGGGCACCACCGACTCCATTACTGCCGCATTGCAGCGCGATGCTGCGCTTGGCTACCTCGACCTTGTTGATAGCGTATATAAGGCCTTACAGGCTTATGAAACAAGCGAATTTAGCAACTTTTCGAGGGTAAGCCAGCAAGGGGCAATACGTGCCGATGGAATACGGGAGGTAACTATTAACTTAAATACTACCTTTGAGGACCTAAGCGCTACCAGCTAAGGAATGGAATTTGTTTTTTTAGCTCGTTAACGGTTGGGCGGTGAGAAAAAATCTCATCGAGAAGCGGCTGGTTAAGGCGCAAACGGGTTGTAACCACAACCTCACTTATAAAGAACTCGCTTGAAAGTATGCCAAGGGTAACGTCGTAGTTGTTACATTGAATGTGCGCATAGTAGTAGAACCGGTAGGAAAGAACCTTATCGCGCTCCATTAATTTCTCCTTGGAGCGGCCCTTTTGGGTATTCTTTTTCTCTTTTTTTACAAAGTAGTCCTTTAGCATATTACAAAAATAGTAAGGCCACGCAATCTTGCGTGGCCTTTTGGCTGAATTTTGTTAAAAAAACATTTTTTGTCTCTTACTCATCAGCCTTCACCTCCTTCGCTTCTCGCGATCTGGTTTGTGGAGTATGCACCAACCAAGCTACATACCCCGTTACTCAACTCACTAATAACCCTACGCTATGAATACTGCAATTTATGCTCAACTTTTACGTAGAACCAAATTTTTTTAGAGATTTTTTATGGCTATTTTTTTGCTGGTTGAGAAATTACGGCTAAGGCTCCGGCTACCTGTATAAATTTGGGTAGCTGGCGTTAGCTCAATGGTTAGATGATGGTCGGGCGTAATGGTAAAATCGGGCACAACAAGGTAAAGGGTGCCTAGGTATTCAAAACCTAAATTAACTACCGTATGGGTGCTGGTATATCCATCGGTTTCAACACCAAAAGCTACATTGCCAACGGTAATAGCATCCTGTATGTTGCTTCCATCCCAATAGTAGGCCACTACGTTGCCAATATCAAAGCCTGTAATGTTGGAAATGGAGAAGGTAATACCCTTTACTGTAATAGTTTTGCTCATGGTGCCAACTATACCATTATCGCTCGCCACGGCAAATACTACTTTACGGCTACCTGCCTTTTTAAATATGTGGGTAGGATTCTCGAGGGTGGAAGCATAGCCATCGCCAAAGTTCCAGCTCACGGCCCCGATGACGGTGCTAGTGTTGGTAAAGGTTACCGCCTCCGGTGCAGTTACCGTGGCCTTGCTGGCCGTAAAATCGACCGGTGTGCTCTTATCCTTGCTGCACCCGGCAGCCGCAAGAGCCATAATAAGAATGTAGGTTAACTTTTTCATTTTATTGGTTTTTTGTTAATATAAATACGAAACAATACTTTGAAAATCTCACTTTTTATCTCATACCAAGTAGCCGCAAGCTCAAGGCGTTTGAATAGGGTGGTATGCTTAACTGTAGCTCCGAACTCAACCAGTAGCTCTTGCTGGTAATCTTTTAAATCGGTAGCCTTTTTTATGGCGTTGGTGGCGTTGGCAGTGCCAATATCCGTTAATAACACCTTAACACCTTCAATAACTTGCATTGCAATTGGTTTGAATTGAAAAATAAAGTTAAGAAAATTAGTGCGATAAATCAAAAAGGGGTATGCTCTTTTATTTTATAATCACGTTCAAGCTTCTCCGCAATAGCCCTAACCGCAAACTCATTGAACGACTTAATATTAAGCCGTTTAATAGCCTCCAATATATTTTTATCAACTCTTATTCGTCTAACAACCTTGTTATTCATGTCATTAAATGTTAATATGCCGTTAAAAGGTGCATATATAAGATAGTTAACTGCAAGGCTAAAGACCCGCTTCGTTGTCAGTTCGTTTTTTAATTACTTTGTTCATTGCCTTTATCAAATCATCTATAAAAGGCTGATGAATCTTAGGTATTTTATTTTTACGAACTGTTTGGCGTGAGCCGGAAAGCATCCGGCTCAATTCGCCCCAGTTGATTAATTCAGAAGCATCAATATGTCTTCTACCATTTTTAAAAATGTTTTCTTCTAAGGTGCCGGTATCAATTCCGCTTCCAATTATTCCATGAAACTTAACCTTTGAAAAATCTTCAATATTTTGAATAACTCGTTTTTGTTTTAAAGGGCTTAATTCTTCATAGGGCTTATCCCACGCCTTCAAATTTGATTCATGTGTTATATAATGGTCCCCCATAGCCACTTTTTCATGAGATGGCAGCTCATTCCATGTTTTAATTTTTTCGGCAGTTGTCATTGTTTTAATTTTAAAATTAAAATGATTTTGAATTTCTTGCTGCTCTTTCTCTTTCTTCCAAAAAATCGTTATAAGCTTCATAATTCTTAGTTCCGTCTGCATTCATCCATGATGCTGGAGTGTTTGAAGTAATACTAAGTTTTTCGTGTAATTTTTCGGCAGATGTTTTTTGGTTAGCTGGTTTCGATTTTAATTCGATTCCATTTTCGTCTGTTAAATTATAAGCCATTTCCTTTTTTACAATTCCCGAATTATAAGTAACTTCTACATAGCCAGTAGATTTTGTAATTATAGAGGAAATAATACCTAATCCCTTGCTTCCGTTTACCTTTGTTCCTATTTCAATCTTTGTTTTCATCGTTGTATGTTTTATTGTTATTTGATGAAGTAAAGATAACACATTTGTGTGACGCATGCAAGTATTTTAGTAATTATTTTCACACAATTGTGTTATTTATTTTCATTCTTAATAACAAAGCCCAGCAGTTAACACGTTGTATAAAACAAAGCGGTTTAAGTGGTTCTCGAAGCGCATCACCCGTACCAATTTCCCTGCATCGGGAAAATGGTGTAGCTCGCAATCCGCTTCGATTTCATACCACCACCGTTAGCCACCATTTAGGGCAGCAGAATCATCCAAATGTCATTGCTTTCTTTACATTTTACAAAGTCCTTATATCCTTTGCGTTTATACCATTCGTAAACCCAAGTTCCTTCTTTTACTTTAAGTTGAGAACTGGCATGATTGTCTTTTGCTATCTGAATGTGTAATTCTAACAATTTAGAAGCAATGCCATTTCCCCTCGCTTCTTTATCAACATGCAGTCCTTCTAAAATAACCACTGTTTCATCATCATCATACCAATATGTTCTGGCATAAGCTCTCCCGCTTTTTTCAATCATGTGAATTGATACACCCCAATCTGTTTTATCTTGATGTTTAATAAAACGGTGGCTAACAACAGGTTTAACTAATAAAGGTTTCCTACGTATGTGGTCAATAGTGCGTTTAATAAAGTTTTTCATATTTTGATAATTTAATTGTTTTTAATCCTTTACTGGTCAAACCTGCGACCGTTACCGCCCATTCATAGAAACGGCACACGGTAAATTGTAGCATCGTTTAAAACGATAGGAAAATCTTTCATCTTAAGTGAATGATATGGAAATCCAAATTCTTCACAAAGCTTTTTGAAATTACCCCGGCAAATTGGCTCTTTGTCGGGGTAAATCAGAATAATTACGCTTTGTCTTTTCATTAGTAAACAAATTCTGAAATGTCGTAATTGAAATTTTCTTTAAGCATTGTATAAACTTCTTCGCCTAATTCTTGTGTTTTTTGAACATTACCATTCATCTCTTCAATTTCTTCATCTGTTAAATACTGATAGAAATTGTTATCGTTTGAATCAACTTCTTGAATCATATATTCTGCGATGTTACCTTCGATAAAACTTTTGTTATCGTTTACGATTTGTTTTGCTAATTGTAATGCTGATGATTTCATTTTGTTTGTTTTTAGAGAAACAGCTTCGTTGTTGTTTCATGATGTAAATATACAACTCATTTTTCTATTGTGCAAGTATTTTTGTAATTATTTTCAAAATATTTCTATTTATTTTTAGACAACAAACAAAAACGGGCGGTAACACACGGTATAAAACAATTGGGTATCTGTGGTTATTCGAGCATTTCAGCCCGTTTCAAACGTTGTGGTATTTTGACAGGTCAGAGCATCGCAGCCCAACCGATTTCATACCATCAACGTTAACTGCAAGGCTAAAGACCCGCTTCGTTGTCAGTTCGTTTTTTAATTACTTTGTTCATTGCCTTTATCAAATCATCTATAAAAGGCTGATGAATCTTAGGTATTTTATTTTTACGAACTGTTTGGCGTGAGCCGGAAAGCATCCGGCTCAATTCGCCCCAGTTGATTAATTCAGAAGCATCAATATGTCTTCTACCATTTTTAAAAATGTTTTCTTCTAAGGTGCCGGTATCAATTCCGCTTCCAATTATTCCATGAAACTTAACCTTTGAAAAATCTTCAATATTTTGAATAACTCGTTTTTGTTTTAAAGGGCTTAATTCTTCATAGGGCTTATCCCACGCCTTCAAATTTGATTCATGTGTTATATAATGGTCCCCCATAGCCACTTTTTCATGAGATGGCAGCTCATTCCATGTTTTAATTTTTTCGGCAGTTGTCATTGTTTTAATTTTAAAATTAAAATGATTTTGAATTTCTTGCTGCTCTTTCTCTTTCTTCCAAAAAATCGTTATAAGCTTCATAATTCTTAGTTCCGTCTGCATTCATCCATGATGCTGGAGTGTTTGAAGTAATACTAAGTTTTTCGTGTAATTTTTCGGCAGATGTTTTTTGGTTAGCTGGTTTCGATTTTAATTCGATTCCATTTTCGTCTGTTAAATTATAAGCCATTTCCTTTTTTACAATTCCCGAATTATAAGTAACTTCTACATAGCCAGTAGATTTTGTAATTATAGAGGAAATAATACCTAATCCCTTGCTTCCGTTTACCTTTGTTCCTATTTCAATCTTTGTTTTCATCGTTGTATGTTTTATTGTTATTTGATGAAGTAAAGATAACACATTTGTGTGACGCATGCAAGTATTTTAGTAATTATTTTCACACAATTGTGTTATTTATTTTCATTCTTAATAACAAAGCCCAGCAGTTAACACGTTGTATAAAACAAAGCGGTTTAAGTGGTTCTCGAAGCGCATCACCCGTACCAATTTCCCTGCATCGGGAAAATGGTGTAGCTCGCAATCCGCTTCGATTTCATACCACCACCGTTAGCCACCATTTAGGGCAGCAGAATCATCCAAATGTCATTGCTTTCTTTACATTTTACAAAGTCCTTATATCCTTTGCGTTTATACCATTCGTAAACCCAAGTTCCTTCTTTTACTTTAAGTTGAGAACTGGCATGATTGTCTTTTGCTATCTGAATGTGTAATTCTAACAATTTAGAAGCAATGCCATTTCCCCTCGCTTCTTTATCAACATGCAGTCCTTCTAAAATAACCACTGTTTCATCATCATCATACCAATATGTTCTGGCATAAGCTCTCCCGCTTTTTTCAATCATGTGAATTGATACACCCCAATCTGTTTTATCTTGATGTTTAATAAAACGGTGGCTAACAACAGGTTTAACTAATAAAGGTTTCCTACGTATGTGGTCAATAGTGCGTTTAATAAAGTTTTTCATATTTTGATAATTTAATTGTTTTTAATCCTTTACTGGTCAAACCTGCGACCGTTACCGCCCATTCATAGAAACGGCACACGGTAAATTGTAGCATCGTTTAAAACGATAGGAAAATCTTTCATCTTAAGTGAATGATATGGAAATCCAAATTCTTCACAAAGCTTTTTGAAATTACCCCGGCAAATTGGCTCTTTGTCGGGGTAAATCAGAATAATTACGCTTTGTCTTTTCATTAGTAAACAAATTCTGAAATGTCGTAATTGAAATTTTCTTTAAGCATTGTATAAACTTCTTCGCCTAATTCTTGTGTTTTTTGAACATTACCATTCATCTCTTCAATTTCTTCATCTGTTAAATACTGATAGAAATTGTTATCGTTTGAATCAACTTCTTGAATCATATATTCTGCGATGTTACCTTCGATAAAACTTTTGTTATCGTTTACGATTTGTTTTGCTAATTGTAATGCTGATGATTTCATTTTGTTTGTTTTTAGAGAAACAGCTTCGTTGTTGTTTCATGATGTAAATATACAACGTATTTTTCTATTGTGCAAGTATTTTTGTAATTATTTTTAAAATATTTCTATGTTTTTTGACACAAAATAAAAACTGGCAACAACACGTTATAATTCAAAAATGGGTCAAAAAGTATATCTATAAATGAGTTTGCCAATTGGTTGAACCGTGTTCTTTAATTATCTTACCATCAGCTATACCTCGCTGATATTCCTCTTCAGCAAACGCACCTATGGCTTCCCGTAGCCGGTTGGCCAGCCACTCGGCCTCATCCTTGCTAAGGTCTCCGCCAACCGTAAACTTCTGCACACCTTGCTTCATTGTTACGGTTGGCCTCCCTCCAATTTGCTCAATGGATATCTTCATTAGTTCTCCATCGCTAATCGTTTCTCTTCATCAACAATTGCTTGCCGCTTGGCCATAATAGCCATCAACTTTCGATGCAGCGCAATGAGCTCGCTAACGCTCAGCTCGTAAAGCATTTTGCCACTTATCCGCTCATCTAGCAGGAAGGTGTTAACCTTGCTCCAATCGTTGTTAGTGGTGTAAATACCGTATTTATTCAGCATAGTAAGCACGTTGCTGCGCCACTTCTTCAGCTCCTCGTTATTGGAATACCGGTTATTCATCATGTGCACCAGGCGGCTTACCAGCTCGTCCAACTGCTCATCGGTGAGGTCTGTTGTATGCTCAACGCCGTATGCTCCAAGCATGGTGGCTTTGCTATCCATTATGCCCATATGGCTCATAATGGCGTGAAACTGCTGTATTCTCTTAGCTCGTATGCTCATGGCTGTAAGTGTTATTTTTGCCCCCTTCCCGGCCTCGAACCGGGATGGCTGCCAGTAGGGTTACCCTAACGTTACGCTGTTTCCGGATATCGTTAGGCCAATAGTTTCACCGCTATGCGGGTTAGGCCTTACAAAGGCATTTAGGCTGCCTTTCTTATCGGCGGTTACCCGTAGCACAAACTCGCTAAACTCCATGCCGTCGGGGTGGCCATTCTCGCGAAGGTAGTCCTCAAATAAGCGGCCTTGGGCCTTTTTAATTTTCTGCTCTTTGGGGATGAGCGCCTCAATAACGGCTTCTAGCTCCTCCTTAATTCGCTCACGCTCCTCAATGGTAGAATCTAGCTCGTCAATAAGCTCTTGCTTTGATGCAACGGCCTGGCTTAGCTCCTCCAGCTCGAGGGCTAGCTCTTCGGCTGTTTTGGTAGCTTCACCGCTGCCTACGTTTGGTAAATTTTCACCGTTAGGCGTTTCGCCATTGGCTGCCGTAGCGGCCTTCTCTTCTTTACTTTTTTCTGTAGTCATACATTTTTATTTAAGGGTTAAAAAACATGTTTCTTTCAATAACATCTGCAATACTATCCTTCCACCTGACCTGTGGATTGGAAGAAAGGTTATTTACAATTCCCATTATGTTGGTATCGCTATGCTGCCAGATAATAAGCTTCTTTACCAGTTGTAGCTTATCCTTGTGGTTGTTTGAGGCTACTCTTGCAATGGCGTGGTTCATTTTTCCAAGCCATATTTCACCTGAAATGAATGGACGAAGATTATTTATAATTAATTCAGGTGACTCATCAAGCATTGGCTCAATGCTTAAGCTTGTTTCAAAAGCCGCATCATAGGCAATAACTACCGATTCAGCACGCTGCAAAAACGATGAGGCGTTTGGTTCGTAGAAGTGCAAAATGGCCGAATTGCTGCTACCAATGGTGAACCTAAATTCAACCTGTTCCCTGTAAGGTTTAAGTTCTTTGCATAGCCTCGATATGCACTCAGGAAATGCCTTTGTAACAATTAAAACCTTATTGCCAGGCATTAAGAATCGTTTCAAAAACTCAACGTGCATGGTTAAGTTTTCAGGCCTAATGTCGTGAGCCGATGGATACATAGTAACTCCCTCACGTTTTTTGAAGTTATGGCCAAGCATGGCCGCCTTTATCTTAAATTCGCTCGATTTTTTAAAACGGTAATTATTGGCGTTGGCATAGCAGTATATGCAACCATTTGCACAATTTCCGGTATACAGGTTTAGGCTATTCTCTGCCCATTCCTTGGTTCCAGTTTTCTTTTTCATAATCTACTTTTTATTCCAAAGCGTGGAGTAGTCCAACTCTGGCTTGCGTTTAACTGTTTCTAGCTCTCCCTCCCACATGCGCTGGTTTAGGAAGCTTGAGGCCAATGGCTGAAACTCCTTTTTTGCTCCTTGGTATCGGTATACATAGCTGCTCAGCATTTTCATCACATCTTGCCGGTCGGGCAGCGTAATAGGTCGCTTGGTAATGGTGCGCTTTTCGCCATCCCAATACATGCGAGCCAGCTCCTTGGAGCCTCGCTTGTTGTTATACTTTTCCCAAAAAGCATCGAAGGTTACGGGAACATCCACCTTAACCACCTTGGCACCGCTGTTATTCCTAATCCAATCCAACATGCTCTCATGCACAGGGAAATGGGTTGAGAACCATAGCAGCGAATCCCTATCCATTACCTCAGGGTAGGTAGCCTTGGCTATGAATCCCGTTTCGTGGTATGTAAGACCAATAAAGCCTTCCCACTTAGCCGATGTTAGGGTGTAGTCGGTCATTGCTTACTTTTTTAGCTTAGCATGAACCTCAGGCCAAACTATGTCGGCCATATCGCACTCCCAATCATCCACAATGGCAGTTTTGCTAAATTGCCCATGAATGAGTTCAATTAGTGCGGCAAAAGCAATACACGATTGTGGGTAAAGGCCAAGTAGCTCATTTATCTGTTTTTCGCTCAACTTTGCAACCCTTTTTATGCAATCTGCATAGTCGGGGTTGTTAAAATTCTCAGTGTTAATCTTTTTTAGTGGCATAGCATTGTAGGTTGTGATATGAGTAAACCGAAGATGTAAAAGGTGGCAACTCCAAGGAGTATGCCCAAGAGAATGAGCGTTCGCAGCTCTCTACGCTCGTTACGCAGGTGTCTACGGTAGGTTAAATCGAGTAGCCTACGCTGCTCTTCTCTAGTTAGCTTATTGTCCGTGCACATAGTAGGGTTCAATTTTAAATAGGTCACAATCATTACACTCAATCACGTAAAACTTGCCGTAGGGTCCGCTCCCTTCCTGCTTGGTTATGGCGGCGTGAGGGCACTGCTCCTGCTTAATATCCCTTTCAACCTCTGCCTTGAGCAGCCTTAGCGCGTATCGATCGGGGTATTGCTTGCTAAGGCGAACCAATTGCCTTAGCAAGCCCTGGTTTCTGGTCATGGCTATACCGAGCTCATGCTAAGACCAAGCCACATTTCGCGCCCCTCCGAATCCCTGAACTTGGCCTTAACGTAGGTAGAGGTTCTCTTGGGCCTGTAGGCATCGCGGATGAGGTTAACGGCCTCAATAAGCTTCTTATCGCCCAGCTCGTTGGCTTGCTTACTAAGGTCGAGCACGCGGCTAGCCTTTAGTATGCCTTTCTTGTCTGGCTTCAGCAAATCGCGAATAATGCCAATAAGCGCCTCGGTTCCCTCTCTCATTTGCGACTCTAGCCACTCATTTACCTTCTTAATACCCACGTCAAGGGTTTCGTCCCAACCATCTACCACATGCTGGCCAACAATTATCGATTGGTCGCCATCAATGGTGGTAAAGGTGTGGCTTTGCTGAGTAAGCATTTGCTCATCCGACAGCGTAAATAGCTCTTTCTTGAGCTCGAGCACGGTGGAGAAGTCGCTAAATACCTTGCGCTTGGCATTCTCGAGCAGGCTGCTTATATTGGTAAGGTCGTGAAAGGTGGCCTTTACCTGCGAATCTTTAATTTGCTCGTATGTTTGGCGCTGCGCCTTCAGGGCATCATCCTTGGCCTTCTTGTCGGCTTCCAGCTGCATCATTAGCCGCTCTTTTTGCTCTGCCGTTAGGCTATTGAGGTTAATAACCTCCATTGTGCTGTTTTCCATGGTATTATTTATTGTTGGTTATACTTTCTTTTCTTTTTTCCAAGTGCTCCAACCGCTTACGCAGTATGCTGGTATCGTGTGCCACCGCCTCGTAGGTGTTGCGCTTTCTGCTATCGGGATTGTTCAGCCACTCATCGCGCTGGGCAATAATGTTGGTAAGGCTATCAATCTCAAGCTCCAAGGTGATGGAGTTTTTTATAACCTTTCTGCTTTCTTCGGTAATGTTCATATTCACAGGGTTTTTACTAAAATAAATACTCCTCCATCGCTTATCTTCCAGCTCCTCGAGCATGGTCGATGTATCTCTTATGCCACTCATGCCAATATTCTTGAGTTGGTTCTTACCTCGTATGAATCGTTGCTAACCCTGTTGGTTCGGTAGTGCCAATCGGTTAGCATTCTCAACCGATTTTCAATGCTCAGCTTTTTTATTTCAAGAATGTTAAGCCGGGCACCAGCCTCTAGGCTCTTATCCACGCTCATGTGCGAAATAGCGGCGTAAATCCTATTCTTCTCATCGGCAATGGCGGTGAGTTGCTTTTTCAGCGTTAGTACATCTACCGTTAGCTGACTGAATTCGCTCATCCTAGGCATTTTTCAGAGAATTAATGAATGTGGTGGCTAGATACATTGCTAAGCTTCTCTCTTCAGAATCCATTCCACTTTCTAACCTTATATTGAAATGGTCATTATAGGCCTCTACGGTTACTTTAACCTCGTTTAAGCCCTCTTTAAATGTTATTATAACTTCCTTCATGGTTGTAGGTGTTAGGTTTAATCTCCCCAATATTCGGCGGCTCCCTCGTGCCAAATGGTATGGTTTCGGCTCTTGTCGCCTCCGTATCGGCTCTCTATGCTGGCACGGTAGCCCTCCACTCGTATTTTTACATTCGCATCAAAGCGAATTGCGTTGGCGGTTCGGCCTTCTGGCATTTTGCCCTGCGCGTGGCTTACAAAAATCAATAGCTTGCGTGGGTGCCTATCTACAAAGGCCTTGGCGGTTCTCTTATTCAGGTCGGTATACTGAACCGAGTCAATTACCACTATATCGGGGCTTTTTCGGCGGTTAAGCCTATTTTCCAGCTCCTCAATTGGCTCCTTGTGCAGAATTATAAAGCGGCGCTCAACCTCCATCATGTTGGCACGGTCTATGGCCTTCTTTAGCGACTCGCTAATGCCCTCCTCCAAGGAGTCGTAGGCTACTCGGCCAAACTGGCTAAGATACTTGCACAGCTGCATCATAAAGGAGGTCTTACCATTAGCGCTCTCACCCCACACTAGCCAGCAACCGGAGAGCTCTGGCTCGCCGAATAGGTCGAGCCATTCCCCCGTAAATGGCATGGTTCTGAACTTCTTTTTATAGAGTTCGGAAACCGATAGCGCTCTGTTAATTCTCTGTTCCATTGCCAATGTTCTTAATGGCATGAATTTTCCTGCGAACTCGCCTAAGGTCGTTCTCGCTATCTGAAATCACATCTTTAATGGTGGCCTTATCCAGTATGCCGTTGGCCATGCAAATGGCGGCTATATCGCTAGCCGAAGGACCAGCCAACTCAATGAATTTTCGCCCAATACGGCTGTAAATTTCCTTGTATCCCTTCTTGTTAAGCTTCAGGCCACGGCGAATGCGCTTCGCGAGGTGGTCGGTGGCAACGAGCACTATTCCGCAATGGCCCTCGAGCTGGTTGTATAGGGTAATAAAGAAGTATAGCACCGGGTCGGGTAGCTTATCGGCCTCATCGAGAATAATAAGAGGCTTAACCTGCTTCTTCAGGTGGCGCACTACCTCATATATCATTTCGTTAACGTTATATCCACTATAGTCAACTCCCATAGCGTTAAGCAATTCCTGCATAAATACGCGGCGATTCCAAAATTCAGCGCAAGGGAGCGAGTAAACCCTCTTGTGAAGCTCAGTGTAGTTTTTTATGGTGAACGTTTTACCCGTTCCTGCCTCACCTGTAACGGCAAATACGTTGCTATTTTCCTGAGCATCGGTAAGGAGCGCGGTAAACAGCTTGTAATCCTTTGTTTCAACGCTTATCCATTCCTTTTCGCTCCAACCAATTTGGGCGGCAATGCTACGCCACATCTCATCGCTAATAAGGTCCCAGTTGTGGTTAAGAATTTGGGAGATGGTGGCAACGCTCACCCTTTTTAGGCTGTTGGCTGCCTTGTTTTGAGATTCATAGCGGGAAACATAGTCTACCAGCTTCTCAGTAATTTGGCTCTTGTTTAAATCTGTCATAACTTTGTAAGGTTAAGTGAAACACTGCCTCGGATAGGTTACAGCCTTCCGGGGCTTCTTATTTACATCATTTTGTAAATGTTAATTTCTTCTTCTTCATCAATAAGCACGGCGTTGCTCACCATTTTTTCTACCTTCCCAATCTCACCACTGCGCTTCTTGCGAGCAACCTTTTCAACACCCTTAATGGCTGGCCTTATTAGCCCTTGCTGCGATGCGCTCATGCCATGCTTACTAAGTATCTCCTCCATCTTATCCACGGTGGCAATTCTGGCAGCCTTAGCATCGGCCTCAATGGCGGTGAAGTATTGGGCTTCCCACTCCTCCTGTTCCTGCTTGCCACGATGAACTTCAACTTTAACCTCAGCAGAGGTTATCAAGCGGAGGCCAGTAGCATCCTTTTCGTATATGTATATAAGGCTGAAGTCCTCGGGGTCGTATTTAATGTAAACTTTTCGATCAATGTTTTTCCGAAGCCAAGCAATATCGGGCAACCGGTTGGAGCCATATACTATGTAATCATGCTTTTGCTTCTTTTCGGTGAACGAAATTCCAAAAGCGGTTACGGTTACCGGTTCCTTGCGCAAAATCCAAAAGAGGTCAACCATATCCATCATGTTCAGCTTCAGTGCATCGGGGTTAAGGCTGCTCTTATACATTGCAATTCTTGTTTGCTCTGTTTTTGGGTGCTTGGCCTCGTTCCACTCCTTGCGCCTGGCTATGTATAGGGCTTTAACATCTGCCAATGTTGGCAAATTGGACTTGTTGGCTAGAATAAATTCAAGGTTTGCCTTACTTTCGAGCTTCTTGGTGGTTATGTTTTGGCCTGTAAAAAACCAGTCCTTTTTAAGAAATTCGCGCTGAAACCGCCCAAATGCGCTCTCAATGGTCTTACTCTTGCCGTTGTATGGCTTTGTTCGTATGGATAGATGAGCCAACTTGGTAAGGAATTCACCATTTTCAAGCTTCTTGTGGCCTCCTTGGTTATCGTATGTAATTTGGTAAGGCTTATGCTGAGAAGTTTGCAGAGCCATGCGGTAGGCCATGTATTGCGCCTCATAGTCCTCTGTTTTGCTTATATGGTATCCAAGTAATACCTCACTGTAAACATCCATTACCTCGTAAACTTGGCAGGTTTCAACCTTTCCCTCATCGTTTAGGTAGAAGTAATTCAACTTTGTTCCATCAGAATACCAAAGCGAGTCGCGCATGGTAGGCATGAGCGTTTTGTGTTGAAAGCCAAACTTTTCTTTTGCCTTTAATTCACCATATCGGTGCGCCCACCATAATTCCTGAATTTCGGGCTGGAAAAGAAATAGGTGAATGGTGGTAATATTCTTTAGCTGCTTCCAGCCCCTTGCTTCGCATAGGTTATTATACTCGTTGAGTAGCTGCCGCTCGGTTGCGCATCGCTCCACCTGGTTAGCCCAACGTGCCAGCATCCAAAGCTTAGCCTCTTCGCTAATCTTTTCGCTGTTATTGTTGCAAAATCCTTTATGTATAAGGCTATCGTAGCCCTCTTCGTTGTAAATCTTAACGCGCTCCTTCAGTTTTCGGTAGTTGGTGGGTAAGGAGTGAGGCCACTGCTTACGGTCCAGCTCATTAATGGTAATGCTAACCTTTATCCATAATTTGCTGGTTGAACCACCAAGGGCACGGCGCATAGCCTTGCGGTCGGCCATTACTTTATTAATGGTGTTAATTATTGCCGCGTTAGTGGCGTATTCTGTTTGGTTTTCGGTGGGTAGTAGTCGGCCATCTGTTAAAACGTATGACCTGTAGAAGTCGATGGCCCTATTATCGGCCTCAATTTTTTCACTGAACTGGTTATGTTTAACCTGCTCGTATGGGTTACCCCACTTTTCAACAATTACTTGCTTAAATCGCTCTGGAATGCTTTCATACGCAATTAGCGAAGGTGTTCCTTTACAACCTCTACGAATTTGCTTAACCTGTCCTCTCTTGGTTAGGTTAATGTAATTACTAAATGTCATTACATCTCCTTCACCATAGAGCCAACCGCCCTCAACGCATAGTATGTTATTAAAATATTCCACTTGGGCCGCTATTTAGGTTGGGCTGCATCTTGCAGTAATTTTTTTTTGAGTCGTGTTACCGTTTCCTCTCGCTCATTTATGACGTTTTCAAGCACGTTCATCAGATACTTGTGCCGCTTTGAATTTTGGCGGTAAACAATTGCAGAACAATTTTTTGCGTTTATTCCAGTAATCTCAGCTACTCGCCGTATGTCTCCACGCTCAATTTTCTCAATTATTTGCTTTTCGTATTCTATTGTCATAATTTTGTAGCGTTATGTCCACAAATATATGCGCACTTTGCGAATATTCCAAAAATTAAGTGTTAAAAATACGCATAATGAGTAGATTATTTGACAAGCCATATATACTCGACTCAATTAAAGCCCATTACGGTTTTAAAAAGAATGTTGATTTTGCGAATTTTTTAGGCATTGCTACTACAACTTTGTCCAGTTGGTATGCCAGAAATAGCATCGACTACGAGTTAATATGCGCAAAATGCGTAGACATTGACGCTAATTGGCTATTTACCGGAAGAGGACTAATGACAAATGGTAAAACAGAGGTAACAACATACAAACTAAAAACAGACGACAACAAGGTAAGCGAGTCAGTGCCTCTTTATAACATACTAGCAGTGGCAGGAATAGTATCTATATTCAAAGACCTCAATCAGCAAACTCCTTTAGACTACATAAAGATTCCCAACCTGCCAAAGTGCGATGGAGCCATATATATTACCGGAGACTCCATGTATCCGCTTCTAAAAAGTGGCGATATTGTTGCATACAAGGAAGTTGCTGATTTAAGTTACCTTCTTTGGGGGGAGATGTATCTACTATCTATTGTGCTCGATGGTGGCGACAGCTACATATCTGTTAAGTATGTCCAAAAGAGCGAAAAAGAAGGTTTTATAAGGCTCGTAAGCCAAAACCAGCACCATCAAGATAGCGAAATACCAAGAGATGCCGTTAAATTTGCCGCCCTGGTAAAAGCATCAATTCGCATAAATAGCATGGGTTAACTCAATCGTTTTCCTAACCTCAGGAAGATGATAATTACCATTTTATAAGCCTTTTGCACACACCTACTCACCTATTTCAGGTAAGTATAATACTTTATTATTTGTATATCAGAACGTTACACAATATTAATACAGTTTATATACTGGCATTACATACCCCTATATGCTTATATTATGCCATGTTTTAACACTTTATTAATGATTACATATACTTATACACTCTTTTATTTTATGCCTTTTGACTAACCAATTGACTAACCAATTGACTAACCAAACTGTTTTTATCTCCAATTATACCCCTACACGCCTGGTAATAAAAAAGCCCCAATTAAGGAGCCAAACGCAGCCAAATGCTGCCCAAAATATGCCGTAAATACAACTATTCTAATGGTATTTAATCATTGCTTAACCTTTGTTTAAACAATAGGAATAATCCAGCCCATTTTATTAACCCAAAATTAACCACTTTGCACGTTTCGTTTTTTTTGTATCTTGCCACAAATTACGCCACAAATCAATAGTGGTGTATGTTTCACACAATTCAACAATTTTACAACTTTACACTATTCGTTTTATCCCCCCTACATTATTGCCTTGCCGAGAAAACGATACTGGTAAAGAATGGGGATTTCGGCATAAACTAAGCTCATTCTATAGTAGTCCTGTGGATCGAAACGCTGAAAGGAGCCTTTCTGAACTCCAGATAGCCCAATATGCAAGCTGGTATTCGCCGTAAAAGGATACTCCACAAACAGCTCACCCCATATTCCTGTTTTATTAAAACCGGCATAGCGGTCGCCATCAACCTGACTCATGGTAATACCCCCTTGAACGCCACCCTTAAATAATTGGGCTAAAACAACTCCGGGGAATAGTAGAAGTACAACAACCAAGCCTTTCATATTCAAAATGTTATTAATTACCTTGGACTACAGAAGTTTTTCAACCAGCAACTTTGCCAGTATTGGTACTCCCTTACTCGCTGGCTCTTTTATAAGCGTCATATTTTTTCTCAAATATACAGGGAGATCATTAGGATCGATTAGGAATAACGGTAAATCTTTTCCGCAATAATCGACTAATCCGGCTGCGGGGTAGACGTTGAGCGATGTCCCAACAACAACAAAGATGTCTGCCGTCTTAACCAACTCCACTGCCGCTGGATAGTTGGGGACAGATTCACCAAACCACACAATGTAGGGTCGCAGCTGTGAACCCTTCTCGCAACGGTCACCAATATTTAGCGCCCAAGTTTTAAGGGTATAAACCAATGATGGGTCAACGGTACTTTGAGCCTTTCGTAGCTCTCCGTGCAGGTGAATTACCTGCTTGCTACCTGCCTGCTCGTGCAGGTCATCGACGTTTTGGGTTATAACAATAACCTCAAAGTGCTCCTGCAGGTTAGCAATGCCAATATGACCAGCGTTGGGTTTCGCTGCAAAGAGCGCCTTTCGTCTCTCATTATAAAATCGGAGCACAAGCGCAGGATTGGTTCGCCACGCTTGGGGACTGGCCACCTCGTCAACATTGTATTGCTCCCAAAGTCCACCCATATCGCGAAAAGTTTTAAGCCCACTTTCAGCGCTTATACCAGCACCACTGAGAACAACCAATCTTTTCATGCACCTCCAGTTTAAAAATATGTTCCTCCACCAACACAAAACGAAAAATAGGTGACCGGTGTTGTTCACCAATCAACTAACAAAAGAAACAAGCCCAAAGCGTTAAGTTCAATTACTTAAATACTATTCACTTGGCATATTTTTGTGCATTATGCCTACCGAATCATTTGTTTTTACTTTTAAAATCCAAAAGAAAAAGTTTCTTTTGTTTAGGAAATAGCTAGAATGATGAAAACACTCGGAAATATTGTTTGGCTGCTCTTTGGTGGCCTTGTAATTTCTTTTGAATATTTAATTGGCGGAACCATTCTCTGCATAACCATCATAGGCATACCCTTTGGAATACAAGCCTACAAGTTGGCATGGGTTGCTCTTTGGCCTTTTGGTCGAAAAATTGAAACCACAGAACGGTCGAGCGGTTGTATTTCAATATTACTCAATATTATATGGTTGGCTTTTGGCGGCATATGGATCGCACTTAGCCATCTTGTTTTTGGTGCACTTCTGGCTATTACCATTGTAGGCATTCCGTTTGCCGGACAACATGTTAAGTTGGCTGGATTAGCCCTTTCTCCTTTTGGCAAAGAGGTTTATTAAGTCGGCTTAATAATATCAATCCTGTTTTCTTAAAGGAATTTCTCTATACTTTCCAATCTAGTTCGACCTGTACGCAGGTTTATACACTTCGGTCTGCACCTTTTTCCTGCTGCGATTTTCGGATTCGAATGTTATCAAAGTAGGTGATGATTCTTCGCAAAACATCAAACTGAAGGGTGACGGCAAAAAACAGGTTAATAACCCAGATAAAGGCTAGGTTGAACCAGAGGGTGTCCACGTAATGCCCATTAAATTTTTTCATTGGAGCATAGAACTGCGCTCGTCCCCAATTCATGGTTGGCATCATAAAGATGGGATCCTTTTTGCGAATAATTTGGGTTGGTCGCTCAAGCATCTTGTTAACTTCTTGGGTGTTTAGAACATAGTCTGCAAGGGCTTTATTATAGTAATCTTGACGCAACTTAACTACCGCATCGATACCAAGGTGATCTACCAATCGTCGGTAGATGCTATCCTTTTCGTGTGTGGCTGAATCAGCCTGATCGAAATAGTATTTCTTTATAAAGTACAGATAGCCCGTGGCTTCTTCAAACACATTGCTTGTAAGGCCCGCATCATCCATCTTGCCGAGATACTCAAACGGTGGTTTACCTGATTCATTTTGCAGAGCAACCATTTCGTTCTTCACAACAATCAGTCGGCTATTTATTGCAGCAATGGAACCGCCAGACTCCTTATAACGCATGGCATCCTCCAGCATATTCTGCAACTTCGGAATAAGAAAACTGGTGTTGTAGGATGCAGTGCTTATAACTTGCTCGTAGGGGAAAAATACCTTTTCAAATTTATTATCGCGGAACTGCTCTACAGCCAACGCCTCATATGCCCAACGCGACACCATTAAGTCTCCTACCAACGGAACGTATACCTTATCGGTAAGCTTTCGGTGAAGGTAATCGAACGGAACTATGGTTCCGCTAAGGAGTAACTGTGGAACCAAGATTAGGGGAATAAGAATGTAAATAGCGACCACAGAATTAAGGCCCGAAGAGATATTTAATCCAATTATATTAGCAAAGCAGCTGGTAGTAAATAGAACCAGCCAGTAAACCAGCAACATTCCCTTAATTTGAAGAATATAGCTCCCGACTAGTACAAACAGTGCCATTTGAATGGCTGAAACCCCAAAAAGAAAAAGGATTTTAGAATTCAAATAGCTGAACCGGCTGAGGTTAAGAAACGACTCTCGTTCTAGAATTTTCCTGTCCTTAATTATTTCCTCTGCACTTACCGTAAGACCTAAAAACAAAGCTACCACAACGCTCATTAACAAGAATGCTGGAAGATTTCTATTCTCGCTAAATATGTAGGTATTTCCTGCGGCGTACTTTGTAAAGTATCCTAAAATAAAAGCCAAAACAGGAGCCTCGAGCAAATTAATGATGAGATACTGCTTATTAGATAGCTTGGCCAAAAGAGTTCGCAGAAAGAATATCTGCATCTGAACCTCAATGTTGGGGATATTGAAGTAATTTTTGGGGATTATCCTTTTCGATTCCTTCCGCTTTATTCGTGGCTGTATATGCTCTTTGTATAACTCATGCCATTTTTCTGATGTTTTCCGCCGTTTACGGGTGTACCTCCCATCCTTATCAACCTCCTTCGATTCTATGATTTCCAATATCTGCTCTGGATTCACGTTACCACAGTATGGACACTCCGTTTCGGAAGCGTTTACCTGGGTATTCATCCGCTTAAAGTAGACAATGGCATCGAGCGGATTCCCTTGAAAAATTGGATAGCCCCCTTTGTCGAAGATCCAAAGCTTATCGAGCATCTTAAAAATACGCGACGACGGCTGATGAATATTTGCTATCACCAACTTTCCCTTGCGGGCTTGATCCTTCAGCAGCTCCATTACCATCACCGAATCCTGAGATGATAGTCCTGACGTGGGTTCATCAACCATGAGCACGGAGGGTTCGCGCATGAGCTCAAGTGCAATGTTTAGGCGCTTTCGCTGACCACCGCTTATGGACTTATTGAGTGGATCACCAACCTTGAGGTCGCGAATATCCTCCAAGTCGAAGTCACGAAGAATGTGCTCAACTGTTTCGCGCAGCTTATACTCCGAAAAATTGCTAAACGAGAGCTTGGCGTTGTAGTATAAATTCTGGTATACCGATAGGTCTTCAAAAAGTAAATCGTCCTGTGGAACAAAACCAATAACTCCCTCTAGCCTAAATCGCTCACGATGAACATCGTACCCGTTAATTAATACCGTTCCTGTTTGAGGCTCTATTTTCCCGTTGAGAAGGTTCAGCAATGTTGATTTTCCAACCCCACTTCCACCCATCACCCCGATAACTTGACCCGACTCCTCCCAAAAGCTGAACTGCTTTATCCCATTTTGGCTTCCCTTGAAACGAAAAGAGAGATTCTCAGCACAGAAAATGATGCTATTGCTACCTGCATGAGCGAATAGCTGGCTTTCTATTTCACGAAAATAGATGGGTTCGTTCTCAGGGATTTTAATGATAGACCCGGTATCTATAATATAAGTTACACCCGAAATTATAGCCCTATTGCCAACATACACCTCACCTGTTCCAAAATACCTTAAAAGAAACTGATTGATGGTGTCGAGCTTCAAAATAAAAATACTCCCTTGGAGATTAGGCCTAACAATAAACTTCCGCTCCTCCTCACGTGGCCTATTCGTCTCCACCCAAAGCCCTTCTAATTCCTCTATTTGCAACTCTTCCGAATCAGAAATTATTAGCAATTGATTTCTGGAAATACTATTCTTAAAGGGAGATACTACAAACTGAAAGATGTTTTCAAACTCTCTGGTGCCAATATTGAAGCATTGTGCCACGATGTGCACAAAATGCTCCTCTTGTGTGGTAATAATTCCATCTACATTAATGAATTCTAGAAGTCTAAGAAAAACAACGATTCGCTCGGTTTTATGAAGGCTTTTTGTAATATGCGAACATATCTTAGATGCTTGAGTCGCCACCATGGTCCCATCGGCTGCTACCACCATAATGGTTGAATCTACCTCCGAAAGTTCTTGCTTGTAAAAGGTGAAGTAGTCCTCAAAAAGTTTGAGATACTCCCTTGAATGTTCTTCACCAATATGCTGAGCGAGGTACGACGCCACAATTTGCTTCCCTCTTGCAGAGATGTTTGAATTGTTCTCGTTGGCAATGAGTGCAAAAAGCTGCATCAGGGCGTTCAATACCGATTCGTTCATTCTAAAAAACTTCCGTTAGGTTTATGCTCATTTTCACTCTATCCATTTTCTAATAACCGCATGGAATATAACGCATGAAATTTACAAAAAAAAACACCTGCATAAAAGCAGGTGTCTTTTCAATTGGAATATACTTTAATCACACGCTATTTAATAAGTTCGTTGCGCAATTTTTCAACAACAACGCCAAACTTGTCCAACATTTTTTGGTCAACCTTATCACCCTGAATAGTTTTATACGCATCGGCAACAACCTGCAACTTTGTTTGCATCTCAGCAATGTCGGCATTGCTCTTATTCTTGTCTAAAAGATCAAGTAACTTAATCAGAGAAGCGTCTTGGCCTTGAAGAATCTTAATGATGTCCTGAGGATTCTTGCTCGTTTTCTCTATTTCGGAGGTAATATAAACACCCTCAACCCAGCTGCCCGACATAACCAAAAGCGATAGATTATCCTTGCCATTGCTGGTCAAGAACTCATAGGTTTTGTAAAATGAATCACTAATTATTTTGATTAGGCTGTCCTGGCTATCGATGTTTTTTTCAACGCGATCGGCAAACGTAGAGTTAAACTCGGTAGAGATCTGAAGCTCATCAATCATTCTTTTCGAAACCTTTAGGTAGTTCATGGTTTCCTGCTTCATCTGATAGGTGCTGGCATAAGCTAAATCGGCACCATACACTCCAAGGTTGATAGCCTTGCTATTCTCCGTAAAATATTTGTCAGCATTAGATATGGTGTTGGAAATGCTAAGAATATAACCAGCCCCAGCTTTGTTCAAGAGGTTGGTAACCTCAAAGGCTGTTGGGAGGGGATATTTCGTAACTTCCTTTACCAGAGAGTCCTTTGGAAGGTTGTCATCCTGAGTTGCCTTGCTGGCTTGTTGTCCACCACCACAGGCAGCAAACAGAAATAGGGAAGTTAGTGCCATTCCGGCGAGAGCGAGTTTCCGTGCGTTTGTCATCGTTTTCATAATAAGCATGGTTTATACAGTAATGTTGTTATAATAACCAGTTCCAAGCACGAAATTTACAAAAAAAAACACAAAGTGTCTTCAACATCGTCATAATACACTATTGCGCTATAATACAACACGATCCAACTCTTTTGCAAGCTTCATTTTAAGCGCTGTAAGCTGCGAAAACTGTGTTAAAATGTTGTTTACGCCATCGAGTTCTCCGTTTTTAGAATGTTCCGACAGCTGCGTCAGGAGTTTTCCCATTACGGTTTGAATAATCTTAGTCTTATAAACAATCACAGCCTTAGGTACGGCCTTGCTAAGAATCATCTCCTCGGTTTCGACATGTGCGCTGTGCTTTTCCCACAGCTTGCTGGCATGGTGTTCCGAACTCAGAATATTTACAGCAAGCTCACTCACCGCTACATCAGGATGGTGGAGAAAGTTTCGAGCTTCCGGGATTAGCCCAGTTTCCATCATCCGATAATACTCATCAAATAGTTGACGGTAAGCTAGGTTTGTAAATTCCAACTCATCGTTTTTTACCTCTGAAATTATATAGCTGGCAATGGATACAGATACAACTTCACCAGTTGTTGCGTCATCGAATTTGTAAAGTTCCTGGCTACCAAACTTTAGCAGGTAGTATATTAACTCTTTTTCTTGTTCCTCACAAAAAACACCCTGAATAAACGAGGGTAGCGCCAGCTCCTTATGCTCTTGATATGGCGTATTGAATGCCGGCGCCTTTTGCTGCTCAGCATCATACTTCTTCCTTCTGTTGGTTCCAACCTCCGAAAAAAGAACCCGCTCTTCAATGTCGAGCATTCTACTGCACTCTCGGGTATAGACTGTGCGGGTGATAGCGTCGGGAATGGAACTAATGGATCGGACAATATCCGAGATCAGATTTGCCCGTAACACAGGGTCCTTTCCTGCGTCTTCCAGTAGTAGGTGCGTTTTAAACGAAATAAAATCCTCCTCCTTCTCCCCAATAAATGCAAGGAGCTCACTTGCCGAACGTGTTCTAGCAAAGGAATCGGGGTCCTCCCCCTCAGGTAGCAACAATACCCTTACGTTCAATCCCTCTTCAAGCACGAGGTCGATTCCACGAAGCGACGCCTTTATTCCTGCCGCATCACCGTCGTATAAAATGGTAACGTTAGGAGTAAAGCGCTTGATGAGCCTAATCTGCTCAATAGTTAGGGAGGTTCCCGAACTGGCAACCACATTCTCTACTCCAGCTTGGTGCAGCGAAATAACGTCGGTATAGCCCTCCACCAGAAGACATTTGTTTTCGCGCGTTATGGCCTGTTTGGCAAAGTATATTCCATAAAGGGTTTGACTTTTGTGGTATACCTCGCTCTCCGGGGAGTTTAAATACTTTGCCGTCTTCTTATCGTTACGGAGAATACGGCCACCAAATCCGATAACCCTGCCGCTAATGGAGTGAATGGGGAAGATGACTCTGCCAAAAAATCGATCCATTAGCCCATGCTCATTGTCGATGGTAAGTCCTGTCTTTACGAGATACTCCTTCTTATATCCTTGTCGAAGGGCGGCTTGGCTAAATGCATCGCGGCTATCGAGGGCGTAGCCTAGCTGAAACTTTTTAACGGTTTCGTCACGCATGCCACGCTCCTTGAGGTACCCTAAGCCAATATTTTTTCCGTCAACGTGATGGTAAAGCGTGTCGGAGAAGTGTCGCTGAGCCCAGGCATTCAGTACCATCATGCTCTCGCGGTCGTCATTTTGGCGCACCTCGTCCTGGCTAAGCTCGCGCTCCTTTACCTCAATATTGTATTTCTTGGCTAGATATTTAAGTGCATCGTAGTAGCTAAGATGCTCCAGCTCCATGACAAAATTTACCGAGTTCCCCCCCTTGCCGCAACCAAAGCACTTAAAAATCCCTTTGGCCGGAGAAACAGTAAACGATGGCGTTTTTTCGTTGTGAAAAGGACATAGACCCAAATAGTTGACTCCCCGCTTCTTCAGCGATACAAAATCCTGAACCACCTCCTGTATGCTGGCCGCGGCCATAATGCGCTCTACTGTAGCTGAATCAATCATCAAACAATTGGTAATCTATTTGTTATAAAAATCTAGCGTGAATACAAAGGTAACAATTATAGCTGCTTTTGTTCTCGTTTATCAATCAGAATCGGAAACCCTTAGTATGAAACCTGTTCCGTGAATATTTTCAATAACGATGGAAGGATCATCGGCCAGATATTTCCGCAGTCTTGCAATGTATACGTCCATGCTTCGTGCTGTAAAGTAAGAAAAGTCACCCCAAATCTGGCGCAAAGTCTCTTCCCGCTCGAGCACAAGATTCCGATGCTCGTTCAGCAAAAGCAAAAGATCAAATTCCCTTGGTGAAAGTCGGTGTACTACACTATCAATCCTTAGTGTTCTGGTGTCGGTGGCGAGGGTAAACCGACCCAACCTAATCTCCTGCAAAATTGCCGGGTGTAGGATCTGTCCAACATTAGACCGCCGCAGAATAGCTTGAATTTTGAGAAGCAACAACTCTGAATCAAATGGTTTTGTAATGTAATCGTCGGCACCTAAACCATAGCCCGCCACCACGTCCTCCTTCATGGATTTCGCAGTAAGAAAAATGAACGACACATCGGGATCGACCATTCGTATGTGCTTTGCTAGAGTAAATCCGTCCAATCCGGGTAGCATAACATCAAGAATGCAGAGGTCGTGTGCACCCACCTTATACTGAGCCTTTGCCGAAGATCCATCGGAGATGAGGGTTACCGTGAAGTCGTTCATTTGAAGGTAAGCTTTTAGCACTGCGCCAAAGTTTACATCATCCTCAACCAATAATAGTTTTGCACTCCTATTCATTGTTAGCCTTTCTTTCGGGAATAAAAACAGAAAAGGAAGATCCTTTTCCTTGCTCACTTTTTAGCTTTACAACTCCCCCGTGCAGCTCAACCACCTCCTTAACGTAGCTCAACCCCAAACCAAATCCCTTTACATTGTGGACATTGCCATGCGGCACTCGGTAAAATTTCTCAAAGACTCTCCGCTGCTCATCCCGGCTCATGCCAATTCCCTTGTCCTCAACAGTTAGCACCACATCTCCAAGGCTCAAACCTACAAATACAGTTACTTGCGGAACACCGGATGAGTACTTTATAGCATTGTCGATGAGGTTCGTGACCATGCTCTCCAAGTGTGCATGATCGCCATGGATATATAACTCACCCAAAGCGGGCTCAAAACGAATAAATCCACCTCGTTCTTTTGCCATAATTTGCATTTTAGCAACCACCGCATCCACCAAAGCACCAAAATTTATTTCAGTGAAAACAAGACGTAACTCTTTACGCTCCAAGCGGGCAGCCTGTAGCACCTGTTCAACCATCCTATTCATTCTAAAGTTCTCATCGCGGATTGCCGCAGTGAAGTACTTTATGTTTTCGGGATTGCTAATCGTCTTCGTGTTTTCTATCGAATCCACGGCCAGTCGAATTGTGGCAATGGGTGTTTTTAGCTCGTGTGTCATGTTGTTAATGAAATCGGCTTTCATATCAGCCAACTTCTTCTGCCTCACAATTGTCCTCAACGAAAGGTAAAAAGTAATAACCATAATTAAGGTAAACACCAGTGATGCCACACCTGGTACAAAAGCCGATGAGTATATCTGCCTCCGCCTAAGGGGAAGATAAACGTGCAGCGTATCGGTAAGCGGTATAATGTTCTCGGGGAAAAGTGCCGTTTTATAAATGTGACCAACATAAAGGCTATCATAACCCTTAGAGGAAAAAACCATTCGGGAGGTAGGTCCACTGGTAACGCAAATCTTTGCTGCTGGAGATACTCCTTTTGCAGTGAGCTCCTCATCCACCATCTTTTCGAGCCCCTTAAAGTCGACTCGTTTTTCAAGCGGCAGCTTAGATGCATCGGCATCAACAGCAATTTGCCGCATGATGTTTAACTTATTTTTATAGGCATTGCGAACCAGCTCCAGCCATTGCGCCCGCCCAGTAATGGAATCATCACTCTGGCTATTTATGGTATGTGTCACAACCCGACTACCATTCTTACCCAACTCATTCACGATCCACTCCATCTTAAAGTGGTTGTTGGCAATAGTTGCGTTAAGGCTATTTGTCGACTTGTGAATCGCTTCCGCAATTACCGCCTCTATAGAGTCTACATTGATTCGCTCAACCGTAGATTTCACCTGCATACTCTCCGGCGCCAAAACAGAGTCGGAGAAGAAATATACCGAGGATTTCCCTTTTCCCTTGCTCCTGACCTTTATGGATTTTTGCGATAATGTAACTGGCTTATCGGGACCGGTATAAACAATTTCGCTCTCTTCCCGAATCTGTTTACCATGCCCCTTGTGCCGAATTTTGGGAGTTTGAAATGCTGGAGCAACAAGGCTATCTTTATCCAACTCACTTGCCAAGAGCACAACCTTTCGCTTTTCCAGCTTACGAACCAGAGAGCTGAGCGCCTCATTTACCGATGCATCGAGCTGAGCCTCCTACACCTGCAAGGCATTTCGAATCCAAAAGACTTGAATCGCAATTATTCCCGCAAGCGAAAGGCCAACTAAAATAAATATCAGCGTTATTCTTCGTTTGTTCATACCCCAAAGGTAGGAAAAGAGAAAACGCATTGCATCAACATTAACTTTTCGTTAGCTCTTATTAACCGACCATTAACACTCAATCCATCAGCGCATTGGTAGTTTTGTAACAATTATCAAACTATACAACTACTATGAAAACAGCTATTGTAAAAACGACAAAAGTGGCGGTGCTTACAGCTATTTCCCTTTTTGCAGCCTCCACCCAAGCGGTATCGCAAGATCAACCGCACAAAAGCGCTACTTGGAATAGCGACAGCGACACCATTATCATTTCGCCTTGGGATAATAACATTGTCTTGGACTTAAGAACCATGCCAAACGGTGACAGCTTAGAGCGAGTGATAAAAAAATCGCTCCACAACTTTTACTTCAACTCCGACTCCATTTCCCAAGAGATAAATAGGGCTATGGCCGGGATGTGGGTCAACCTAGATAGCCTTAACGACCAAATAACCCTTCCTGAAATGCAGTTCTTTTCGGACGATTCGGACTTCCTTATGGAAGAAGATACCGTTGGTCGTCCGCACAAACAACAGATCGAAGTTGAACAGTTTGATTCATCCAACCCCAAAGAGATGCAAGAAATGCTTAAAAAACTAGAAGTTGAAGGGAAATTACCCCAGAAGGGAGAGTATTCAGGATTAAAGGTTTACCGAATTACTCGTGGAGATTCTTCCGAACAAAAGGTGTATTTGCAACCCAAGGGCAAGGAGGAATGGATTGATGCAGCAACGGGAAAACCAGTAAAAGATGGACATTACGGCTACTTTTTCAACCCCAAAGGTAAAAAGCATGTAATGGTGCTTTCTCGAGCCGTCATAACAAAATCGGGTAAGCCAGGCAACTGTAAAACCGAAAAAATAATTGTTAATTCAAAGGGGGGTAAGCAGATTAAAATCATTATCTCCGACAAAGACTCTACCAATGCTGTCGGACCAAAGAGCAAATCATACGTTGTTATGGTTAACCAAAATTCCTATAAGAAAAAGGTGAAAAAAATAGTGATGAAAAAAATGGAATCGACCTTAATTGTATCCGATCCTTCCAACGAAGAGATTGCCATGCTTGAAAAAGGTGGATTTAAAAAGGAAAAGAGTGATAAAAAAATCCCCGATGGCAATCTCTCTGTTGGATTGGAATCGTCGGAATCGACAAACAACTTAACCCTTGCATTTACACCAGCGGCAAGCGGTAAGTTAACCGTTAAAATTGCTGGGGAAGAGGGGAAAATTCTCGTGAATGATACCCAGAGTGTCTCGGACTCATTCAAAAAAAGTTACAAGCTCGACAAACCAACAGGTAATTACTTTCTGCAACTTGTTTTCGACGGAAGAAGCATTACTCGTAAAATCGTAATCAAGTAGCATTCATTTTACGGAAAAGCAAAACGCCAGTCTTAAATAGAGACTGGCGTTTTTTGCAACCATGTAGCTGTTAAAAATTTGTTGGCTCTTTTGATTCCTGATTCTCATACCACACAGGAATGGCTATACCGGGATTATCTTTCAGGGCTCTACGATACCATTCCTGCGGATATCCAACCTGCTGTGGATTGCCAAGGCTGTCCTGCACATAGCCATCGTTGTAGCGTGTAATCAGGTCGAAGAGCAGCTCCGTCCACTTACTAAAGACCTTATTGCCAGCATCTACCGAAAACTGAGTCAACGCGGCGTGCATTTTCTCCGGATCATTCTTCAACGCCAGCGCCTTACTATCCATTTCTAGTATTTCGCTGCGAAAATCCGCCTCCATCTGCTGCTGAACCTTTTGAATATCCTTAACCATATAGCTGTACTTAAGGTTGGCATAGTTGGCCACAAGGTTAAAAATCCACCAGGCCGAATTCATGGAAAAGTGTCGAAGTGTCCCCTCTGTAAATGGCTTTGGGACATCGGTAACTCCGGCATAAATGGGAAAGTAGCAGGTGGTATAGGTGTCGTCCACGCCATACCATAATATTCCACCTATTGGGTTTGGCAACCATCCTCGTAACTGAGCAATAAAGGAGAAGCCTGTATTATAGGTAGAAATGCATCGCTCCCACGTTCCCTGCACCGAATCAACCTGAAAGGTCAATGGCCTCCAATAATCGGGAGAACCAAACGGACCAGCGGCAAGTCCTTTGGTCATTTCAATGGAGGTTCCCTCATAATGATCACGAATAAGGGCCATCACATCCTGAAGCCTCAACTTCTTGTCGGGCTTTATCCACAATGGATAGCGTTTGGCACCTTGAACTCCTCTGTTGTAATCCATAGAAAGGTGCATACTTGGGGCAATTCGGTTGAAGAGACTCCACACCCGGGTTTCACAATAGCGCAGCTTGGTTGGATCAGCGGGGTCGTAGGCCTGGTTAAACTGAAATGGCTTGCCCGACTTTGGATTGTAGTAGCCCTTTTTTACCGCGAACGATATTACATTTTTTGAGTAAATACACTCTTCGGGCTTATCGAGCGGGAATTCTCCAATGCGGGAATGGTTGGCATGTGCACATACATATCCATCCGGGATTTTTACCGCCACCCAAATCGGGCCAGATTCATCACCGCCGCTTCCAATCATTTCGAGTAGCCAAGCTTCGTTTGGATCGACAATAGAAAATGACTCGCCCGTGCTGCCGTATCCGTATGTTCCAACAAGGTTTGTAAGTACTTCAACCGCCTCGCGAGCCGTACGCGATCGCTCAAGGGCCATCTGCATCATTTGCCAGTAGTGTAATGGTTTGGTTTTATCCCAAAGCTCCTCGCGCCCGCCAAATGTAGTTTCACCAATTGCCACCTGGTACTCGTTGATATGTGGGCCAACGGCGGCATAGGTTTGAGCTACTTCTGGAATGGTTCCGGTGGCTCCAGTTTCCCAGTTCATTAAACGGATTACCTCGCCTGGCTTAGCTGTTCTCGCCGGATCGTAGCGCAGGTGTGGAAGAAATTCACCATCACAGGTATAGACGATATAGGCTGAACCATTATGAGATGCGCCCTTGGTGACAATTAGGTTAGTACAGGCACTGCCCTGATTTGTGAGAACCACGCTCACAACAAGGTAAAGAAAATACTTCTTCATGAAAAGAGTGTTTTAGCAATTTGCTACTAAAAGGCCTCCAGCGCAGTAAAGTAATAAAGAGGTTTACCCCCTGGTGAATATCCTGTGTCGAAGCGGAGGTTTACGCCAGCCTTATTCAGCCTATAACGAAACCCACCCCCAAACGAAATGTTGGACTCTTTTATAAGAAATTCGTTTACAACAGGAGCAACATCAGCTGCCGCTATAAAAGTTGTGGCATAAAGCCGACGAAAGATATTGGCCCGAAGCTCAAGCTGCGTCGCCATCATCATCTTGTCGCGGTAACGCCCCTGCCTTACTCCTCGAAGTATATCAGAACCACCCTCCATCGGTAACCGTTGAAATGGTACCTCACCCCAAGTAAAATCACCAAAATATTGGAAACCCAACGAAATTCTTCGTGTAAGTAACCCAAATTCACGAATATCTATGGTGAAACGGGAGTAATCACAATCGCTTAAAAAAATCTTACTGTTCACAAGCAACGAGAGCTTATAAAAACTACCGGTTCTTGCAAAAAACATATTATCACGGCTGTCCCAAGTAGCCAGCGCACCAAGTGCTGCGGTAAGATATTCCCCGTTACCTCTAATTTCTTCATTTGCATAACGGCTTAAGGGAAGGGAATCCTTCATCCTGCCATAATCAATGAACATTTGAACGCCCAGCATGAGATCGGCAAAAATCACTTTCTGACGCTGAAGCAAAAAGGAGAGATTTTTCCACGTATAATTTTGGCTACTATCGGCATGCCGACCAATACCATAAAACTTATCGGGATAGTTCATGGCCACCACCCTACCTGAGTAGAAGCTTCGCTTATCGTCAGAAAAAACCTTTGGGGAGATGGATGCCTTAAACTGATCGTTGAGCGTGTATGTTAAATCTCCCTGAATGTTCGAGACCTTTCGGCTGTTGTCTTTGGAGAAGTAGTAACCGGAAGAGAGTCCAAATGCCCAACGAGTTTCAGGAGCATAAATTGCTGTGGGGATCACCAAAAAACTATTCTGGCCACGGCTAACCGAATCGGGTAAAACCTCAACTGGCTTTACCTGAGAGAAAAGAGGGACGCAAACGCTAAGCAAGCCAATTGTAATTGGAGCCCAGCGGTTATTGTTTTTCCACATCTACCTTGCTCTTTCGGTTTTGAAAAACCTGATTTAATATTACCACGATACCCAGTAAGGCTAACCCGGAAATATTGAGCACTGGATTTGTTAAGGAAGTTCCTTGCTGCAGCGCGGTAATAAGCATCGGGGTGTTAAAACCAAGAAAAATTGCAATGAAAGTGAGTAGTCCTAATCGAAATGGAGTGATATACATAATACCAATTTGTTAAATGAGACGTTTCTAGTTTATGATACGACAAAAAAAAGTATCTGTGTCATTTGATACGATATTTTCTGGTAATTTGTAGCTTTGTCGATCTACAAAATATAGCCATGTCCATTGAAGTACGCAATATAACCAAACTTTACGGAGAACAGAAAGCACTTGATGATGTTTCTTTCACCGTAAATTCAGGAGAGGTCGTTGGATTTCTCGGCCCAAATGGTGCAGGAAAATCAACGCTCATGAAAACCCTCGTTGGCGTGATCCACCCCAATTCCGGCGTTGCCCTTATCAACAACATCGATGTTTCGGCAGATCCATTTACCATTAAAAGTTTGATAGGCTACCTGCCAGAGCACAATCCACTCTATACTGATATGTATGTGAAGGAGTTTTTAACCTTCATTGGTAATTTACATCGCGTGAAAAATCTTCAACAGCGAGTCGACGACCTCGTTGAACTTACTGGACTTGGGATGGAAAAGCACAAAAAAATATCCATGCTCAGCAAGGGTTATCGACAACGAGTTGGCCTAGCTCAAGCCCTAATTCACGACCCAGAGGTGCTCATTCTTGACGAGCCCACAACGGGCCTTGACCCCAACCAAATTGTGGATATTCGAAACCTAATCAAAGAGGTTGGGAAAACAAAGACAGTGATGCTCTCCACCCATATCATGCAAGAGGTAGAGGCCGTGTGTAGCAAGGTCATAATTATAAGTAAAGGAAAAATTGTTGCCAACGAAAATCAGGACGACCTAAAGCTTCATGCCCAAGGTGGAGACACCTCCGTATTTGTTGAGTTTACCGAAGATATTGACCCCGAATTTTTTAAGGGCATTGATTCGGTTTTGCGTGTTACCAAAATTGGAGCGAGGGGCTGGATGCTTCTGGTGGAGAAAAACGGAGACCCAAGAGTTGCCATCTTTAATAAAGCGGTTCAGCAAGGAGCAACCATAATTACTTTACAAACGCAAGAAAAACATTTGGAAGATGTTTTCCACGAGCTCACCCTCGACGGTAATCGCTGATATTAAAAATGTTCCTATCTTCACCCACTGAAATTTAAATGGCCCAAAAGTTTATGGAAGAACAAAATTTGCAGACGGCTCAGCCCAGCCAAAAGTCGAGCATTGGCTACCTCGTCATAATTGCAGCCTTGGTTGTTATCTGTGGCTTGCTTTTCTGGAAGTATAGCGCAGAAAAGAAACAATCAGAAGTGATACAGTACCAGCTCAATGAAGAGAAGGACAGCATTGAATCGAATCTCAACAACCTATACTCCGACTACAAAAATCTTGAATCAAACAACGACTCCATAAACAACCAACTTGCTGTTGAGCGTGGTAAAATTCAGGGGCTTCTTGCTCAAATGAAGCAAGAAAAAGCCATCAACTATCAAAAAATCAAGGATTATCAAAAAGAGTTAGGAACGCTTCGATCTATAATGAAGAGCTATATCCAGCAAATTGACTCACTGAACACCATGAACCAAGCTCTCATTGCTGAAAATGTGAAGGTGAAGGAGGAATCAGGAATGACCAAAATGGCAAACCAGGAGCTGTCACAAAAAAATGAGGAACTCTCGAGTAAGGTTCAAAAAGGCTCCATAATTAAGGCTCGCGATATTGCTGCAACCCTAATTAACAAGCGTGGTAAGACGGTTACACGAGCTCGCCGTATCGATAAAATTAAGGTTTGCTTTACCCTCGTAGAAAACGATATTGCACAAGCAGGATTGCGCGATGTCTACGTCCGCATAACCGGACCTGACAAATATGTGCTGGCCAAATCTGAAACGGACCTGTTTGATTATCAGGGTCAAAAGATTGTTTTCTCAGCAAAACGAGAGATCGATTACCAGAATAAGGATGTTGATCTTTGCATTTTCTACGACAACAATGGCGACCTTGTATCGGGTTCTTACGATGTAAATATATTCACGGACGGGATGCAGATTGGAACCACTCAGTTCATGATCAAATAAAGCAATTTTTGCTTAACGAGTAAAAGACGCCTGCCCCCAAAGCAGACGTCTTTTTATTTAAACCTGATTGCCATTATAATCATTGCACCACACTGTTAAAAAAATAACGAAACCACTATGGTACAACGATTTTACTAAAATATTTGCTAAGATTAATTTTTTTATACTTTTGTCAGGTTCGCCGTTAAGGCAAACCAATCATTGCTCTTAATATCAACAACTTAACTTATTTTTAAAGAGTAATTTTTATGGAAAAAAGCTTTGTTGCCCATATTGAAAAGAGTATTCGTCAAAACTGGGAACTGCCTGCACTTAGCGATTATAAAGGAACAACCTATTACTACAAGGACATTGCTCGAAAAATTGCTAAAATCCATATCATATTTGAAAAAACAGGGATTCGAAAAGGGGATAAAATTGCGCTTGTAGGAAGAAATTCTTCCAACTGGGCCGTGGCATTTCTATCAATTACCACCTATGGTGCCATCGTTGTTCCTATTTTACAAGACTTTAAGCCCGACAATATTCACCATATCGTAAACCATTCGGAAGCGATGGTGCTGTTTACAGGCGACCAAATTTGGGACAATCTCAACGAAACAAAGATACCTGGAGTTAAGTGCATAATTTCACTGACTGCCTTCGACATTCTTCATGAGAACACACCCTTTTCAGTTCGCCAAATTCATGGTGACCTACCGCGGTTATTTAAGGAAAAGTACGCCACTGGATTTACCCCAGAATGCATTACTTACCATAGAGATGCTCCGGAAGAATTGGCTATAATTAACTATACTTCAGGGACATCAGGCTTCTCCAAAGGTGTCATGCTACCTTACCGCTCATTAAATTCAAACCTACTATTTGCCGAGGATGTGTTACCCCTAGAACCAGGCGGAAACATGGTCAGTATACTTCCACTGGCCCATGCATATGGTGGTGCTTTCGAATTTTTATACCCCATCACCAGGGGATGCCACATAAACTTTCTTACCCGCACACCCTCTCCTAAAATTATTTTGGAAGCATTTGCAGAGTTAAAGCCCAAAGTGGTTCTGTCCGTTCCTCTAATTATTGAGAAAATCTATCGAAAAAATATTCTGGATGCAATAAATAAACCATCGGTGAAATTACTGCTTAAGCTCCCCATCGTCGATCGCCGCATTTGTAAAAAAATTAACGAGAAGCTGACCTCTATTTTTGGTGGCGAATTTCACGAGGTGGTAATTGGTGGAGCAGCGCTGAACCCAGAGGTGGAAAGTTTTCTGAAAAAAATTGGGTTTCGTTTTACGGTTGGATATGGTATGACTGAGTGTGGCCCCATTGTTGCGTATGCCCCCTGGAACGAGACAAAACTCTTCTCCACCGGAAAAGCGGCACCCAGGATGCAAATAAAAATTGACTCTGACGATCCTGAAAATATCGTTGGGGAGATTCTTGTCAGGGGCGACAACGTTATGCTTGGCTACTACCGCAACGAAGAAGCTACCGAAGCGGCCTTTACCCCTGATGGATGGATGCATACCGGAGACCTTGGCCTGTTGGACAAGGATGGGTTTCTGTTTATTAAAGGTCGAAGCAAGAACATGATACTTGGTGCTTCGGGCCAAAACATATACCCCGAAGAAATTGAAGCAAGAATTAACAACATGCCCTTTGTTCAGGAATCGCTTGTTGTTGAACACTCTGGAAAATTAATCGCCCTAGTTTATCCCGACTACGAATTGGCCGATAAGCAAAAAATACGAACCGATGATATCCAAAAGAAAATGGAAGAAAACCGGATGGATGTCAACAAAATGCTTCCTGCTTATTGTCAAATCAGTGAAGTGAGACTCTATCCCGAAGAATTTGAAAAAACGCCCAAGCGCAGCATAAAGCGGTTTCTTTACCAAGCGCCTAGCGCTTAGCATATTGATTCTAACCAAAAAACGCGTTCCCTATGATTAACGAAAACTTTATTAAGGAATACGTAGAAAAAAGCCTGAAGCAAAATTGGAATAGGCCTGCCTTTTCTGACTACCTCGACAAGACATATACCTACGCCGATGTCGCCAAAAAAATTGCACTGCTGCATGAATACTATAAAATATGGGGGCTTTGCGAAGGTGATAAGGTTGCTCTTATAGGTCGAAATAGCAGCAATTGGGCGATAGCATATCTATCCGTTGTTACATACGGAGCGGTTATTGTTCCTATCCTACCCGATTTTGCGCCAGCCGACATTCACCACATTGTTAACCACTCCGACTCGGTTCTCATGTTTTCCAGCGATAATATCTGGGAAAATATTGATGAGTCATCAATGAGGAGTGTTCGCGCATTTTTTTCGCTTACCAACTTTGGCCTACTTACCCACCACAATCAGGCAGCAGCCGATCAGACAAATCATTTGATTGAAAGCGATAGCGATGCTTTTGCCGAGCTCCAGCCCAAAGATCTAAATTTTGCAGAAATCCCAAACAGTAATCTTGGTGTAATAAGCTATACATCAGGAACAACCGGCTTCTCTAAGGGTGTAATGCTCCCACTAAACAGCTTGGCGGCAAACATGCTCTTTGGCCACACCACCATACCCTTGCGTCCTGGCGATAGAATAGTTTCCTTTTTACCATTGGCGCATGCCTATGGATGCGCTTTTGAATTTTTGTGGCCATTCTCTGTTGGATGCCATATTAACTTCCTAACAAAAACGCCTGCTCCAAAGCTAATTATGCAAGCTTTTGAGCACATAAAACCGAGACTTGTTCTTACAGTGCCACTAATAATCGAGAAAATTTACAAAAAGCAGATTCTGCCGACTCTCAATAAGCGCCCCATGAAGATGCTTATGAATGTTCCTCTTCTCGATAAAAAAATTTTTCAGCAGGTAAACAAAAAACTCACCGACGTTTTCGGTGGAAGCTTCATTGAGGTAATTATTGGCGGAGCACCACTTAATCTTGAAGTGGAAGAATTTTTAAAAAAAATTAAATTCCAGTATACCGTAGGGTTTGGTATGACCGAGTGCGGGCCGCTGATTTCGTATGCTTCATGGAAAGAAATCCCAGTCGGCTCTTGTGGAAAAATCCTTCCCACCCTCGAAATTATGATTGATTCCCCTGATCCACAGAATGTGGTTGGCGAAATTCTGGTGAAAGGGGAGAATGTTATGCTTGGCTACTATAAAAACGAAGAGGCCACTCGTGCTACAATTTCACCCGAAGGATGGCTTCACACCGGAGACCTTGGAGTTGTAGATACAAATGGATTCATCTTCATCAAAGGACGAAGCAAAAGCATGATTCTTGGCTCAACTGGACAGAACATCTATCCAGAAGAAATTGAGGCAAGGTTGAACAACATGCCATTTATTCAAGAATCGTTGGTGGTAGAGCGCAACGGCCGTCTGGTAGCTCTCATCTATCCCGACTATGAGGCTGCTGACGAGGCCGGTGTCAACACCAACGACCTCGAGATTATTATGGAGGAAAATCGAAAAAATATCAACGAACAGCTGCCTGCCTTCATGCAGTTGGCGAAAACGAAACTCTATCCTGAGGAGTTTGAAAAAACGCCCAAGAAGAGCATAAAGCGATTTCTGTACAGTACCGTGGATATCTAAAAAAACGGAATACTAGGCGCGTTGTCTATTCAATGGCCTCGCGCAAAAACTTGTTAAGCCCAAACATTGCCCGGCAACCCTCAACCAGCTGGTTCTCAAACGTGGGCAAAAACACCTCTTTGTTGGTAAAGGTTCTGCCGACCGTAAAACTTTTCAGCTTTAAATAGGCCGCAACAGGCGAGTCAACAGAAAATCCAGCAGGAACTCTCACGAGTGAGTCTTCGTTCGATAAATCGTCGAACCACCTACTAAAATCTTTGTCTCCCACAATCTGCAAAAACTCCTCGTGGTAAAAATCAATTGCCCTACGAATTTTTTTAAGGTGCTCTGACTCTGGCCTCCATGCTCCACCGGCAACCATAGATTCGCCAGGACCGAGATGAATGTAATAGCCGCCTCCTGAACTTTTTCGTCCACCCGGAGCAATGAAACCGCCAAAATGGGTTTTATATGGACTTTTATCGTTCGAGAATCGAACGTCTCGGTAAATGCGGAAAATACACGCTTTGGGGTTAAGCCCAACCACCTCCTTGTCGAACATGCCAACCAAAGAGATTATTCGGCTCATAATGTTTTCAAATCCCGTAAGAGTTTTTTGATAGCTCGCCTTATGCTCAGCAAACCACTCACGGTTGTTATTCTTCTGTAAATCAGACAAAAAATTGATTATGTCAACCTGTTCCATCGTTTGTTAGTTTATACTACCTTCGTAAACAATATTTTCACCACGAAGTTAAGAGAAAATGAAAAAGGCAGCCATTATTGTTGCGGGTGGAATTGGTACCCGAATTGGAGGTGACATCCCTAAGCAATTCCAACTCATTGGGGGTAAGCCCATTGTTCTTTGGGCGCTTGAAGCGTTCTATCGGTTCGACCCAGAAATGACCCTCATTCTCGTTATTCCCGCGCAGCACTTCGACTCCTGGGAAGCAATTCAAAAAGAGTTTAATCCACCATTTGCGGTGACCCTTGTAAAAGGAGGAGAAGAGCGCTTTTACTCTGTACAAAATGGTATTGCCGCCTTGGGTGATGAGGAGTTAATTGCCATACACGACGGCGTTAGGCCATTCATCGACGAAGTAACCATTCGTCGCTGTTTTGAAGCTGCTGACAAAACTGGAACCGCCGTTCCCGTTATTGAGTCGGTAGACTCCATTCGGCTGCTTACCCCTGATGGAAGCCGCCCATTGAAGCGCAGAGACGTGAAGCGCGTTCAAACACCGCAGATTTTTAAAAGAGACGTGCTTTTGAAGGGTTACGCACAACCATATAAGGATGTATTTACCGATGACGCATCGGTAATTGAAGTTTCTGGAACCAAAATCACCCTTATTGAAGGAAATAAGTTGAATCTTAAGATTACAACACACGAAGAGCTTCTTATGGCAAGCATTGTGGCTGAAAAATGGGCTCAAGAAAACTAGCGATCTAACTTTGGTGCTGTAAAGAAAAAGGTGGTTCCTTGATTAAGAATGCTTTCAACCCATATTTTACCACCATTACGCACAACAAATTCCTTACAGAGAATGAGGCCCAAACCGGTACCTTTCTCCTGACCAGTACCCATGGTTGTTGGATTGCTGTCCAGCTTAAATAGGTTGTTCATATCTTCTGGCGAGATACCTACACCTGTATCGGAAACAGTTACAAGAACAAATTCATTGTCCTGCACGATTGATATCGAAACTTCACCACCTGCAGATGTAAACTTTATTGCATTGGAAACGAGGTTACGAACCACCGTAGTTATCATATTGACGTCAACATAGGCAAACCATTCGCCACATTTTGGACCGTTTAACTCAATGCCTTTGTTGACAGCATTACCTCGCAAAAGTTCGATGTTCTCATTTACAATATCACAGATATTAACCACCTTGGGGCGTAATGGCATTCTCCCGGTTTGAACCAAAGACCACTGAAGAAGATTCTCAAGGAGGTTAAAGGTGTTGTTGGAATACTTGTAAATCTGTCCTATAAACTCTTTTAACCGTTCTGGATCAAAATTTTCAAATTCGCGGGCAAGCAACTCTGATAAACTTAACACTGTTGAAAAAGGGTTGCGCAAATCGTGGGCAATGATGGCAAAAAACTTATCCTTTGTGGCATTCAGCACCTCCAACTCCTTCCGCTGCATTTCCAACTCATCACGCTGGCGCTGGATTTGTTCGTTTTTAGTAATGAGTTCATGCTGCAACACGTTGTAGTCCCTAAGCCTCATGATGAGAGCTTTGAGTATGCTCTGGGTAATCTTTTTATTTGATTCTATTATTTGGATAAAGTGAGATTGATCGAGTCTAAGTAATTCTGTTGCTTCCGTTGCCGTTATGGTTGCAGAGCGTGGAGAGCTGTCTATCAGAGCATATTCACCGAAATATTCATTGCTGGAAAATGTTGAATAAATGTGCTCGCCCTCATGAACCTTAACCTTCCCGCTCACAATTACATAGAGCGCAAAATCCATATCCCCCTTGTTGAATATAACCTGATCCTGCTTAAAAAATTGTGACGTAGAAACTTTTGCTATTTCATCAATCACATCATTTGGAACTTCGGCAAAAATTGAAACAAGCTTAAGTATCGACGCGTTAGATTTTTTTTCAATATTATTAGGAAACAGGTTCATTGCTTAATGTTTAGGAATCTGACAAGAAGTAAATGTATTCTAAAAATGTTTAAATCCAAATGCGTTTCGGGTAAATATTGACAATAGGCTACATTTACTCCGTCTGCGACTAATTTAACTTTAAGCACGGAGCGAAAATTTATACCAAATTTCTTAATTCATTAACTATCTGCTATTTTTGCAGCCGGTTCTTGCTAAACCTTTCGCATTAATACCTCTCACAAATAGAAAGAAACATTGATGGGTTTGTTAATGATAAGCAGATTAAGATGTCACATTATAAGTGGAGAGCCCAATTGCAGGCACGTGGATTGTTGAAATATACAATATATATTTTGCACAACAATCAAATTTACATCGCTCCAATAAAGCATCATGCCTGCTATATAGCAGCGACAAAACGAAAAAATCAGGTTTGCCTGCAATGGGTCAGTCGTGAACGAACGACGGTTCAGCCTGCTTTTTTGCCTTTTCGTCGAGATATTGTTTTGTCATTTTTGTGATTGTTGTTCTTTTGTCATCGTTCAACAGTAATAATAATAGTAGAAACAAGTTGTTTTTCATAGCTTTACTGAACGATTTGGGTTAATTGTTTGTTAACAATTTTTATCTTTTCTCTTTTAATTTTTTTTCGTGCAGGCAAATATATACTTTCGTCGCACAAAAGGGAAAATTAGTAATATTATCGGCGGTAATAACTTCATTTTCACCAACGAACAATATGCAGGAATGCCTTGCTTGCGAACACAAATATTTTTTTTGGTTCAAACAAAAACACAATAACATCCAATGGTTAAAAAAACACTTCTTGTCCTACCCTTGCTGATTACGAGCTTAGTCACCTCTGCATTCTCGCAATCAGATTCTACGGCTATGGCGCTTTCGCTGAACAAGGCCATAGAGTATGCGGAGAGCAATAATCTCCAAGTTAAAAATAGCGAACTCGATTTGGCGATCGCAAAGAAAAAGATATGGGAAACGACGGCCTCTGGTCTTCCTCAGGTAACTGGTTCCGGATCATATCAACATACTTTTAGTGTTCCGACGGCCATATTCCCAGATTTTACCGATCCAACTAAAACACAAGCCATAAAACTTGGCGTCGCCAATAGCACCTCATGGAGCGTTAAGGTTACTCAGCTTGTGTTTAGCGGTGAATATATTGTTGGATTAAGGGCATCAAAAATTTATAAGGAACTCTCTGACCGAAATCTGACAAAGACAAAAAACGATATTCGGGAATCGGTTACTACTGGCTACTACCTTGTGTTGATTATGGAGGAAAATCTTAAAATCATGAAGGAGACCCAGGTGGTTACGAACAAGAACCTTGGCGATATAATTGCCTTAGGTGACCAGGGCCTTGTTGAGGAAACAAATGTTGACCAGCTCCGCATAATCAAGGCAAACATTGACAACGCGGTTGCGAACCTTGAGCGCCAATCACAGTGGTCTAAAAACCTACTCAAGTTCCAACTAGGGCTTGATTTATCAACAAATATTGAACTTACCGATAGTCTTAACGACTATATTGAAGAGGGAAAATTAACAGCAAGCCTCAACACAGCCCTTAATCTAAAAGCAAATCCAGATTACCGTGTGGCTGTTACTGCTGAAAAACTTCAAAAGTTGAGCCTCGATCGTCAGAAATCACTTTTTCTGCCCACCATTTCTGCCTACTATCAGCACCAAAAGCTACTTAACACCTCTAGCTTTAACTTTCAGCCGGAGGATGTTTTCGGCCTTTCCCTCGATGTGCCCATCTTCACAAGCGGAATGAAACTTTCGCAACTTTCGCAAGCACGTAAACAGTACCAACAGTCGCAGAACAATACCAAAATGGCAGAGCAGAACTTAATGCTTTCGTTTGAAAATGCACAAAACAACTTCAAAAATGCTTACTCCAGCTACATAACGACCAAAGCAAACCTTGCTCTGGTTAAAAAAATTCTGGATCACACCATGATAAAATACAAGGAAGGAGTGACCACAAGTAGCGATCTATACCAAGCAGAAAATCAATACCTATCAACTGAATCTGACTATTTCAACGCGATGAACAGTTTGCTTACAGCAAAAACGACGCTTGAAAAACTCAACAACAACCAGCAGTAAAAATTTTGTTAACGACAACATCCACTATTATGAATACAAAAATCATTGTTTTTGCACTTAGTTCGCTGCTTCTTGCCTGCAGCAGCAACAAGCAAAATGAGCTGAACAAGCTTAAGGACCAAAGGGAGGCCTTAACCCAAAAAATTGAAACCCTCGAAAAGGAAATTTCGACAACAAAAACCGATACGAATTCAACAGAAAAATACGCCCTCGTTTCGGTTGAAAATGTAGCATTCCAACCCTTTCGCCACTTCATAAAAGTTTATGGAGAGCTTGATGGTGACCAAAATGCTGCCGTCTTTGCACAAGCTAGCGGAACTGTAGTGGCAAGATATGCCGACGTGGGAACAGTGGTAAAAAAGGGACAGGTGCTTGCACAAATCGACGACCAACAATATCAGAAGCAACTTCAAAGCCTTCAGACGCAATATAACATGGCACTTGATCTGTTCAACAAACAGCAGCGCTTATGGGATCAAAAGGTGGGGAGCGAGGTTCAATACCTTCAGGCAAAAACCAACAAGGAATCGCTGGAGCAACAAATGGCGGCCACCAAGGATCAACTCAACAATTTCAAGATTAAGTCACCTTCGGACGGAACCATTGAAGAGTGCAACATCAAGGTTGGAGGTATGGTTACCCCAAGTCCACAACAAGTTCTTTACCGAGTTGTAGCGTTTGGAAAGTTGAAGGTTAAAGCCGATATCTCCGAAGCGTATACCTCAAAGGTTAACCAAGGTGATATGCTTACCATAAATTTTCCTGACATAAATGCCAACGCAACCTCCCGTGTCGATTTTGTAAGTAAGTATATCAGCCCGGTTAATCGCACCTTCAACATTGAAGCAAGCATCGACACTAAGGTGCCAAATCTAAAGGCCAATATGGTGGCTATTCTCAACATCAACGACTACTACAAGGAAAAGGCCATTGTTGTTTCTCAAAATATTATCAGCAGCGATGCTGATGGCACATACGTATTTGTTGTCAGGCAGAATGGAAACAATATTGAAGCAAAGAAGCAAAGCGTTGTTCTTGGCACAACCAACAATGGCTTAGTGGAAGTTATTTCCGGCTTAAAACCTGGTGACAAGCTAATTACCCTTGGATACCAAGACTTAATAGACGGTGCCAGCATTCGTTATTAATCCAGAACCCTTCGGTTTAAAATAGATACAATGGATAAAAAACTGAAAGAATTCAAACCAACCAGCTGGGCAATTGACAATAAACTTAGCATCTATGTGTTGGTCATTATCATAGCGGTGTTTGGGCTTTTTAACTACTTAACCATTCCCAAGGAGCAATTCCCTGAAATTGTAATTCCAAACATAATTGTCAATACAGTATACCCAGGAACCTCTCCTGCCGATATTGAAAACCTAATCACTCGCCCTATCGAGAAAAACATCAAGGCCATAAACGGGGTTAAAAAAATTACCTCCCGCTCGGTGCAGGATTTTTCTGCGATTGTGGTTGAGTTTAATACAGATGTGGACGTAACCGATGCTAAGCAGAAAGTAAAAGATGCAGTTGACAAATCGAAGGTAGACTTACCTTCCGATTTAAAAACAGACCCCGAAGTTACAGATATCGACCTATCGGACATTCCGATAATGTACATTGAACTTTCAGGCGATCTCCCTCTCGATAAGCTCAAGAAATACGGAGACGACTTAAAGGATAAATTTGAAAGCCTCAAGGAAATAACCCGTGTTGACATTATTGGTGCACTCGACCGAGAAATACAGATCGATATCGATATGTATAAAATGCAAGCCGCAAGCTTAACATTTACTGAGGTTCAAAATGCCATAACCAACGATAATGCAACCATTTCTGGCGGAAACATCAATCTGCAAGGAATGAGCCGCACCGTTAGAATAGTTGGTGAATTTAAAAGCCTCGACGATGTTAAGAATATTGTGGTAACAACAGCTAGCGGTGCGCTGGTAAAGCTCAAGGATATTGCAACTGTCCGCGATGGTTTCCATGAACAGGAGAGCTATGCTCGCCAAGACGGGAAAAATGTAATTACCCTCAACATTGTCAAGAAAAGTGGTCAAAATCTGCTTGATGCTTCTGATAAAATTAAACAGATTATCAAGGAGATGAAGGAAACCTCTTTGCCTAACAGCCTAAAAATCACCATAAACGGCGATCAATCCAAATACACCAGAACAACCTTATCGGATCTGAATAACACCATTATCATTGGCTTCATTCTGGTAACTATTGTGCTGATGTTTTTCATGGGTATTATGAATTCCTTGTTTGTGGGATTATCCATCCCGCTTTCCATGGCGCTGGCGTATATCGTCATGCCATACATCGGGTTTACTATGAACATGCTGGTAATGTTTGCCTTTATTTTTGCCCTAGGAATAGTGGTAGATGACGCCATTGTGGTTATCGAGAACACCCACCGAATATTCATGAAAAAGAAGATGGATATTAAAAGTGCGGCCAAGTATGCAGCCGGAGAGGTGTTTGTTCCTATTCTATCTGGAACCCTAACCACATTAGCTCCTTTCTTCCCGCTTGCCTTTTGGCCCGGAGTAGTTGGTGAATTCATGTATTTTATACCCGTAACATTAATTATTACGCTCTTTGCCTCACTAATTGTGGCCTACATCATCAATCCGGTATTTGCCATCGATTTTATGAAGCACGACGAGGAGGAGCATCCAACCCCTCTTAAAAAACTATACCTAATTTGTAGCGGGATTACAATTGCCTCAATCCCCTTTTACCTGTTTGGTTTGCGGGCATTTGCCAACTTAATGATTTTTGTTGCATTAATAGCGTTGCTTCACAATCTATACGGCTATAAAATTTTACGGAAATTTCAGCAGCATTTCATCCCGGCAATGATGAGGAGATATGAGAATTTACTGCGCTGGGTACTTGCGGGAAAACGTCCATACTGGTTGTTAACGGGTATGGTTGGCCTTTTCTTCTTAACCATGGTACTGGTTGCACTTAAGCCACCTAAGGTTATGTTTTTCCCCGACAATCAGCCTAACAACGTTATTACCTATATCAAGCTGCCCATTGGAACCGATATTTCGGTCACCGACTCCATTGCTAAAGTTGTTGAGCATCGAATTATGGAAGTCCTTGGTAAAAACAATCCAATTGTAGAATCTGTACTTACCAATGTTGCGCTTCAGGCCTCCGATAATCAGTTCGACAATAGTACAAAATCGTCCAACCTGGCCAAGATATCGGTAAACTTTGTTGAATTCTCAAAGAGAAATGGCGAGAACACCTCGGTGTATATGTCAAAAATCCGCGATAATATAAAGGGAATACCTGGCGCGGATATCGTGGTAGATAAAAACAAAAATGGTCCTCCTGTTGGAAAGCCAATCAACATTGAATTATCGAGTGAAAATCTCGACCAGCTGGTTGTTACTGCAAATCGCTTTAAGCGCTATCTCGACTCGCTCCAAATTGATGGGATTGAAGAGCTTAAGACGGACTTTGCCACCTCCAAACCGGAGCTGCTCATAAAGTTGGATCGTGAAAGAGCAAACCGTGATGGCGTTTCGGCAGGAATGATAGGAAGTCAAATTCGCACAGCACTTCTTGGTACCGAAATTTCAAAATACAGAGAAGGAGAAGATCAATATCCAATCATTCTTCGATTCAAGGACTATCAGCGCAACGATGTAGAGCAGTTGATGAACCTGAGCCTTACATACAGGGACATGAACTCTGGCACATTGCGGCAGATACCATTGTCGGCAGTTGCTCATGTGGAATACACAAAAAGTTATGGTGAAATTAATCGCTTAAACCTAAAGCGCGTAATCACCGTCTCTTCCAACGTGCTTACAGGTTATACGTCTAACGAAATTATCGCTAAAATAAAGAAGGCAATCCCTGCATTTACAAAACCATCTAGCGTTCAGATTCGAATTACCGGAGAGCAGGAAGATCAGGCTGAAACAATGGCCTTTCTCAGCAAGGCGTTGCTCTTCTCCCTTTTCCTTATACTGTTTATCCTAATCAACCAGTTCAACTCGCTATCGAAACCGATAATTATTCTTTCAGAGGTAATTTTCAGCGTGATGGGAGTGTTGCTCGGTTACATCTTCTTTGGTATGACCATCTCCATTATCATGACTGGTTTGGGCCTTGTTGCTCTGGCTGGTATTGTGGTCCGAAACGGAATACTATTGGTTGAATTTACCGATGTGCTTAAGGAAGAGGGTGCCAAAACAAGAAACGCCATTGTTGAAGCAGGTAAAACGCGTATAACCCCGGTTGTGCTAACGGCATCGGCTACGGTTCTTGGCCTAATTCCGCTTGCGGTTGGTTTCAACATCGACTTTGTATCGCTGTTTGCATCACTTCAACCGCATATCCATTTTGGTGGCGATAACGTAATGTTCTTTGGCCCATTGGCCTGGACGATTATTTTTGGTTTAACCTTTGCAACGTTTCTAACCTTGATTCTTATTCCGGCGATGTATTTTATTATATACACCCGCAACATAAGGTCAATTAGGCGTTCAACCGCACGAAAATACAGAAAAGCAAAAGGCTAACAGCCATATCTCCTTATTCAGAAGGGCGCCATTTATACAATGTGCGCCCTTCTTTTTTCGATTTCGAGTTAACTGTTAGCTCAGCGATTCATCATCATATCCGCAATGATTCCATCGGAAATAAACCATTTTTGCTCAGGAATAATCCAACCGGTTGCACGTTCCTCAACCAGACCAACATTCAACATCTTCCTCACTTGGTTTTCAAAAAACTTACGCGTTTGAATACTTAAGCCATCCAACTCGGTGCGAAGCAACCCTCGGCTTGTTCTGAGCCGCGTTAGCA